>Ga0153961_1000201_pt1 | contig 18468 bp, 21 predicted proteins | sample TSFL045MetaG_FD_104748 | JGI IMG/M metagenome (GOLD analysis project Ga0153961, IMG submission 104748) | Attine ant fungus gardens microbial communities from Florida, USA - TSFL045 MetaG | ecosystem: Host-associated > Fungi > Mycelium > Unclassified | place: USA: Florida, Withalacochee...
TGACTAAGGGTCACAAGGTCACAGAGTCACAGAGTCACAGTCAGGTGACATCACATAACTAAGTCACATAAGGACTGTGGGAAAGTAGTGCACAGACCATGTAGTAGTTATATAAGTAGTATACAGGATCTAATAAGAACTTTATTGAGTTCTTTTTATCAACTCAGACTTGGAGTAAATTTAAGTTGCCTTAGCTAAAGTCTTACAAGGATCTCTAATCTAGATGGCCTCCTATCAAGTAACCATTATTCTTCTACATAGACAAATAACAAGTGTACTTATTATTAGTAAACCAACTCCTGAGCTGGAATTAAGCCAACTGCTCTTTTATCAGCGATTGACAAAGAGAACTTGATAGAGTTCCTGTTATATTTGGTATACTATTTATACATGAAGAGTAACCCTAACCCTTCCTTTTGTCCTATGCTTCCCTATGAGTCACTTTTCTCTTGTACATCCATTAATAAGAAAATAAAGAAAAGAAAATATAAAAGAAAAACAATAATCAGAAAATAAAAGAAAAGAAAAAGAAAAGAAATATAAATATTGACTTGGCCATTTTTGCCAAGTCATGACACTACCCTTCTCTTAAGTTTCCTTACCCTGAGGAATTTTCCTACAATTTATAGTATAGGTCAATCATATTGCCTATCTCGTCATCATCATCTTTTGTTCTATCTCTGACTCTTGAATTCTTTTCCTTAGTTTCTTCTTTCTCCACAATTGTTTTCATTTTTCTTTCCCCTGATTTTTTTCCTTTCCACCATCTCTAATTCCTTTCCAATCTTCCCCAATATTTTTGGTTGTACCATTTGTCTGACTATCCAAACAATTTTCTTGCCATGAATCTTTCTGGCAATTCTTCTTTTCTGAACATCTCTTTTTTGCGTTCTTGTTTTGCCACATCTTCCATGTCTCAGCAATATTCTCTCTCAAATTCTTTGATTGCTTCTTGCACATTCTTTAAGTTCTCCTTTTCTTTCCATGTATCTGACTTCACCGTAAATTCTTTTCAGCATACTAAATACTTGTCTTTTTCTCTTACTCACTGCTTATTCAATATTCTCTCTATCTCCTATTCTTCTTTCTTTTCAATTATTACTGGAGCTGGTTGCTTCTTTTTCTGTCTCTCTAATTGCCCTACATATTTATGTATTCTACTAACATTTACTACTGGGTGTACCTTTACTGTACTAGGCAATTTCAATTCTACTGCATTCAATAATATGACTTTCTTGATTTTGTAAGGCCTAACAAACCTCTCTGTCAATTTTTCTGTTCTTTTACTGACCATCTGATACTTCAGATCCTTAGTACTCAACATCATTAAGTCTCCTACTTTGTAGTCGTCAACTTCTGCCCTTTTCTTGTTCACGTATTTCTTTATCTTTTCTTGTACTTTACTTAGTGCTGCTTTTGCTTCCTCCTATATCTCCTTCATTTTCTCAATGAATTTTTCTGCTCTCTCATACTTCCCCTTCTTTCTCCCCTCGAACCCCATCCTAGGATCTTGCCTGTAATTTGCCTTAAAAGGCAATATCTGAGTACTTGAGTATGTTTTATTGTTATACACAAACTCTGCTGTTCCCAACCATTCTGGCCACTACTCTTGCCTATGATCAATGAACATTCTTAAGTATTGTTCTAACTCCTGATTTACTCTCTCTATTTGTTTGTCTGTCTAAGGGTGGAACGTCGTTGACAATTTACTCTTAATCCCTAATATCCCATTCAACTCCCATATTAACCCTGTTGCAAATTGTGGTCCTCTATCTAATATGATACTCTCAGGTAGACCATGTAATTTCCATACATTATCTCTAAACAGCCTTGCTAGACCTTCCACTAATGTTTTCTCTATAGTAGGTATAAAATGAACTATTTTTATTAACCTATCAACTACCACTAGGATTGAGTTGTATTCCTGGGCTAAAGGCAACTTCATGATAAAATTTGCTAATATATATACCCAAGGTTTTTTTGGAATGGAATTAGGCATTAGTTTGCTAGCTGATTGTTCTATGCGATTTTTATTTCACTAGCAGACATTGTACCCTTCCACATACTGTTTCACTTCCTTTGTTACTCCTGGCCACCAAAAGTTTTGAGTGATCAACTCTACTATTTTCTACTATTCTCTGTGTCCTCCTACTGGCATATCATGATGTAGCCTAATGATTTCTGCTCTAAGCTTATCATCTTTTGGTACATAGACCTTTCCTTCTTTGTACATAACACTGTTGACTTCTCTCTACTCCTCATCTCTTAGTATTTTCACCCCTGCTCATTTAATTTCTTCTACTGCCTTTATCACCTCATCATCTTTCACCCTTGACTTTCTTACTTTCTCTAGTAGATCTATCCCATCTACTATTATTTCTACTGCTTCCATTCTTCTCACTTCCAACCACTCTGGTTTTGCCAATGTCTTATCCTTATTATCCTTTTCCACTCCAATTTCCTAGTCTGATCTCCTGCTTAGACTGTCTGCTTTCCCCATCTTACTTCCCAGAACATGTTTCAACATAAAATTAAATCTAGATAGGTACAGTGTCCATTTTGCTTGTCTTCAATTTAGTTTTTGTGCTTTCATGAAATACTCAAGATTTTTATGGTCTGTCCAAATCTTGAATTTAGCTATTGTTCCTTCTAGGAAATGTCTCTACACCTCTAGGCATCTGACTACCGCCAACATTTCTTTGTCATGAATTTTGTAGTTTCTTTCTGTATTACTTAAGGACTTTGAAATAAAGGCAACTAGCCTTCACAAATTATTTGAGCACTTCATAGACAGTACTTCTCTAGTTGCATAGTTTGAAGTATCTGCTTTCACCCTAAACTCTTTGTCTAAGTCTGGTGCTACTAATATTAATTTTGTTGTAAAGACCCCTTTTAACTCATTGAATGCCTTCTGTTGACTTTCTCCCCATATCTACTTCATATCCTTTCTAGTGAGCATATTTATTGGCCTAGCTACTTGAGCAAAATCTTTGATAAACCTCCTGTAGTAGTTTGCAAGGCCTAAAAATTTTCTATCGTTTTTTATGTTTTTTGGCTCTGGCTAACTCAATACTCTGTTCACTTTCTTCTTCTCCATTTCTATCCTGTTCAGTCCTATTACTACTCCTAGGAACCTGATCTTCTTTATCTTCTATACACACTTCTCTGACTTGACATACAAGTCATTTTCTTCCAACCTTTTTAACACTTCCTCTACAATTTCATCATGTTCTTCTTTTGTTTCTATTCCCACCAATATATCATCTACAAATACTGCAACCTTGCCTTTGTTTATTAAGTCTCTTAAGATCTTGTTTATCATTACCTGGAATATGGCTAGTAAGTTTGTCATTCCAAAGAATATCACTGTTGGCTCGAAGGATCCTATATGCATTGTGAATGCTCTCTTCTACTCATCTCTTTTCTTTATTCTTATATTATTGAACCTCTACCTGAGATCCATCTTAGTAAACACTTTCTTACTCCCTATGTTGTTGATTAACTCTGTGATTAATAGGAGCGGGTAATTGTTCTTTATTGTCTGGTCATTCAGGTTACAGTAGTCTATCACTATCCTCTTGCTACCATCTTTTTTGCCTATGAAAAATACCAGCAACGTTTGAGGCAATTTTGAGAGTCTAATGTACCCTTTCCTTAATTGATCTTCCATGAACTTTTGGACTTTTTCCCTTTTGTTTTTTGACAATGGGTATTATGACTTGGCAAAACAGCTAAGTTATTATTTATTTTTATTTTTATTTTATTTTTCTTTTATCTTGAACTTACTACACAGAAGAGAGTGTGGAAAAGTGTCATATCACAAGTATCACATAGTTACAGTCACATGACAGGGAGTCACAGTGTCATATGATAGGCATGGGAAAGTAGTACACAGACCATGTAGTAGTTGTATAAGTAGTGTAGAAAATCTAATGGGAACTCTATTGAGTTTTCTTTGTTAATCGCTGAACAAAGAGCAGTTGGCTTTATTCCAGCTTGGAGTTTAGCTTTCTTACAATGGGTAAATCCTTCCTTTTTGTGGTTTAAACGTCTCCTTGAGATCTATAGCATGATCCCAAGTTTTTCTGGTCAGCATTCTTTCTGACTCTATCTTTCCAAATACTTTTCTCTACTTTAGAAACCTTTTTAGAACCATCTCCTTGATTTTTCTGTGGTCCTCTTCAATCTCTTCCTCTCTTCCCCAGTCTTCCTTATTGTCTATTGTCCACTGGACAATTTTCTCTTTCTCTAGGATTACTATTCTTTTGACCTTTTCTCTCTTTGGACTTCTTTTGCCACACAGGGGCAGACATCTCATCATTTTAACCTCCTCTATCTCCCAATTTATCTCTGAATTATGTGCTGCCAACCATGGCATCCCCAAAATTACTTCTATCTTCCCTAGATCACATATATCCATTCTCATTCTTTCAACATGGCCTTTGTAATATACATTGTACTCTACTTGGTACATAATGGCCCTGCCACTGTTATTTGTTCTGTCCATGTTTCTGACAGCTATTGGTCTTTCTAGTTTTTGCAGTCTAAACCCATGTTTTAATGCCATCCTTTTATCTATAAATATCTCTGTTATGCCACTGTTCAAAAGCACTTTCACTATTACACCTTTATGTGTATCTATCTTCTCTATCCCAATATTCAGCCATACTTCTCTCAGTATTTTGAAGGTTCTTCTGACCTCCTTTTGACTACTCCTCTCTTTTGCTGCACTTTCTGGTCCTTTTGACTATATGTCACCTTGCTACACTTTTGCCTCTCTGGGTTACGCCACCTTCCCTATACACCTACACTATCTCTTTCTATTCTTAATCATCTCCTGCCTTTTGTTCTCTTCTACATGACATCCCTTCTCTTCACACCTTTCATACTACACATATATCATTATTACTTCCTCCATGCACTACCCTAACTCTAGTAGATGTGCTTCCTCCAGCACTCCTTTACTACACTCCTCAACCTCCTTTCTTCTTCTTGTGCTTTTTTCTTTACAGAGCACGCTAGCTTCTTCTATTAGTATACCTTTTGCAGCTTCGCTGCATATAACATCCTTTCCTTCCTCTCCTACAACAGACACACTTGTACCCCTTCTCTCCATACTTATAATCTTCTCTTCTACTCCACATTGCATTACTCTGCTCCCTAATGCTTCAAACTTATTTTGGGGAGTAACTGTCCCCTTCTCTCCTTCTCTCTTATTCCTACAGTTATAGGCCAGGTGTCCAAACCCTTTGCAACTGAAATACAACTTTCCTCTCCTTCTTTTAAGTTCTTCCCTCAGTTTGGTGAGGGAGCATTTTTCTTTGAGCAAGTTGCTCATCAGTGAATTGTATTGTTGCAAAGACATAGTGCTATGTCTCTGCAAGGAGTACAGATTTAATGATTGATCTTACTAATGTTACATCTATTGGGGCACAAGATCTTCATCCAACTAGACACCTACTATCTTACTTACTACTGCCCTAGTAATATAGTTATACAATCACTCCATGGAGGAGATCTCTACTCTAGATGGCCTCTTAGGAGTAACTGTCAATCCTCTGTGTATACTACTCACAATGGAGCATAGCATAAGGTTTATACTAGGAAGTAGTACAAGTAAACTACTAAACACCACTTGATTGCAAGGTCAGGTCTCAGTAGTAATACCCAAGCTTGGTACTATACTTCTATCCACTGTCCCTAACTGACAGTGAAGTCCCCTTAAGCCAAGGGCCTGGCTATATATGGAAATAACTAGCAATTGTGGTGATTGCTAGTTAAGGGTTAATAAAATATAAGATTAAGATGAGCAAAGTCCAAGGCAGATAATGCTTAGGCAGTAAAATCAAGTTCTGGTATAAGACTTAGTGGTATTATGCTAGACAGTCATTTAGGCAATATAAGTGGTATTTTAATGAGAATAACCAGCTTGAGAAATGAGTTTGGCCCCCTAAAGATATTTTTTTAGATGCCCAGTCATAGACTCAAGCATACTACTTGAGTAGCAAAGTAGTAGCTGTGACCACTGCTATAGAGACCTCATAGACATTTACCCAGATCTCCTAGATCAGATTTATAATAGAACTCCCTTCTAGAGTGCTCTCGAGAGTGGAAAGAACCTTAAAGGATTGTTTTCTATAGGGATGATATCATATCTTGGTGGTAGTTACTTATTTATAATGTCTAGATTACCATCAGATCAGAGCCATCATTGCTAATGGCTAATTATAGCAAGAACTAGCAAGATGAGTTCTCTCAAGGATTGTATCACAAACCTAACAGAAGGAAACTGAGGCTCAAAGATGTAATAAGATATAAAGGAGTAGTAGAAGGACTAGAGAGGTTAGGCAAAGAGGTCAAATAGAGAGATAAAAGAAGAGGTTTGATAAAGACAATGCACTTGAGAACAAGATGACCTAAGATTACTGCCTCTTTCTATGGTCCATCAAAAGGCTCAAGAGCTATCTATTGTTCAGAGAAGATCCCTAGGAGTAGGATTATGGGAGTAAAAAATAGTAGCCAAGTGATTGGGAGAGATATTTCACTCTTATTATCTTTGGGAATTTGGAAGTTTTCTTTGTTTCTTTTCTTTTGTTGTATCTTTGATTTGCAATCCTAATAAAATCTAGGACACAAAAGAGACGTCATAACATTATTTTCCTATCATTTCTCCCTCTGTTGCTCTAGAGCTTAATGGCTATTGAGGTTTTTTTTTACTTTTGCTTTATGTTAAAAACCCTATAAAATTTCTCTTAAAGAGATACTCGATCTCAAGAAGGACTTGAACACTTGCTTATGCTAAGAGCTAACCCTTGCTATGCATTTTTGGAATAGGCTTCCAGTTGTACAGTCAGCTAAAGTAGAGCTTACATAAAGGCACAGGAGTTCTAGGTAGTGCTGCTGTATTAACAGTGAGCCAGACTACTAGACTAGGTAAGGACAGTAATATTACAGTATGAGATGAATACATGCCTTTGAGATCTGGCTAGGTGAGGGTTCTCTCAAGTAGATACTAAAAACAATTCTACTTTCTAGGTTTCTATTGGATATTCTTCTATTATTCATCTTTGTAAGCTCTCTATTCTTTCATTTATCTCCCCAGTATCTACTTGTTAGCATACAACTGTAAAGCAGCTTAGAGATTTTATCTCTCTGACCTTGCATTTATCCTTGTTTAGATTCACATCCCCATCAGCAGTAAACACTCAATCCTACTCCTTATCTGAGTTGACAAGAAGAACTTAATAGAGTTCTCATTTAATTCCTGTATACTACTTATACAAGTATTACATAGTCTATATACTATTTTCCTATACTCATCATATGACCCTATTATGTGATGTGACCTTGTGACATCCTGACATGTGACTGTGATGTGTGACATTTGTCATGTGACACTTTCCCATACTCCTTCCTTGTGTAGTAAGTCCAAAAGAAAAAGTAAAGTAAAGTAAATAATGACTTAGCTGTTTTGCCAAGTTATGACAACTACCTCCCATTTTGTTCTCTATCCTTTTTCTTCTAGTACTATGCTTCTTAGAAGCATATCCTACACACTACTATGCTTCTGTGCCTTTTTTCATAAGGGATGCACTGGCTTTCTCTTTTTCTATGGTACTTTTCACAGACTGACTGTATATGCTATCTTTTCCTTTCTTATTTGTTTTTCTTTTATCTGTCACAAACTTTATTTGGACTTATCTCCACCAATTCTTCAATGATTTCTATAGTCTTAATGGTGCTAGAAAGCCCTTAAGAAAACCTTTTGATTGATACCAGATATATCTTGAGACAATTAATATTAACCAAGCTATTAGGTAATCAGTAGATAATCTCTGTGATATCACATATTAAATTGCTAATATCTTGGAGACTACCACAATTTATACTTTGCTTTTTGGATCAGCAAAAGCTCTCTTCATACTACTCAGAATTATCCTAAAACAACCTTGAGGCAATCAATGTCAATGGAGATATAAAGTCCTTAATGTTTGTATATGAACTTAATTAATTACCCATAAATACTCATCTGTCTTTTATTAGAACAAAAAACAGCCTCTATATGGCTAAGTTATCATATTTTCAAGTACAAAGGCACTACTATATATAGAACAATAGATAGTAGTATGTGATAGTTTGTTCTAGTGCATAGACTATGTAGTTTAGTTATAAGTAGTAAAAATGCAATGGGAAACTTTATCAAGTTCTTCTCTTTTAATTGTTACTGGTTGGGGTTAGAACTTCAGTCCTAAGTCTACACCTTAAAAATTCTGTATATAAGGACTCATAGTATAAGGATTAGATCTCAGACTTAACAATATCTTTTGTCACTATCCAAACTTTGCTTCTAAGCTCCTTTAAGCTATAACATTTATAATCACAAATCAGTAAGTGATCATTTGTGATACTATTTCAATGTTTGGACACTTCCATTTGAAATGTCCAACCCCTAACACTTGAAATACTTCACTTTTACTATCTCTTGTCTCTTTACTTTTACTTTCTCTCTTACTTTACATCTCATCACTTTATTTGCTAATACTTCAAATTTATTCTGGGAAAATGCCTTCCTCTTGTCTTCTTCACACTTATTCCTACAATTATAGGCCAGGTGTCTGAACCTCTTGTAACTTTGACATTTTCTTCCTTTTTTCCCCTCTAGTTCTGCCCTTAGTTTAGTAAGAGCACACTGTTGATTAAGCATATTGCTTATGAGATTGTTGAATTGTTGAAGAGACATTATACTTTGTTCCTTGATAGTTGATTTGATCTTACTATGGTTACATCTGCTAGGACATAAGATCTTTACCCAGCCAGACACCTACTGCCCTAATAATATGGTTATACTATCACCTCAAGGAGAGGATCTCTAATTTAGAGTTTTCCTAATGATATGATGTTACTCAAGGTTAAGTCTTAGTAATAGCAACTAGGCTTGGTGCCATACCTCTACTGTTAATCCCTAACTAATTGACAAGTTCCCTTAAGTCTAGGGCCTGGTTATATTGTAATGGTCCTAAGTTGTGTCATTTAGGTACTTAGAAAGATAAGAGAGCAAAGAGTGAGCAAGGCTCTGTGATGAGCAGCACTAGAATAAGAATCAAGTTCTGGTATAAGACCTTAAGCTAGGTACCTTAGAACTTATCCAAGTTAAAAAGAAGAACTCGATAAAATCTTGTTAGATTTATAAAGCTACTTATATAGAATACTATCCCTAAACTTAGCTAATATCTCATACATTCTAATATAACTAAAAGAAAAGAAAAGAAAAAGAAAGAGAATAATAAAAATGAAAAAATATATATATTGACTTAGCTGTTTTGCCAAATCATAACAAATAGACACTGTACTTGTCTAGGTTCAACTTTACACTTAAATATGTACTAGAAAGAAGTATAGGAAAAACAGATGGGTTGAGTAGAAGACCAAATTGGCAGAAGAGGATAAAAAAGAATAATAAGAATAGAATGTTAATTAGACTAAAGTGAATAAAAAAAACAGAAGTACTGGTGGTAAAAGGAAACTTGAGAAAGAGAATCAGAAAGATGCAAGAAAAGAACAAATGGGTCATAAGAGCAGTAGAGAAATTAAAGAAAGCATAAATAAAGATACTTAAGGATGAGAAATGGTCAATTGAGAAAAAATTAGTTATAAGGGAGAGACAGATATCATTGAGTTAAGAACAAAAATGAGGGGAAACTTGTTGCAAATATACAACATACTTCATTATTATCTCAGCTATTTATTTTACACAAAACAATAAGACACAGAATAATAAGGGATTATATATATTATGTAGGCTTACATAACATTCAAACTATCACAAATGGTCACTTACTTATTTATGATTGGGCTTTAATACTTTGAAGAGTTCAAAAACACAAAGTTAAACAGTGACAAAAGAAGTTGTTAAGTTTGAGGTCTAATCCTCAGACAAGAAGTTCTTATATATAGAATTATAATGGTCTGTGTACTAGAACAGGCCATTATATGCTACTACCTATTGTTCTATATATGGTAGTGCCTTTGTACTACTAAAATACAATAACTTAACTATATAGAGGCTGTCCTTTGTTCTAAGAAAAGGACAGATGACTATCTATGGGTAATTAATTAATGTCTATGTACAAATATTGAGAACTTCATATCTCCACTAATATTAATCACCTCAAGGTCGTTTTAGACTTATTCTAAGCATTATGAAAAGGACTTCTATTGAGCCTAGAACCAAAGCATCAATCATGGTATTTTTCAAGATATTGGCAATTTAATAAATAGTACTATAGTAGTTATGTTATAAATATTGAGTAGGACTACAACTATTATCAGCCATAGTCTAATAATGAGTGGATAGTCAATGAGATGTTGACACTATTGGATGAAAATATCACAATGCAGTAATGCATTAAATGTCTCAGACTTAAAACATTGGACTTATAGTATAAACATGTCAAGAATAGAATTACGGAAGACAGAGGAGTGAAGTAATAGATAAAAGTACTCTCCAGAACAGAGTAATATACTACGTTAGAGGAGAATATTACTTAACAATAGTGTAAACTCCAAAGGAAGACTCCAGTGGAAGGTAAAAGATGTCAGAGTAGAGTACGACTTAATAAACAACCTTGGTTTCAACTTATATGTTGTGTCCCAGTCTCCGGTCATGAAGTGGTCGTGTATTTTGGAGTAGAGGGAAGTCATCAGAGAAGAGGTCCTAAGGAAGTGAACTAGGAATCCAGAGTGGACAGGAAGAGAGTTAGGACTAGATGACATTAATTTATAAACTGAGAAATTACACTGTAACTATACAGTACTTATAGGAAGTCTGGAATAGGAGGAGAGTAGTCTACTATACTATCTTACTATTATTAATTTTAGGAGAATTATTAGGAGAAATAAATTACATAATTATCATATTTCCAGAATATGACAGTACTCCCCCTTTAAGGCTGAGCCCTTGAAGCTTCTATACATAAGCAATTTAAATATCACCTGATTTATAGTTTTAAAAACTGACTTTGTGAAGTTTTCTTTCTTGATCCTAAACTATAATGTCGTCGCAACATACCATCAACTCTGTTTTGATGTCAGACTCTGACAATAAAAGATATAAGCAGGAGCTTATAAAACAAAGAGAGGAGGCAGAGGCAAGGCTCTAGGAGAAAGAGGAGAAATAATAGGCAGAGCACAAAGCAAGAAAAGAGGTGAGGGCAGCCAAGAAAAAGAGATAAGAGGAGAAAGTGAAAAGGCGAGCAGAGGAGGAGAGACAGCAAAAGAAGGAAGCAGAGAGACAGATAAAGGCAGAGTAGGAATAGTGGAGGCAAAAAGAGATAGACAATACCTTTTGTTAGAAAGTGGATTGATAGGCAGTGGTCATGTAGGCATGGAGGAAGAATTGGTTGAAGAAGCTGAATCCAGAACCAGTGGTGGTTCTACTATCAGATAAGGAGATCAATCTGATTGATCTTTTCCCTTTGACAAAAAGGCAATGAGTCCATTATTTTCCCAAGGAGACTTTAGAACAACACCAGGAGAGAAAAAAAATGGCTAAGGAGTTGGGAATAGAGCCAATGGGTGGAGAAAATCCCTGTAAGTGGTATTTCAATTTTGGCATACTGTGTTTACCACAGGACCTTCCATAAGTTTTATATCTTTTGAAGTAGAATCATTGGTCAAATTAGTTTTAGAAATGCAACATCTTTTTCTCCCTATGCCAGGGCAAAGACAGCTTGTAAGTCTTTCAACACAGATGGCATGCAGAGAAAGGCAAAAAAAGAAATAGCTAGGAGGGCATAAGTAAGGAAAACCAAGCAATGAACGGATACAGAGTGGAAAGAGCAGGTGTTAGAGAAGTTGGAGAAGGTAGACGAGTTGGTTGTTCAGGTCAAAAGGGTCGTAGATGCGTTAGAGAGGATAGTAGGAATGAGGTCAAAGACTCTAGAGAATGACTTAATTTCCTGGCTGGTGTCTGGAGGGAAGGAAACAGAGATAGTAGAGAGAATTGACAAGAGAAAAGAGAAAATTCTCTCTGGTTGTATTTTCTGTTGGTACTAGAGTTTTGTAATTCTTTTTTTTCTTGAATATTATTTTTTTTTGTTTTTGTCTATAGGTAAAAAATGGATGTGAGTGATGACAATTGAGGAAGCAAGAATACAAGTATTTGACTACCACAAGGGAAAACTATGGAGGAATACATATGTGCAAATTTTGCAGTAGAGACTACTTCTGAAATACAAGTATCAGATTGCAACAGAAACTATGGAGCGGAATACAAGTAAGCAAATCAGTGCAAAGGAAGTTGCACTTTGAAGTGTGTATGAGTACTCATTATTATTATTTTTATCATCATTTTTTTTTTTGAAATGGATTGAATGCAAAGAAACAGAGTCGAGAAAGTGGAATACAGGTATTTAGGGTCGTAATGGTCCCAGTTTAGAGGAATACTTGAGATGAAAATTGTTCACTAGCTCTTTGGCATATTCTAGTTTCATCACCGGTAACCATTTGGAGTCATTGTCTGTATCTTCATATCCCAGTTATATAACCTTGTAGAGCAGTTTGCATGTCCTCCAGTAGTCAATTTTGGAGTCAACTATCTTGGAGATTTTGTATTCTGGTTCTCCGTCAATGACTACAGGTGCTAGCAGAGGTTTGGAACACTGTTGGAAGGTGTTGAGTATAGCTGGTTTGAGCATAGAGACATGGAACACAGGATGAACAGCCCTCATAGTGTCCAGAAGGCAAAGTATGAAGGATTGCAGGCTGAGCTAAGCAATTATCTCATATGGTCCGAGGTATTTTTTAGAGAGTTTCTTTGATGATCGAGTTGTCTGGAAGTACTGTAATCTAATGAATACTGATTGTCCGACTTGGAAGTTTAGTGGTTGTTGTCAACGAGAGTTAGTGAAGGGTTGGTATTGCCTTTGGGCTTTGGCGATTTCCTCTTTGAGTGTGTCTTGTAGTTCATCAAGGTCAACTATGAATTCACATGCATAAGAGGAAGCTATATCTTGTTCTGGGTATACTATGAGGTTAGGGTAGTACCCTTTGTTGACAAAGAATGGAGAGATACCAGTGGTAGCACTAGGAGTGTTGTTGTAAGCAAACTCAGCCAAGAGTAGTAGTTTTGACCAGTTGTCCTGTTGGTAGTTGCAATATATATAGAGATACTGTTCCAACATCTGGTTGGTCTGTTCTGCTTGACCATTTGCCTTCAGATAGTATCTACTGGTAAAGTGAAGTCTCATATCTAGGGTGGTACCTAGGGAGCAGAAGAAGTGAGAGACAAACTCTGAGCCACAGTCAAATATAACATGAGACAAAACTCTGTGTTTTAAAAAGACAGATGATGAAAAGGCATGCTAATTCTGCTAAAGTAATAGTGTCGTAAGTAGGAATGAATATAGCTTGTTTTAACAGGCAGTCTACTATTACTAGGATAGTGTCAAAACTAGAGGAGAAAGGGAGTTTCTTGATGAAGTCCATAGAGATTAAATTCCATAGGTGTTCTGGAATAGGAAGTTATTAGAGGAATCTATATGGTCTGTGACATTGTGGTTTGGATCTCATACAGATAACACAAGACTTACAAAACTTTTGTATATCATCATAAATGTTTGGCCAGGTATAATGTCTCTATATGAGTCCTAGTATCTTATTCTGGCCCAGATGTTCTGCTAGGACATAGTCATGGTGATACTAGAGAACTTGGAGGCATAAGTTGGTGTGATCCAGAACATACATTCTGTTGGCAATTCTAAGGAAACCTACATTGTCTTTTGACCAACGTCCTTCCAAATGAAATAAATGGTCAGAGATAGAAGAGTCGAAGGGAAGTGCTACCAGAATATTGGAATGGAGCTAGTTTTGATCTAATATTGTGGCTGTATGAAGTGTCAGAGTGGTAAGGATGGTTGCTTGAAGAGATGCTGCAATTTGTTCATAAGTAAAAACTGGACAAAAGTTATGAGGGTTCACTGAAGCATAGCCATTATCTTCTTTTTTTGGGTAGATATCCCATCATTTAGTTAGAACATCTGGTTTGGTGCCAAGACATCTGGGACGGAAGCAAATTATGAGATTGAATTATGAGAGGTACTCCGACCATCTTGTTTATTGGTATATTAGAATCTTGGTTGTTGAGAAATATTCTAAGTTCTTGTGATCTGTTATAATGTCGATTGGTGCAGCGAACCCTTCTAAATAGTATCACCAAGTTTTGAAGGCTTTAAATATTGCAAGTAATTCTTTGTCATAAATGTTGTAGTTGAGCTCCAGAGCAGAGAATGTCCAGGAGTCGAAGGCTATGGGATGGATCTCATTATCTTTAGTTGGAAAGAATAGTAGCAAGAGCATAGTCTAAGACATCAGTTTCTGCGATGAGCTATGTATCCAGAACCCAATGCATAAGAATAGGAGCAGAGATGAAGGCTTGTTTTAGGACATTAAATGCCCTTTTACATTTGTCATCAAAATTCCAAGGAGTGTCTTTTCTAGTAAGACGAGTGAGCAGAATGACTATGTCTGAATAATTGAAAATGAAATGCCTGTAGAAGTTGGCAAATTCTAAGAAGGACTAAATATCCTTTACTTTCTTTGGTTCTGGCCACTTCTGAATGGTTTTCACTTTAGCGTTGGACATAGTCAAGCTAGATGGTGATAGAAGATAGCCTAGATATTTGATGGAATCTGAATAGAATTCACATTTTTCTGCTTTCACATATAGTCTCATTTTTCAGAGTCATTTTAATACCTCTTTGACATGGCTCCAGTGTTGCTTGATATTATTGGAGTAGATTAGGATGTCATCCAAGCAGACTACTACACACACATCTAGAAGGTCAGAGAACATGCCATTCATAAAGTGTTAGAAGACAGCTAGAGCATTAGTTAGCCCGAACAGTATTACTGACCATTCAAAAGCTCCATAGCAAGTCTGAAAGGCAGTTTTCTATTTGTTCCCTTTGGCAATGCAAACCAAATGGTATGCATGTCAGAGATTGATCTTGTGTAAATATGAGCCTTGCTGGGGGAATCTAAGAGGTCAGAGATGAGGGAAAGTGGGTATCAGTTCTTTTTTGTGATTCTATTGAGTCTGCAGAAATCTACATAGAGCCAGAGGGATCCATCCTTTTTCTTTATGAACAGGACTGGTACTCCATAAGGAGAAAATATTGAGCAAATGAATCTATTGGTCAGGTTTTTGTTAATGAATTATTTTAGTGCTTTCTGTTCAAATTTGGATAAGAAGTAGATAGTTCCTACCAGAGAATGAGAATCTTTCTCTAGTTCAATCCACAGGTTTTAAGAACAATGGGGAGCGAGTATTTCTGCTTTGCACTTGCTAAACACATCAGCATACTCATGGTATTCCTTCAGGATAGAAGAGAGGTCAATTCTTTTAGAGATAGTGGTGGAATTGGCCTATATTGTAGAATGGAATTGAAGGGAGAATATTGTTAAGCCTGTGAGGTGTGAGGCCCAAAGTAAGGCTGGTGCATTGATAATTGCAATGTGAGGTCACTTAGGGTTAGACAGAGATGTCTTAGATAGGATAGACTATAGAAGGTTTTCTGCTGGAGAGAACAGAAAATTTACCAAGGTTTCAACAGGAGGAACTAAAGCCGGACTTTGAAGTAAAGATAGTGGTCGAAAAGATATTGACCCAGAAACCCAGTTAATCAACAGATTATAGTGGGTGAGCCAAGAGTGACCTAGTACCAGAGAACAACAAGAATCAAGCAGAGTGACATAGAAGTCAAGAGTCATGCATTTACCAGAGGGGAATTTTACAGGTAACAATACTATCTCAGAAATAATATTATTTGAGGTTCCATCAAACAAGTGCAATTCCACAGAAGGAGTAGAAGTAGTAGACAGAGAATGTCCACAAGCAAAAGCAAAGTCCAAAAAACAGTACATAGATCTAGAGTCTACCAGCGTTCAAATGGGTATAGGCTGGAGATGGTCTGAAGTACATACTAGAGAAGAGACAAGAGATATACAAAGGGAATTGGGATTAGAAAGAGCAGATGCATTGAGATGCATTGGACTCGTAGTTGCACAAACAAGTTCAATGTGACTCCTAGTTTGTATTGAGTCTTGGGAGCTGCGCTCTAGTTTTCTGAGAGGTTCTCAAAGAGCAGAGTCTCTTGTTCCTCTAGAGTATTTAGTCATGCCCTTATTGGTTGTTTCCTAGGACACCTATTTACCTTGTGGTCCTTTAATCCGTAATAAAGACAGAGGTTATTGTTGATATGGTGTTTGTGCTTATTACTACTTAATTTACTATCTCTGCCTAGTTTGTTAGAGAGATCAATATGCAGAGTGAACAGAGATGATAATTTAGCAATAGAAGATGATGATCTGGGAGGTTTCAGGAAATTTTGAGAGGGCACAGTTTGTAGCAGATTTATGGATGATTGGGGACAAGACGGAGCAGAGCTTTGTGAGGAGACAGAGTACTAAGCCACTTTCCCTTGTTTTTGGTGGTGGCTGTCTGCTACTTCCTTCTCCGTGTTCCAAAGATGATCTCGCTCATGATTTCATTCCCAGTAGCGATTGACAAAGGTGATTGCCAGTTGGTATATGGCATAGAAGGAGGTGGGTTTTCCCTGTTCCCTATTTGCTATTAGATTCTGGAGGCAATTTGGTAATCCCTGATAGAAACGATAGCATAGAACTGTATCACCCTAGTTTAACTATGCTGTGTGCTATATGAATTCTACATTGTAAATGGCAATCTTATCTCCTTGCTTCATATGGAGATTATTGATGAGATTGGTAGCATTTCCTACTGGGTCCGAGAGTCCAAAATGGACCCAGAGTTCATCCACAAAAAGATGCTAAGTAAAAAGCCAGGGTTGTACATAGCCTGTTGAATTTGGAGAGAAAACAATCAATGCAACAACGGGGGAAATTCATTGCAAACACACAATGTTCTTCATTTCTAGGTAGACTATTTATACACAAAGAACAATAAAACATAAAACAATAAAAAATAGCCTAGAACTCATTTAGTATAGCATTTGATATTCCAACATACCCCTGCAAATGATATACTAAATCCACCAATATACCCCTGCAATCAAAAACTATAATTATCTTCCTCTTCAATAACAACATTTGTGGCTTCCTTTCTATGAGCTACTGGCACAGTATTGACATAATTGATTTGGTAATGGCCCTTCTTTCCACATTTGAAGCAGGTAATCTCAGAGACAGGGTGGTGAGGACGATGGGCAGCAAGAATAACTTGAGTAACTGAAAGGGCTTTGTCATTGGGCTTCAGAATATTATTTTCTTCTTTAATAGTGTATGATTCTTCATTGAGCATATGTGAGATTACATTATCAAGTGTAAGATCATAGGCAGGAGTGGCATCGAGAGCAACAACAAATGTCTTGTAAGCTAGTGGTAGACCTATTGTGAGGATCAGGATCAGGTCTTCATTATCAATTTGAACTTCAATTGCACAGAGACAAAAAGCAGCATTTTGAACATTAGCAATCCATTGAGACATCAGCTGACCTTTCTTTTTCTTCATTGTCAGAAACTTTTAGCATAGGGCAAGTCAGGTAGCAAGACCTCAGGCATAGTGGACACATTCAAGTTCAGTCCAAATTTCAGCAGTAGTTTCAGTAGTCATGTGGGCAAGTTGATCAGTTTCAACAGCAAGAATCATTTCAGCATAGGCTTCAGCATTTTTGTAGATCCAAGCTTTGCCAGCAGCAGAGTTTGGTCCTGTAGTCAGGATAGGCAACTCTCTAGTAGCAACTTCAGCAAGGCCTTTACATATGAGTATATCATGCATAAGCACAGCCCATATTTCATAGTTCTTGTCATTAAGTTTCACATGGGAATTTTTATCGAATAGCATGATGGTTTGGAAAAACAACAATGGTAGGTTCAGCAATAATAACGGGCAGTATTCAGCAAGATAATAGACGCAAGCGCAACAACAATGGCAATGGCAACAACAGCAAGCAAATTCAGCCTTGCTTGAGGCAATGATAGACAGTATTCAGCAACTACAGATGCAAAAGAAGCAACAATGACAACACAAGTGGAGCTTGTTTTATGACTAGCCAAGTCTTGTGTGTTTGTGTTGAATTTGGGAAGAAAACAATTGACATAACAACAGGGGAAATTTGTTGCAAATGCACAATGTTCTTCATTTCTAGATAGACTATTTATACACAAAGAACAATAAAACATAAAACAATAAGAAATAGCCTAGAACTCATTTAGTATAGCGTTTGATATTCCAATATAGCCAAGGTCTTCCTGTTGTAGTGCAACTTCAAACTAATCTTGCACTATACTAGATGTCACAAACTTCATTTGGTCATATCTCCACCAAATCTTCGACGATTCCCACGGTCTCAAAGCCAGCTTAAAGCCCTTAAGAAGACCTTTCGATCGATACCAGTCACGTCTCGAGGCGATCAATAATGGCCGAGATATTAA
>Ga0153961_1000203_pt1 | contig 18356 bp, 12 predicted proteins | sample TSFL045MetaG_FD_104748 | JGI IMG/M metagenome (GOLD analysis project Ga0153961, IMG submission 104748) | Attine ant fungus gardens microbial communities from Florida, USA - TSFL045 MetaG | ecosystem: Host-associated > Fungi > Mycelium > Unclassified | place: USA: Florida, Withalacochee...
AGACATATTCGTGTGAGTAGTGAGCCATTGGGTCCAGGAACCGACACTACTTACTGAATTTTGAGCCAGATTATGTAGGGGACAAAAGGATTGATGTGACTTGCATCTGAGGCGAGATTCAGAAGGGAACTATAGCCACAGTCGTATACGTTTGATCAGGTTTAAAAACCGATTTTGGAGGAGAAAAAGAGCGATGTCAATCCCTTTGATAATGAGAAGGCTGCACTGCATAATGGATAGCAGTAGGAGTAAATGCAGTGACATCTGTATATCTGTCCATCTGATCTGTCGGAAAAAAGTTCCTAAATCAGAGAACTGCTATGTTTTATGGTGACAGTTTCTTGGGATCACGATATTACATAATATGTATTGCAATCGTCGGTGCCAGCCTTGTGCTCCTTATTTTTCTTTGCTTCTATTCTCTGTCTTTCGTTTCACTTGATATGTAGATTTATCAGAGGCACTGAACCTCCGCAGTCAGTAGACTACTGCGGACTGTATACGGTGTACGTACACAGTGTCATCAATTGCTGAGTGGAAAAAAATTAATCAGTGAATCAACTTGTGTACAAAGATTTGTAGTCAGTATCGATGCTGAGACCACTTAATTCTATCCTCATTGGTCAGCAATAGAATGCCCCACCCATTACAGGACAATGTTTGAGATCCCATGTCCGATGGAATACACTACATGCGAGTCGCACAAGGACTTATTGGAGTGAACTGCCACTGCTTCCATCTCATGACATTGTTCCATTCAACTGATATGATGTAGAGATAACTTCTATTTTGCTCTCTCATGTAATGACATCAGTATAATTTTTCTTCATCATTTCATCTTGTAGCAACCAGGCAACCAGAGTAGCAACTCATTCTATATAATCTTGAACACTATGTAGTAGCTCCCTCATGTTGGGAAATCAAGCTGATGCCATAATCCAATGGAAGTTTCTGGAATATTTCTTTTGTATTTAAGTTTGTAATTTGTTGTAACTACTCATTGGTTTGCAACAGAATATGCCTTATTCCAAGTCAAACCAACTTGCAACTAGGTTTCTGTGACACCTCAGTTGTCTACCTTCATAGGTGACTCCTGAGTGTAGTGACTTAGCCTGAGATGACTTAATCACACTCCAAGTCTGAGTTGACTCAATAGAGTTCCCATTAGTTTCTGTACACTACTTATACAACTACTACATGGTCTGTGCACTACTTTCCCACAGTTCTATGTGACTTAGTCATATGATATCACCTGACTGTGACATGTAACCCTGTGACTCTGTGACACTTAGTCACATAATACTTTCTCATACTCCATCCTTATATAGTAAGTTCAGAAAAGAAAAAAAAGGAAAAGAAATATAAATAATAACTTAGCCATTTTGCCAAGTCATAACATGTAGATTGTCACTTGTCTGTTTCTTTCATAACTCAAATTATCTTGATGTCATGACTTGGCAAAATGGCTAAGTTATTATTTATATTTCTTTTCTTTTTCTTTTTCTTTTGGACTTACTAATACATAAGAAGTGTGGGAAAGTGTTATGTCACAAGTGTTACATGGTCACAGTCACATGATGGGATGTTACATGATCAAATTACATGAGGAGTGTGGGAAAGTAGTGCACAGACTATGTAGTAGTTGTATAAGTAGTGTACAGAAATGAATGAGAACTCCATTGAGTTCTCCTTGTCAACTCAGACTTGGAGTGGATTTAAGTCATCTTGGCTAAAGTCTTATACTTGAATGGATATATTGTTTCTTTTATATAGTCTGAACTAGTTATTCTAGGACTTGTGCTGGGGCCATGACTACAAGCTTGGAAAATATCCCCCTTCCCAAAATTTATCTAATATCCTTTGTGCTACCTTGTCTCTGCCTCCAACCCTCATTTTCATGTCGTTGCTGTATGAATGTCTCCCTTCAGGTTCCAGTAGGCTCTGACAAGACTGCCTTGTCACTTTCAGGGTGGTTTAGCAGTCACTAGCTGTATGTTGCAACCTTTTGAAAGAAAATTGAAGACCAAGCACATAAGAGATATGTAATCATGTGCAAAGTGTATATGAGTATATGTGCATGTGTACACTGATTGAGATCTCTTAAATGTCTTCTGATGTGAAGTAATCGTAACAATCACGGTAATAAGAGAGATATCATTGTGTCATTTCATTACAACTACTTGTTGTTCTCTGGAATAGCACACTAAAACTTTCACATTTTGACTCTCCTTCTCCTTGGAGATGAAGCTTTGTTATTTTGAGCCCTCCAAACATATTTTTGTCACCAATAAATAAATAAGAGACTTCAGAGCTAGCATCTGAAGGAGCCATAGAAAATCAGCATCGTATGAATATCGCAGATTTCTTTTAACGAGAATGGCAACAACAACGAATAATCAATTGCTATCGTGATATGTTGGAACAGAAGTGGACTCAATGAGAAGCCATAATTAGCATCCTTGATTCTTCCTGTCAAGTGCATTATCTCTTTGTCTTGATAGATGAGCCCAGTCATGGATCGTGATGTCGGCGGCCTTTAGTGGTTGTTGATGAAGAACATTGAGCCGAAGTCAAAGCATGGCGGAAACCGTGGCATGGCGTTGATCAGGATTGAAGCAGTCACCTTCATCGTCGATACCACTAGGGCCAACTCCTCGCTGAGTTCGCGCTTGTCCATGGCCTGGCTTTGAAAAGTCAGTTAGGAGTGGATGCTTCAATGGATCTCAAAGCTGTGATAGATCAGACATCTTGCCCCAGACAATAGTAATCAACATCACACCGCTCAGGATCCACTGATTGACACAGAGTTGACATTCTGAACAGCATTTTCTGCAACTTGAGACATCGCGGAACCTCTCTTCTACTACTTCGATCTGATTTGATGGATGGCGAGCGCTGAGCAATGTCAGTCATAGTGGAGCTCCTTCAATCATCATAAGTTTTTACCACTATCGTGATACGAGAACGACTTGTCCCTTTCAGCTGCGATCAAGTTTCATCACAGCTGTGATGCACTGATCTTTCTAGGGTGAAACTCGATGTACATACGATCAAATAGAAGATCAATCAATACTTGATTTACCTGACAACACCAGTCGATATAAAAATGAAGCATTCTCATCAAGATGCATACAAAATACCCCCTGCTTCCCATCTCAATGGCTGATCAATACAAACTAACTCAAGAAACCTATGCCAACGACATAAAGAGGTTATTAGATAGACGTCATGGTCAAGGCATGCTAATTCTGGATCCGTTGTTCTCAAAACATCCACTGAAGCCTTTTAAAGCTGTCATTGCTATGTTGATGGCATATGATATTATCAATCTCATTCCCCAACAGGTGAGACTTTCCATATGTAAATAACGATCCCACATAATCCCTTCTCCCCTAGGTTCAATATCTTCACAGGCATGTTCCCATTTGATCATGAGACTCAAATTGACTATTGCCACTAATGTGTGAGAACTCAGGAGGAAGTGGTCAAGACTGCATACCATCTATTTTTCCGTCCTGATAAGTAACTGGTTAAGCATGATGTAAGTGTGACTCACTTAAATTATTGAATAAGAAAAATGATCCAAATGCTCAGAATAAATACATATGGTATGAGGTTATCTGTAGTTAGTCAAACAAATATTGATAACAACGTCACCAGGTGATAATAAAGCCTCAGCATCAAAAACAGTAAGACATTGTTCTTAATCCATTTTCATTTATCATTGACTAGGATGTTCTTAGTGGTATAGATTAGATATGGTTTTTTTTGCTCAGTCTGACTCATCCTTTCACCAGGTGTACCTTCGGCCATGTACTACTTATTGCGTGAGTTTGATTGTAAACTCACAAAGACCAGAGTAGCTAAATGTCAATAGTTTCAATAATTTCGTGTTCGCTCCATTTGCACTGAAGATGCTGCTGGTTTTACGTCTTCGAGCGATTTGGAACAAGGATTTAATCGGTACGCGAGCAGACACATACGCTGATGAACTTATTCGATTTCATTTCGATTTCAGTCACACTGATTCTATATTCCATGACGGCAGGTATGTCTTACACAATTTTATTTCTGATCAATAGAGATGACTGACGGTCTAAAACAGCTGAGGTCTTGGTAGGTTTTCAAGACAGTACGATACTTGCCCATCAACTGATTTGATTCTTCAGGCTGCCCTGGGTAGAACGATAGTAGATACATACGTCGTTTTAGTTTCTGGAGTGCTGAGTCCACTCCATGGTTGTTGGATCGAGGTAACACACCTCCGGGACATAGAAAACAGTGTTGATAGATTTTTTTAGTACGTATGTTCTTACTTTGCGAACTTGCACGTTTATTCTCACACAAAAAAGCATTGTCAGGACTATTACAACCACGATCGAAGTCCTCTTGACTTTGATCAGGTTTATTATGACATACAAGGCACAGAAGTCTTTTCGGCATGGAATATGCAGGCGTATCTCTCACATGCAAACCTCCACTCGTCTATTGTATGTGTTTTATCGCGATGGGACCCTTTTATTCATACCGTGAGTCCAAATGTAAATTTCATCAATTTTACTCATGGATCTTATTCAGTCTTCTTGGTAAGTGTAGACTAGAAAATGATTAAACTAGCGTTCACTCTTGCCAAAGTCCAGTTAATCCTAGAAGCCACCATCCCCATGAATCTACCTTTTATTCTTGAAACTTTTGTAACCTAGTATGTTGTTATTGTTGCTCGTCTTCCTATTTTCACCTCTAATTTTTAGCTCTTCATACTTCATTGTTCCCTTTATTGTAAGTTGAAAGCTCCTTTCGTTTTATCATCACTGAATCTTGTATCATTCAGGTTTCACGGTTGATACTCAATTTGTTGGAAGCAAATTGTCCTTTGGATGAAAGCATCTATTCCGGGACAACTGAAAGCTTCACGGGCCACAGAACAGAATCTAATAGGGATACCGAAGCAGATACCTCGCTCGAGACTGAAAGAGAAACCTCCCTGGGTGAAGAAATATACGAAGAAAGATGATGGATACAATATTGTCAACGATGTTGGATATACAAAGGAGAAGTATCACAGACAATGTAATTGTCTTTACACTCATGCTATTCTTCTTGTAATTCGAGACATCATGAACGAAACCTTCACGCAATGAGCATCAAAGCCTGGGACTTTGATATGGTGATTGGGAGACAAAATGACTTCAGTTAGCAGAGATAATTACTTCATCGATGAGACATTTGTTTGTATGGACTCAACAGTGCCAAATGTGATTGTAAGGGAACATGAGTCAGGAGAGGTATTAGATTATTCGTCGATGAGAACATGACAGGTCTTCTTCCTGGTCTAGGCACGAGCATGGATCTCCATGTCAGATGAACGTACTATCGATACCAAAAAGTTGAGTTTATTGTCCTTGTCATCCTGCATTTAGTGGGTACAAAGCCGTCAGAATGGACTGGTGCACTCCTCATCACGGACCAGAATGGAACTCTCCACATTCTTAAGGTCATTTCCCCCCTTGTATTGAAAAAGCACACCTGTTCGACGCCATCTCGTTCACATGGTAGTCGTTCAGTCCACCCACACAACCATAATCACATAGTCTTCCCCCTGTAAAGGCAGAAATCGTTGACAAGAGGCTGTAACATGCTCTCAATGCATATCAACCATCTTGAGAAATCGAGCGGTGAGGTAAGCATCCGTCTTCGAAAACTCATGACACTTTTTTCTGATATGAGGATTACCGGAATAACATCTTAAAAAGAACTCTGATAGCTCTAATCCAAATGACAAACTGGCCATCGGCAAAAGAGCCAGGCCCAAAGAACGTCAGACAAGTCAACGAACCGCTACACAAAAGCCAATACTTCTGTCTTATCACAAAGTATGTCCCGTGTAGGAAGTAGTTCGCCATCAGAGATGGTCGCTAGAGCAATTACAGGTGGAACATCGGGTTGTACAAAGGGTTCTGTACAGTGTAAGCACAGTCAAAGGCGTCCGCTTGGATGCTGACAATGGCTCGGACGATGTTAGGACGATGTTCGATGATTGCGGTGTACTGGTGGTCCAAGTCGACAAGTTGCATCATGCAGCGATTGAGACTGCAGTAGCGAATGAGGGAAGGAATGCCTAATTGCAACACGAGTTCGTAGGGGAGCCTACCGAGCTGATTGGCGGCAACAAGTGGAGAAGGGCGTGCAATCGTATCGCCCATTGTCGAGCGGACACCAATGTTTCCGGCTGCGTGTCAAGGGTTATCATAGATATTCGAAGTCCAGTCTGCATGGACCCGGAACCAACTGAATCATTCGTTTCCATCATAGGGGCAAGGGCCATGCTATGAAGCCGAAATTTCAAGTGACATCGCGTCAATCAATAGTAACTGGTATGCGACCATCGTATGGTTGAAACCCTTTTTGCATTGTATGATTTGTGGATTGAAATATCTGTGAGTGCGTGTCAGCTGCTGACATCAACTCGGATTATCTTTAATCTTTTCATCGTTCTCCCCTTCATTCCTATGCCCTAGGTGATGAATAGCACCTGCGAGTTGCCCTCCAGGCGGATCTCTGTTGGGTCTTATGAAACGAGTAAGAAGATGATTCCAGGTAGGTTGATCAAAAGGTTGTCTAAGTAAATTGCCTCCTGTTTCAGTGACTCTTCCGCTATGTAAAAAAGTGTCGTAGAGCTATTCAAGGAAGATGGCGAAGCGAAGGTCATTCCCGGAACACGGCGAGAGAGCGAAGGACTGGTAGAGGGATCTTCTTGGTTCCAGCGAGGACGAAAGGCGTAGTGTGTTTGAACATAGAGGGTGAGTATTGGTGATTGATCACTGCGTAGGATCAAAGTAGAGGATGATGCTTCGAGTGAATGAATAGATTGAAGACGAGAAACTGGAACTGAGCATACGTGTTCTAGCTCACAAATTGAATCAAGGCTTGTGATAAACTGGACCGCACAACTGTATTTGGTGAAGGTGAAGTCTGTCACGAGGTGCGCAACATATCTATCCTACAACGATTTGGATTTTGATCGTTGTGGGAGTAGAAGTAAATGACTGACATTGACGGGAGATGTAGTCAGGGGTCTAGGTTGAAATTTAATGCCCCGACCCGTTTGTGCAAGGGATAAAGAATATGTTACGACTTGATCCAGAAGAGTGGATTGCAACAGACCGTTGGTGGCATGCGTGGAATAGGCACATGTTCCTTTTTTGTTTCGTGCAGGGAAAAACACAGCTGGGGCTGTCTCGCATGAAATTGACGCCGTGTTGCTGCAGCGAAGATGGCATCACATGAGAGCCGTGCCCAGAAATTTGCAAAGGCAGCTCGGTGTGACTTGGAAATGTGACGGTTATGGTGTGACAGTGACTCATTCCCTCATTCTACGAAACAAATGCTTGCCAAGAAGTGGGTAGGCACGTTTGGTCTCACCTGTGACGTAGGAAAAGAGCAGTTGGGGGACGCTCAGCCCGTCAAGATACTCGGCCAAGCGAGATTCTGCGCCTTACACTCCTGAGCGAAAGCCTCCTGGACATCTATCAATTTGTCGTTCCTCTCAGCGAGTCAAATCAGTTGATGTTGGTCAGGGAAACAATGCTGATGATTTTTTAGCTATCAAACTTTTTCAGCAGCCTCACTCATACCAAACAGTGAGTTCATATTGTATGCTTCTGTCCAGAATCTGTGAGCTCATGTCTCTTTTTTCTGTCGTTATCAAAGTCAACTAGCCCTGAAGTTAAAGCAAGTAACAAGTCTTTGCTGCGATGTACCTCGTCAATCAATCAGAGATAATCCCAGGTGAGGGCATTGAAGCCAAGTCATCTCGAGAGTCATGATGTCATTGTATAGGATCCAAACTCATGCATTGAAAGATAACACATGAGAAGACTGGCATGCCTTATCCTGAAATAGCTCGAATCAACTACATATCTAAGACTATCTCATGCGAATGCACTCATCGTTCTTTGACAATGAACATAGAAATGATCAAGTCAAGTCTCTAGGTATAACGTTCCAACGTTTCAACTTGTCTTTTCTTTTTGTACAACAAACAAGATGCTATGAATGAGTGTTGGCTGATAAGGAAACGCTATCCTCCACAAGTTCAGAGATAGTTCTCTTGATGTTATTCAAAGAGGAGAAGAATATCTACCTATTTTAGTTCTGAAGAAATATTTTGTATGGTTTGGAGACAAAAAATTCACTCCTTTGTATAACAAATAACGTGTGGTCCAGACTCAAACTAGATGATGGAATGGAAAACCTGAGTGAGGGAGTTGTGAACAATATAGCTATCGTACTTGTCATTCATGATTTGATCAAGTAATTCTGATTTACGATACCGACAACTTGTCATTTTTGACATCGAATGCGTATCAGTTTCTTGGATGACCAACAGTCCCAATACATTATGGGACCTATGGGCCAATACCATAGTAGGCTACAAATCTTGCTAATACAAGAAATTTTTTGACCCGTAGACATAATAGCATAAGAGATGCACAAAACAAGGAAAGAGAAAAAGCAACAACAGCAGATACCAATTACTTGTAGAAAACATATTCTGTCCACCAGGTTTTCAATTGCTCGACATATACTCTCATGTATACCATCTTCCCTTCAACACCCATTTCAGTGAAAGTCACACCATTCATCTGTGTATGCGCTGGTTAATCTCGCCACTTGATCTGCTGATACAGATGCTGATGCAACCCAGGGGTATAGGCAAGTGCCGGTGAGATAGAGGAACTTGCTGCAGAGAAGGCGGAACATCATGGGGATACACGCCTGGGCGATAATGATAATGGAAGGGGTGATTTATGAGCGGGAGGGGGAGGATATCCACCATAAAATGCACATACAGTTAATAAAGGCAGCAGTAGAGCTCCAGAATGAGAGGCATAGAATAATGGGAGCCGGGGCAGATAACGCACATAAAGTGAAGGGTGCCTGGTGCATGCGATGGTGGAGGATAATATGGATGAGGTTGCGCAAATGAGGGGGATGATAACCCACTTGTGATTGCAATTGCATTTGAAAAATTCCTGACGATAAGGTTTGAGATGGCGAGGGCGCAGTTTTTCCTGGGAAGGATCAGGAGTTGACATAGGAAGAACAGCAGTTGGAGGCCAGGAAGGCGACGAAATATCAGGTTGGGGTGGGTATGGTGGCTGCATTTATCCGTAATGCTATTGGTGTAGCCACAGTCGAAGCTAGAGGTGAAGTGGTTGCGGGTGGACTGAAATCAGTGGACTCTTAGGGACGTGCCTGAGCTTCCTCACAGTTGGTGTCGCGGTAACGACTTATTGAGTCAAGCATGCAACAAGGTGCCCATACGCGTCCATAAAAAGCGTGTGAAGGACGCACATACAGACCCCGCATGAGAGTACAAAACTTGTAAAAAGGAGAACATTATGAGTTCAATCTGCTAGGAGCGTTGGAATGCAAGAGTGTCTTATCAATGAAAATACAACAACTGTAAATAAGAGACAAATAATGGGCACCAACTGATAGCCGGGAAATAAAAACTGGATGTGATTTAGAAGTGTAGTACAATTTTAGTCTGGAACAAATATGATTCCTAGAAATCCACAGATGTAAGATAATTACATGCCTCAGTGCTTGTCATCTATCATACTCCTCTTCAGACACAGACATCTGATACAACAAGAATTGCTTGTAGATCCTCATGAGCCATTGCAACAGCTGTAGAAAAGCTAGCAGGACTGAGAATTTATTATTCGGAGAAATTGGTAATGGTCTCCATTCTACAGGGCGGCACCATCAAGACATATTATGTAACTTTGATATCCATAAAAGTCACGACGTCCAAGCATTGGCAAGCAAAGTATCGATCGATCAAATGAAACAAAGTGTGACCTATGATGATCAACTCTCGATCAGTGGCAGTGAGCTTGCCATTAAATGCGATATGCCAATGAGGTGCTTCAAAATAGAAACAGAAATGGACTGAAAGCCATGTTGGAATCACTATGTATTATTATGAACACAATGTATACTACCTATCACACTTGGTTGTGTCCAAAATCCAGGCATCCTTGTCCTTGATAAACCAATATGTGGAGGAATCTGAATGAGCTTGCTTCTATTGAAGTTGGACTTATGCTTATTGTAGGTTAAGTCATATCTAAGACATCATAACATGCAGGGTAGAAACATCTCACCTTTGTTTGACAGTGGAAGCTCTAGGCTCAAGTTTAACTAGCTGTATATATATTCAACACCTTGTCCTAACTGACCTCAGTTGCCTATGCTACTTGGTAATGCCTGAGATCAGTATATTCACTTGCTGTACTGCATTTTGTGTTAATTCTTGCACTGTAGGCACTTTATATAATAGGTAAAAATATGAGTTGCCTACACTATTTGGTAATGTCTAAGACATTTTATCTAATAACTATCATTGTAGAACTTTTATACTAACATTGTTTATACTTTGTTAACAAGTCTCAGTCCCTGGATTATTTCTTAATTCCTAGATCATTGATTGGTACCTCAATCAATGCTTAGCTTCTTTGTTTCTTAATCATTTTGGACCCTCAATCAAGTTGTATTTTCTAGAATCCAATATCCTACTGAGGAGCAAATATGCATGTCACTTGATACCCTGAGCCAGACAAAAAGTAAAATAAGTGAAAAGCAGAATTCCTCTAGATAAAACCTAAGGAAGGAACTCCCTGACCATCACCACAGAGAAGTGCAAAGAAGCTATTCTAGCATACACAAAGGGAGGCATGTATGTGTTTTACTTTGGTCTTTCTATCTCTATTTGTGTAAGAAAGCTAAACTCCAAGCTGGAATAAAGCCAACTGCTCTTTGTTCAGCAATTGACAAAAAGAACTCAATAAAGTCCCCATTAGATTTTCTACACTACTTATACAACTACCACATGGTCTGTGCACTACTTTCCCATGCCTATCATGTGATCCATCATGTGACATCATGTGATATGACATTGTGACTTCCTGTCATGTGATTGTGACTATGTAACACTTGTGATGTGACACTTTCCTGCACTCTCTTCTATGTAGTAAGTCCAAGATAAAAGAAATATAAATAATAACTTTAGCTGTTTTGCCAAGTTATGACAATTTGAGCAAGAAACACTAGGAATATTCTGAATCATGCTGAAATAGGCAAGTACAGAGCCATGAAAATGGTCCCAGTGTGTTATGAACATGGGTTGGGATTACCAATATTACCAACCATGGAGTGACAATGAGTGGTTACTCCAAGAATTGATGAATGACAATGTTACAACAGAAGAAGAAGGGAAAATACAATAATGAAAGTATTTATAACTTTCATATGAGCAAAGCAAGCTACAGACAGAGACATTGGACTCAATGGACAATCCTTGGATAATCTTCAGACAGGAATCTGACAATTATAGAACAATAGCTAAATAGAGAATCATTAAACTCATGTATACTGACTCAAGTTGTCACCACTAGTCATACTAGTAGTAACAGTTGTCACACTCCTAGATACTATAAATAAAGCCCAGAAAGGATAAGAACAACAAGTTCTCTCTTTCTGTGGTTCTTATGTAAAAACTCTTACTTTTGCAATCTCACACTCTCTTCAGTCCTCAGACTACAGTGCTGAGTGTGACCAAAAGTCTTGATACTCTCACTTATAATATAACTTCACTGAAAACCTTAACCAGATCCTTTCTAAAGGAGCATAAAGATATCAAGTGTTGACATAAGCTTCTAGTTGAAACAGATATTCAACTGAGAGGTCTAAAGTCTTAACAATTAAACTATAAATAGTGTGGGAAACTTAGGTAAACCCCATCACATAACTAGGTCAGGTGATTGTTGAACATTCCAGAAAAGAACATGTGACCATGAGAATTTAGTACACAGACCATGTAAAAATAGTATAAGTAGTATACATGTCAAGAATAGAAACAGATGGAGGGCAGAGGAGAGGAGTAATAGATAGGAGTATACTCTGGAATGATGTACTACACCACTTTGGAGAATAGATAGTACTTAGCAATAATAAAGAAACCCAAAAGAAGACTCTGGTGGAAAGAAAAAGATGTTAGAGTGGAGTATGACTTGATAAACAACCTTGGCTTCAACTTATGTGTTGCACCCCAGTCTCTGGTCATGAGGTTGGTTGCTTATTTCAGAGTGGAGGAAGTCATTAGAATAGAGATCCTAAGGAAGTAGAATAGAAACTGGAGTAGACAAGGATAGGATTAGAACCAGATGACATTAATTTACAAACTGAGGAAATGTAATGACTTGGCAAAAATGGCTAAGTCAATATTTAATATTTCTTTTCCTTTTCTTTTCCTTTAGTTTCTGATTATTATTTTTCTTTTCATTTTCTTTTCTTTTATTTTCTTATTGATGAATGTGTGAGAGGAAAGTGACTCATAGGGAAGCATGGGATAAAAGGAAGGGTTAGGGTTACTCTTCATGTATAAATAGTGTACAGATTCTAACAGGAACTCTATTGAGTTCTCTTTGTCAAATGCTGAACAAAGAGCAGTTGGTGTAAAGGGGTATCCTAGGGAATGGCCTAGACTCTGAGTTGGCTCCTATCTAAGGGGCTAATCTAACTTGGTAAGTTGCCTTCCCACCCTCTTTACCTTCTCGTCTATTTCCACCTTGATGTGCCTGTGTATCTATAAATAGGACAGTGGTATTAGTTAGTGCTCATGTGGCTACAGCACACAGACCATTAGTTTTAGTATATAAGACTGCTTGTGTTGTTAGATATAGCTTCACTTGAATATTACCTCAGCTTCTGGGACCATTACCTAGCTCTAGGGTTAAGTCGCCTTGAGTGCTTGTCCTAACAGTTGGCTTGATTCCGGCTTGGAGTTAAATGACCTTACAGGAAATACACTATAACTACTCAGTACTTATAGGAAGTCTGGAATAGGAGGAAAGTAGTCTACTATGCTATTCTACTATTTATAATTTCAGGAGAATTATTAGGAGAAATAAATTACATAATTTCTGGAATATGACAATACAGAATACAATAGGGAACTCTATCAAGTTCTTTTTTATTCACTGTAGAAGCCCTAAGTCCTTAAGACTTGTGCTCATAAATAGGACTCTTTGGAGCAATCTCTCCTCTATTTTTGATTCTGTAACAACTAGGGTAATATTGAACTAATCCATTTATAGACATTGACTCAACTTGTCACTTCTGTCACTGGACTATCACTTAACTAGTCACTCTTAGTTACAAGTAGTGTTACCATATTGTAACATTGTCACAGTACCTAGTTAGGATAAATACAGACCAGAAAAGGAAAGGAATAGCAAGTTCTCTCTTCTTGTATTCCCTCTGTAACATCTTACTCTGAGGAATTAGTACTCTTTCTTGTCTGAGGACAATCTCAAAGAGTGCTACTCAAAGTCTTGTTGATGTCTCTCTTCTGATATAACTTCACTGAAAACCTTAACTAGACCCTCTAATAAGGAATGTGAAGATATTAAGTGTTTGACATAGGCTTTAAGTTAAAACACATATTCAACTGTGAGGTCTAGAGTCTTAATAGCATGTCTGATCTTTAGAAACTAAAAGAAAAATAAATAAAAGAAAAATAAATATTGACTTAGTTATGACACTTTGACTGGTCTCAAAGTTGATCCTCATATAAGGTACATGTAAGACTTTAGCCAAGATGACTCAAATCCACTCCAAGTCTGAGTTGACAAGAAGAACTCAATAGAGTTCCCATTTGATTTTGTACACTACTTATACATTTTACTACAGTGGCTGTGCAATATCCTCCTATAGTCCTTATTCCCATTATGTGTCTACCTCATCACATATTGTGACTGTGACCATGACATTTTGTGTGTGATGTGACTGTGATGTGACTGATCTCACACTTTGTGACTATGTGACTGTTATACTTTCCCACACTCCACCTTAGTAATGATCTAACTAAATAAAACAAAACAAAACAAAAAGGAAAATAACTTAGCTGTTTTGCTGAGTCATGACATAGGCAGATTCTGAATAATTTAAGTTGTGCAATGTTGTTGCCATTGTGCCCAGTAAGGCTTCTTTGCTTGAGAAAGCATACTATATGTTGCAGTGAACATGCCATGTTACACATATCTCTGTGAAGAAATTTGTTAGTTCCAAAGAGGAAAGTTGCCATAAAGTTGCTATCCCACAGGCTAGGATCAGCTAAGATGTTGGTGCTGTAGGGAATAACTGTGGGAGAGGATGGTTCCATTGACCTATTAATATTACTATTAGATACAGGGTTAAGCGCCTCCTTATTGGAGACATGTGGAGGTTGGAAAGGGGACAGAGAAAAATTGTATGATGGTGTGTCCAAAGGAGGAGAGGTGTGAGAGACCTCCACTTCCATGTTGTTCTGAGCAGCTACATGCTCGGCATAGTCATACTCAGATAGGATGAATACGTTATCCATAGGGGAAGAGGATGTACTGTGAGGGCTTTGGTTGATAGTCTGCATGGTAAGACAACTATGTTATATGTTGAATATAGTGTCATCTGGTTGAGCAGTTGTTTGTTCAGTATTTTGATTTATAGTAGGTCTTATAAGAAGGGTTATATTCACTAATTCTCAATAGGCACTACCAAATGAGATGGTGGTACAAGAGAAAGAAGCAATGAGTTCTAGCCACTTGTTTTGTAGTCTAGGCTCAGGAAGTTATAAATAGAATTATGCTCTGGAACAGTGTACTGTACTACTTTGGAGAATAGATAGTACTTAATAATAAGAGAGGAACTCTAAGAGAAGACTCCAGCAGAGAGAAACGACGTCAGAGTGGAGTACAACTTTATTGAACAACCTTGGCTTCAACTTATGTGTTGTACCCCGGTCTCTAGTTGTGAAGTGGTCATGTATTTTGGAGTTGAGGGAAGTTGTCAGAAAGAGGTTCTTGGGAGGTAAAATAGGAACAGAGTAAACAGGAATAGGATTAGGACCAGTTGATATTAATTTACAGACTGAGGAAATACATGGTGACTACTTAGTACTTATAGGAAATCCGGAATAGGAGGAGAGTAGTTTACTATACTATCCTACTAATTATAATTTCAGGAGAATTATTAGGAGAAATAAATTACATAATTGTAAGATTTCCAGAATATGACAGTACCTCCTCTTTGTTAGGGAACCACTCAGAGGCAATCACCCTTAAGCTAGTAGATAGTCCTGGAAGCTAGTTTGAGATTCAAGTAGGGGCATATCTATATACACTTGCTAGTATATATACTATACTAGATAGTCAGGCACATAATACCATGGCAACTGACCTATAATCACAAAATGTCCTAGAACAACTAATAATAGGCATCGTACTGCATAATACAAACAAGGGAAGTCAGGAATGGTAGGAGTACAATACATGATCTGTCACTGGGCCAGTAATAGAACAGACCCTCAGAACTTACTAAGCACAACCCTAGATGTCCTCTTACACCCTTTAAGGCTGAGCCCTCGAAGCCTCTATGCATAAGCAATTTAAATATCACCTGACTCTGGTTTTAAAAATCCTCTTCTGCAGACTTTTAACCTGAAACTCTACCACCATGTCCTTTAACTCTCTTTCAGTTGCCAACCTTTCCGATTTCGACAATGATAAGCCATTAGTTATATTGGTAATATCTAGTTTTGGACTCATAGTATAAATAACAAGATTTCATCACAGTAAAACATATATAATAAATGAGTAAAAGATTGCATATAAAGAATATGACTGAGTATTTCATTACCAAAAGCTCTCTGTGTTTTTTATGTCATGGTAAGCCTGATAAAGATCAAGAAGACCTCCATTGCTGTTATTGCTGTCTTGATAATACTTTCTTGTGTAAGAAGAAATATATAGGATTCATCCAGAAATGACAAAGGTAATATAAATCCAAAAACTGATTGAGCATATATACTAACTATCATCACAGACATTGCAATCTAGAAAATACAATCCATTGGTGGGTTAAGTATCACATTGTTTTTTTTACCAGGACCTTAGCTAATTTTGACCATCAGTCCTCTCTATCAATCAGAAATCAAAATCTACAAAACATATCTGCTGTTATGATGTACAAAATTAGTATAACTAGACATAAGGCATAGAATTAGTATTATAAAATTCAAAAAATCAATATAATAGGTCCATTGGCATATTTTTCTAGTACTCTCATCAATCAAATCCTTGTTCCAAATTGTGCAAAGGCATAGAACTAATAAACTTTTTACTACAAGTGTGTCATGACTTGGCAAAATAGCTAAGTTATTATTTATATTTCCTTTTCTTTTTCTTTTGGACTTACTACATAAGAAGTGTGGGAAAGTGTCACATCACAAGTATCACATAGTCATAGCATCACATCACATGATCAAGTTATATGAGGAGTGTGGGAAGATAGTACACAGACCATATAGTAATTGTATAAGTAGTGTACAAGAATGAATGAGGACTCCATCAAGTTCTTCTTGTCAACTCAGACTTGGAGTGGATTTAAGTCATCTTGGCTAAAGTCTTACAAAGTGTATTCAATACCATGATGAATCTATTGACATCAGCTACTCTAGTGCTTACAAGTCATAATGAAACTCACTTGAGAGCTGGTGAATATCCAAATATACACCTAGCAAAGGTATCATGAATCACCTCAACCATGACTAAGGAAAAGTGACATGGACTAGAATCAAACTGGTAATAAATAGACACTTGTAAAGTAAATGCGAACAAATAGCATAACTTGTATATATAGTATAGAATAATTGATTGAGGACTCCATTGAGTTCTTTTCTAATTCTGAAGTACTCCAATCCTAAGTTACCTCAACTTAGGGTTAAGTGTTAGTCACTGACAAAAGGGATATGTCATATCAATCAGCAAATACATTTGATCTCTACCACTAAGATATCCAAGTCAGTGTGTATAAAAACTAAATTGAGAGTAATATCTCACTGATTTCAATGTCTAGGCTTTATTGTCATCTGGTAAAGTTGTTAGCGATATGCATTTGATCTATTTCAGATGATTTCTTACTGTATAGATGGATTCTGAAAATTTGGATCAGTTTTCTCATTCAATAAATCAGAGGATTACACTTACATGATGCCTGCCCAGTTAATTACAAGGATAGAAAAATAGATAACATGCAGTTTTGACCACTTCCTCCTGAGTTTTTGTATATCAGTGGCAATAGTTGGCCATTAAATGGGAAACATGCCTGTGGAGATCTAATATGTATGTGAGACTGAACATGGGATAACTGTCATGCAGACTATTGTAGGAAGAGAGCAAAGCAACCTGATAGACAACACTGCTCACTGTCACATGGACCATTGTAGGAAGGGAGCATAGCAGACTGACTTCAACACAAACCTCATAATGCAGAATTAGTAGAGGGTTCAAGTTGGGCTGGAGACTCAGATGAAAACCTCATTAAGTCATCTGGACCAAGCTCTTACATAAGATACATGTTGTATACATGAGTTATAGATAAATAATCATCTACATAATCATGACAACATTAAATAATGATTGGCTTATGTTATCTACATACCTACACCTAGAATGGAACATTGTAGCAGTATATAAAGGCTTCTGGAGTGCACTGTAATGTTAGTGGTAATTTTATTTGAATTATTGGAAGCCCCACCTTTTAAGTAAGACCTAGGGCACACCCTCTGCACTGCATAGATGTCTGTTCTTCAGTACCTACCATGGACTGCACTTGAGCACTATGTTAGAAATTGTTGAACAAAGAAAAAGGAATCAACACTCATTTAATTGCGTCTTATAGAAAGCTAATACATTCAATGTTGGTATCGATATCATAGAACACTGATCCTTTTTAACTAACGGGAGCTTGTTACCATTCTTCTATTCGATATTGACCTTCTAGATACTTTGGTCTGGTCAGCTTCCTTATGACATGGATTGTAGCGTCTTAATGAGTGTGAATGGTAGATACAATTCTGTCCACCATCTTCGAAGTCAGAATCACGAGATTGGTTCTTTGGAAGGAGAAGTATCAGTAATCGGAATGCCCTGGGAAAACATTTGACGGAAGGTCCCCCATTTCATTTTGGTAGGTGATTGAACGGACTTTGTGCATTCTAGAGAAGAACTAAATGAAATGTCTCACTCGATTGACCCCTCAAAAATACAGATCACCTGCAGCTCATGGTAGTGGCTGGGACTTTGAAGCGCTGTATAAATGACCGGACAGTTCGAAATGTATACAAGTTCCTGATTTCAATATGCTGTCTACAATCAAGCTTAGCTCAATTGCACTCACAGTCCACAGTATCCAGACTGTTTTTGGCGCCTTATTGGTCCAGAGTGTAGATGATCTTCCTCGAGGAGTCG
>Ga0153961_1000206_pt1 | contig 18277 bp, 13 predicted proteins | sample TSFL045MetaG_FD_104748 | JGI IMG/M metagenome (GOLD analysis project Ga0153961, IMG submission 104748) | Attine ant fungus gardens microbial communities from Florida, USA - TSFL045 MetaG | ecosystem: Host-associated > Fungi > Mycelium > Unclassified | place: USA: Florida, Withalacochee...
GTGTGTTCCTCAAAGCCATATACAAACCGCATTCTCGTACATTCGTCTATTGCCGTCCACTGATATAGGTGTTTTCCTTCACTTAAAACCTTACCTTGCAGGCAATTATAGGGTACTTCTTTTACATCTATCTGCACCTTTTCTCCCGGGGTCAAGATTTCCGGATACTTTCTGTGAACACGACTTTTCTTCTTGGGTTTTGTATTTTCTTTTAGTCCTAACCGTTTTGCTGCATACACCATTCCTGAAAAGCTGAGTTGGTACCTTTTCTTATCAAATCGTTATATACTCCGTCCTATCCGTATCTTTTATAACACTTCCTAAACGAATTTTTTATCTGCTGCTCTTCTTTTTTACTGTGTTGCTTCGGATGGCTGTGTGGTCTATGTGACTTCTCGACTTATGATTTCCATGTTGCGTTATATCTTTTGCTCCACCGTTTTACAATTGACAGACTAACTCCGTATTTTCGGCTTGCTTAGCTTTTTCCGCTATTAACTGCAGGTTAATGCCGGTATGTGTCTTAAAGGTTAACTTAAAACAAATCATATAGTTCATCACTAATATTTATTTCACAATTCGTATTTTGTTTTCATTGGATTGTGTTGAGCTGAAAATATTAAGAAGATATGCGAGTAATCATATCAACTCAGAAATTATAAATGTATAGATGCGGCTTAAAGATTAGTCTAAAAATAAATCATACAACTCATCAAGATTGTTTATGGTATAATCTGGCGTTTCGTGTTTTGTTATTACAGTGGACAGACCGCCAAAGCCTTGCTTTATCCAAATGGTTTTCATACCGAGCTTCTTGGCGGGAGCAATATCATTGTCTAGTCTGTCGCCAACCATAACTGCATTTTCAGGATTACAGTTTGCTTTCAAAAGAGCAATTTTGAAAATTGTTAAGTCGGGTTTTGCGGTTCCAAATTCAGCTGAGGTTATCACAAGGCTTATATACTTTTGTAGTCCCCAGTTTTGCAGACGCTGTTCTGTTCCAAAATTTTGGTTTGCAATTATACCAATATTATAGTCTTTACTTAAATTTTTCAAGCATTTTTTTGCCTGTGGATAGGCAAATTCATCATTGCTGTCCCATTCAGGCAGAGCAAGTCCGAAAAATTTTGCAGCTTCTTTATCGCCCCGCTTGTTCTGCCTGTAAAATTCAATCATTTTATCATAAAATTCATCATAATTTACGGCTGTGTTTTTAATTGCTCTTTTAATTCGGTTATTATAGGCAACGCTCTCGTCCACAAGTGTTGAGCCAACGTCAAAGAAAATACATTTTATTTGTTTTAACATAGCGTTTACCCTTTATTTTTATTGTTTGGATGTAAATATTTTCATGTGACTGAAGGCTTGTGGTATGTTTGCAATTTATCAAGGTCAAAGTTGTGCTGCACCGGATTTTCTTGCGGCATCTATTACTGCTTGTGCTACAGCTTTGCCAATGCGCTTATCAAGTGCGTCGGGTAAAATATATTCTTCATTTAGCTTGTCATCAGAAACAAGTTCTGCAATAGCGTAAGACGCAGCCACATTCATATCGTCATTAATTTCCTTTGCTCGGCAATCTAAGGCACCGCGGAAAATGCCTGGGAACGCAAGCACATTATTAATCTGATTAGGGAAGTCTGAACGACCTGTACCAACCACCCTTGCACCTGCACGCTTAGCGAGGTCGGGCATAATTTCGGGGGTTGGGTTTGCCATAGCGAAAACTACGGCGTCTTTATTCATTGTTTTAATCATTTCTTCTTTTAATACGTTAGGTGCAGAAACACCTACAAACAGGTCAGCACCCTTAATTGCGTCTGCCAGTGTACCCTTAACATTCTCTTTGTTTGTAATCTTCGCCATTTCAATTTGGGCCGTATTGAATGAAGAATCATTTTCGTCAAGTATGCCCTTGGCATCTACCATAATCAAATCGCCGACGCCGAGCCTTAGCATATGCTTCGCAATGGCAATGCCCGCTGAGCCTGCACCGTTTATTACCACTTTAATATTTTTCAGGTCTTTTTTTACAACCTTCATAGCGTTAATGGTAGCTGCTGCAACCACAACTGCGGTGCCGTGCTGGTCGTCGTGGAATACGGGAATATCGCAGATTTCTTTCAGCTTTTTTTCAATTTCAAAGCATCTTGGTGCAGCAATGTCCTCAAGATTGATGCCACCAAAGCTGCCGGAAATAAGGTAAACCGTTCTTACAATTTCGTCAACGTCCTTTGAACGAATACAAATCGGAAAAGCGTCAACATCAGCAAAGGCTTTAAACAATGCACATTTGCCCTCCATAACAGGCATACCTGCTTCGGGACCTATATCACCCAAGCCAAGAACAGCTGTGCCATCTGTAATAACTGCAACCAGGTTGCTTCTTCTGGTTAGCTCAAAGGATTTTTCGTAGTCCTTGTTGATAGCTACACACGGTTCGGCAACACCTGGGGTATATGCTAAGGAAAGGTCGTGTGCGGTGTTAAGCTCCGGCACGGCTACAACCTCTATTTTACCTTTCCATTGATAGTGCTTTTGTAATGATTCTTCTCTTATATCCATTGTTTTACTTCCTTTCGTGCACAGCCTATTGCAATAATAAGCCACATATATCTATTATATATCTTATCTCTCAACTTGCTATTTGTCAACGGCAGCTATTGATATAATCGCTGTGTTATACTTGTATTGTTACGCTGCTGCCTGTTGGAGAGGATTTAACTATAATCTTGCTGTCGATGCTTGCTTTTAGTTCACTCACATGTGAAATTATGCCTACAAGTCTGTTGCCGTCCGTCAGGTCATTAAGAATATTTATTGCAGAATTTAATGATTCGTCATCAAGCGAACCAAAGCCTTCATCAACAAACATTGCGTCTATCTGCACGCCGCCGGACTGCTGTTGTATGACGTCGGAAAGTCCCAGCGCCATTGACAGGGACGCTTTGAAGGATTCGCCGCCCGAAAGGGATTTTACACTGCGTACGCGGTTAGTGTAGTTATCTAAAACGTCTAATTCCAGTCCTGACTTGCCCTGTTTGCTGCCGCCTTTTTTATGTACAAGCCGGTAGCGCTGGTTGGTCATAAGTGAAAGCCGCTTGTTTGCCTGTGCAATAATTTGTTGAAAATATGCGCCTTGAATATATTGCTCAAAGGCTATTTTTTCTTTACCTGTCAGGGTGCCATTTGCAGTATCGCTCAAATTTTTAACCACCGTTAGTTTGTTAGTTTGCTTATTTAAAATAGTAGTATCTTTAATAATGTAGTCTTTAATTTTTTTGTTTCCAGTATATTCAGAATGTAATGCAAGCCGTTTGCTCTCCAGTTCTTTAATAGCCTTTTCTGTACCGTCGAGATTTTGCTGCAGCTTAGTTATGTTGACGTATTCCTTACTTTTTATGGTCTGCATAAGCATTTCAACAGCTTTTTTGCTTGAAGCAAGCTGTTCGTTATACAACTTAATATGCCGCTCATTTTCTTCTATCTGTATTTCGGACAAACACTGCTGTTTAAAATGGTTATAGTCCTTTATATTGTACTGTTGAAAGAGTTCTTTAATTTTATTTGAAATTTTAATAGCTTGGTTATATTTTTCGTCTTTGATTTTTTTGGTTGTAGCTATTTGAGAATTTATTTTAGTGATAAGCTCTTTTGCAGCATCATAATTTTTTTGGGATGTTTCAAGCCGTTTTTCTGACTGCAAGACAAATGACTGTAAAGCCTGAATTTTATTCAAAAGCTCTTTTTTAGAGGAGTATTCAAGTCCTGTCCTTAGTTGCTCAATTTGTATTGACTTTTCATTTACAGATGATTGAAGCCTTGCCTTTTCTTCACGCAGCTGTTGCTCATTATTCTCAATATTTTGCAATGTGGTATTTACTGAAGGCAACCTTTGGTTATAGGTGTTAAGCAGCATGATGTTTTCTTCAAGCTGCTTTTTCTCTGCATTTAAGCTGTTAAGTAATGTGTTAGCATTGTTAAACATTATGTTTAAATTGTTTCTGTTAGCTTGCTCAATCACAATATTTAGGCTGACGCAACATTCTGCAGCATTTTCCTTTAAAGCAGATATACTTACATTCATTTCGCCTATTTTTTTACTGCAAAATTGCTTTTTTTCACGCAGCTTTTCCAGCTGTTGCTTAAAAGCATCCAATTGTTCTCTGCTTGGTACATTTTCCTGACATTGTGCAGGGAATGGGTGCATTATTGAGCCGCATACAGGGCAGTGCTTACCGGCCTCCAGCTTTTGTGCAAGCAGACCTGCCTGGCCACGGTCGTAATTGTTTTCAAGCTCAGTCAATATGGCGGAGTCTGTTCTATAAAGCTCTTCAAGACTGAGATAGTCTTTTTTTAGCTGTGCCGACTGCTTTCTTTTATCCGCAATGTCTTTTACGTAACCAAGTAATTTATTAAGTGTTTCTATATTTTGATGTGCCCTAGTTATATTTGCCGTGTTTTTTTCTAATAGGGTAGGGGAGCTGGTAAGCTGCTTTATGGAATCCTCAAGCATTGTCTTTTCGGTGGTAATTTTGCTTTTTTCTGTGGAGCTTTTGTCTAGTTTATTAGCCAACTCTGTAAGACTCTTCTTGCTTTGGGCAATTTCCTTTTCTATAGTTTCAAGCTTATCATATTCGCCTTGCTGTTGCTGTAGCTTGACTATATTTTTCTTGACCTCTTCTGTTTTTGGCTGCAGCTGTTTGGCGGAGTCCAGTTCCTTTTGTACGGCTTCAATGGCGGTTTGCTCTTTTTTTAGTTGTTTTTCTTTACTGATAACCTCCTGCTTTAATTTGTCATACTCGTTTTTTATGTCTAAATATTTGTTATCTTCGGGTACAATGTTTTTAAGTAATATATTAGCTTGCTGTGTTTGTGTTTCGAGCTGTTTTGTTTCTTGGTATTTTTCCTGTAGAATTTGCAGAGCTTGATTTTCTTTAGCCAGATTATCAAGGCTTTTATTGTTTTCACAGGCTGCATTAATTTCCTTTAACAGCCTTTCTTTTTCTTGGTTTTTAAGCTTAAGCTCGTTTTCAAGCTTTTCAAGGCGTTGTTCCTGCTGTGTAATAGCTTTTTCCAGCAGTTTTGTAATTTCAGCCAGATTATATTCTGTATTCTCCTGCAAAAGCTGTAGCTTTTCATTAAGCTCTATATCTGAAATTGCTATATCTGAGATGTTTTGCAGCAGCCTTGTTCTGGTTTCCCTGATTTTACTGTCCTGCTCTTTAACCATATTCTTAAGCTTGTCCTGAAAGGTTAAATAGATGGATGTATTGAAAATACTTCTGAAAATTTCACCTCTGTCCTTGCTGTCAGCCAGCAGCAGCCTTAAAAAGTCCCCCTGTGCTATCATAGCCAGCTGTGTAAACTTGTCGTAATCTACTCTTAAAATATCTTCAATATACCTATTAACGGCAGTTTGCTTTGTAATTACTTTACCCGTTGGTAGAATTAATTCTGCATTGGCAGGCTCAGATGTTGTACCACTGCCTCTTTTGGCAGGGCGGAGGTATTCAGGGTTCCTTTCTACAGTATAAACTTGACCGTTATGTTCAAAGTTTAACCTAACAAAGGTTTTTGTGCTTGGCTTTGCAAAGTCACTTCTGAACATATCTCCGGTACGGATTGTACCGCTTGCTTTGCCGTAAAGTGCAAAGCAAATAGCGTCGAATATTGTGGTTTTTCCTGCACCTGTATTGCCGGTTATAAGAAATAGTCCGTTTTTGCCGAATCTGGTAAAGTCTATGGTAACCTCATCAGAGTATGGTCCAAAAGCACTTATGGTAATATTCAGCGGTTTCATTATGTGTTCTCCTCCATACTTTTAAATATTTCAGTAATAATTTTTGACTGTTCCTCGTTGAGATTATCGTTATTTTGCAAGAAATAAAAGTCGTTAAATAATTCAAAAGGAGATTTATTGCTTATTTCCTGCATTTTTATTTCAGCATTCATAGTGGCTGTGCGCTTATTGTCAAACCTGAGTGACATTATGTTTGGGTAAACATTTCGCAAGTTACCCATAGCGTCCAGCGGTTCTATTTCATCAGTAAGCTTGGCAAAAATATAGTCGTTTTTATCACCAACCGGGTTTTGTGTTAATTCATTTAGTGTACCCTTTATTGTACGCATATCATGTAAAGGCTTAAGGGGGATTTGTCTTGTGGAAATATTTTTACCGTCGACCTCCACCATAACTATTTTTTTAATGCTGTTACATTCTGATTCTGAATATTTAAGCGGAGTACCACAGTATGCAACATTTTGACATATGTTTTGCAATGTATGTAAATGACCCAGTGCAACATAGTCAAAGTCAATGAAAACGCCGGCATCTACATTATCTACCCCGCCGACTGAGATGTTTTCTGAGTCACTCCTTATGGCAGTGCCTTTGCCGGTAACATACTGGTGAGCAACAAGTACGTTTACTTCATCTGAATTAATAGCAGAATTTTTCAGTACTACACTTACAGCGTCTGTATAGTCAGTAATTTCATTATCATAAAATGCTCTGACATTTGCGGGCTTAATAAAAGGCAAGGTATAGATGTTTATACTCTCGCCGTCTGACGTTAAGGTGTGCTTATTTGCCTTGCCGTTGAAAATTCCGTCAATAAAAATGTTATTAATCTCAATTAATCTGTTAAAGCAAGCCAAACGCTCAGGCGAGTCATGGTTACCGCTGATTATATATACTGCTACCTTAAGCTTTGCAAGCTGCGTAATAAAGCTGTCGTAAAGCTCTACAGCCTCGGCTGACGGCACAGTTTTGTCGTAAACATCACCTGCAATTAGCACCGCATTTGGTTTTTCTTCACTAATAACGGTTAATATCTGCTCTAAAATATATTTTTGGTCGTCAAGCATATTAATCTCATTTACAATTTTACCAATATGAAGGTCTGACAAATGCATTAGCTTAATCACTTTAAAGTCCCCCCCTGAATTGCTATACAAGTATTTTACACTATATGTTGTACGATAAATGGTACAGAAATAGCTTGTTATAATATTATCAGTAAGTGTCGCTTTTACTGTTTATATTTTTAATAATATCAATTACCTGCGACAAATCATTGGCTTTTTTATAGATAATTCTTGCTGTTTCCTCGTCCGGCTGGGTAAGGTCCGGCACCATAACGGTTATACAGCCTGCACGGTAGGCTGAAAGCACACCGTTTGGAGAGTCCTCAAGTGCTATGCACTGCTGTGGCTTAAGTGAAAGTCTTTTTGTTGCTTCTATATAAATATCAGGCTGAGGCTTGCCGTGCTTAACCATAGAGGCGCATACTATCTGGTCAAAATATTCAAGTATATTAAGCTGAGACAGGTATTGCCTTGTTCTGTCAGGTGGAGTTGCTGTGGCAACCGAGCATTTTAAACCGGAGGCTTTTATGTAACTCAGCAGCTCATCCAACCCTTTTTTCTTTTTTATGCCGTATTTTTCAATGTGTTGGCTCATATACAGCTTGCGTAAATTTTTTACGGCATGGTAGTCAAAGTCTTCACACACTAGCTTTTTTAGCTTGGGTATGGCGTATTCAGCAGGCAAGCTGCGTATTTCCAATACGTGCTCGGGCTTCATCGGAAAGCCAAGCTCCTGTGCCGCCTGAACATAATATTTTTGCAGCCATTTTTCAGTATCTATCATTAGTCCGTCCATATCAAAAAGAACACCTTTTATTGTATGCATATGATTTATCCTTTCTGTAAAATAACAGGCTGATGATGTATGCTAATCACATTAAACGAGCAGACGTCCTTTTGATGGCTTTTGCATTGTGCTGTGTGCTTATTATAACCCGTCGCAATCAGTTTTTAATACAAAATCCTGTTGACAATTCATCCTGCTTAGTAGTACATCTTCAGCCTGTATGGAAAATTATATTTTAATTTATAAGCGTCCAGTCACCCAACTTACGATATCTGTTAAGCATATCGTTAAAGCTGCTTTCTGTCACTGTCTCGCCGCCTACCTTAAACTCCTTTTTTCCTGTGGAGGTATCGTCTATATATGTGTATTCGCTGGCGCTCTGAACAAATTCACCGTTTACATATGACTCATAACTAAAGTTAGTTTCCAATTTTTTATCCGACTTGGAAATATTGGCAACATACAGCATAAGTGCATTATTGTTCATACTGTCGATATACAGCTCAAGCATACAGCTTACGCCGTTTTCTGTGGTAGCACTTTTTATGGTCTGTCTGCTTGGGCTTGTACCAATGAAATGCATCATATCCAGCTGACAGCCGTTACCTCCTGTATAGTAGAGCAGAAGATCTGTTGTACCATCGCCGTCAACATCGGTTACATAGTATCCGTACAGCTTCATCTTATTGCCTGCCTCACCGACAATATATTGGTCCTTGATGCTGTCTATATAGCTTGCAAACTCATCTGAAACGTCACTTACCTCTATGGTCATTTTGCAAAAAGGCGTTTCAAACTCAGGTATAGTACCTGTAATTGTACAGGTACCTGCATTACTTGCACCTGTAATTACACCGCTTTCACTAACAGTTGCTATTTTTTCGTCGCTGCTTGTCCATTTAATGCGGTTATAATATGCCGAGCCTATATTTGCAGGCAGTTCAGCCTTAGTATAATTACCTTCGGAGAGCTTTTCAGATATAGAGATATAGTCGTTGAACAGCTCACGTGAGGTTTTTAATGAGGTGTACATAGTGGTGTATTCATCACGCTCTTTTTTAACATTGTCTATTTTGTAAACAGCCTTTTTAGCCATATCGCCAAGATTTGTAGGCTCTTTAGAGTAATATTCTGTTGTCTTAATGGTGCCGTTGCCTGTGGTGTAAAGTTCTGAGGTTTTGTCAGAATAATCAGAAGCTACTCGGCTGTATTCAGCCAGTATGTTTATATTGCCCTGTACGTCAATATAAATATCCTCTACATAAGATGAGTAGCCTGCACTTACTATGTCGCTGTACTTTCGGTCAGTTTCATTTACTACTGCAACGCCGCCGGATACCGTTACCACCTTTGCCTTTTTAAGATTATTTGACATATTGTAGGTAATAAACAGCTCATAGCTGCCGTCGCCGTTGAAATCATCTATGTTACAGCCTGTCAGCTTAGCGGTACCCTTTTTTGTTTTTGCATAGGTATATTCTTCTTTTGTTTTCAATGAAAACAAATAGTTGTTTAAAACGCTTATTTCATCAATTCTGTAGTCGCTTACAGATACGGTAAAATTTTTGATAGTAGTGTCGTAGCCCTCTACATAAACACCTACCTGACATTCGCCCTTGCTCATTGGCGTAACTACACCTGTTGTATCAACAGAAGCTATATTTTCATTTGATGTAGTATAACGTATGTTATAGTTGCTTTTACTGCCCTTCACTGTGGCTGTTATTTGTGCTGTTTCACCACCGGTAACATCAAGTGTCTGAGAACTTATTTCAGCAGTAATTTCCGGTGCGGCATCTGTAGGAGCCTCAGTAACAGGCTGTGTTGGCTGTGTTGGCTCTGTTACTGCTTCTGTAGCAGGGCTTGTAAACATATTTGTAAGCACAGCCGGGTCAAATGTACCGTCGCTTATTGCATAGAAGGCACCTGCACCGCCTAAAGCCAACACAAGAACTATAACCAATATAACTACAACAACAGTTAATGCTTTGCCTTTTTTCAAAATAATCAACACCTTTCAATAGTATTGTTGGCATCTTTTTACTCCGTAATCAAGCCTTTGATTTTTTTAAAATCACCATCCATAACTGAGAACCTGCTTTTAAGCTCCATAGTTATCTCAGGAGAGATATTGGAATGAATGTATAAGGAGTCAATCCCTGCATTGTATGCACCTGAAATATCTGCTTTGCAATCATTGCCTATCATAATTGTTTCTTTCGGATTGAGGTTATATCTTTTCAGAATAATATTATAAAATGCCTTGTCAGGCTTACAAGTATATTCGTCTGATGATATCACTATGCCATCAAACTTATCCTCCAGACCCAGCATTTTAATTTCAGGGGCGGTAAACCAACGCTGAGCATTTGTAAGCAGGTAAACGCTTTTACCTGCCGTTTTTAGGGAATCAAGCAGGTCTGTAACACCATCGTACAGTTTGATGTATTTTGTAGAAATTACTCTAAAGGTTTTTGCAGTATATTCGCCGAAGTGCTCCGGCGGCTTTACACCTTTGACCCTTAGTAAATGCTCAAATACTTTTTCTACTCTTATATCTACGTTTGCAAACTGCGGGTATTTTATTCTTACAGCTTGCTTTTCTTTTTCTACTTGCTCAAAGTAAGCTTTTTTTAATTCCTTCGGCTTATAGTCAGCGCCCTCAAAGCCATACAGCTCAGCCATCTTTTTCCACAAATATGTTTTATGCTCGTTAGTGTTTATGTCAACCAACGTTCCGTATAGGTCAAATAAATAATTTTTATACATAAATAAAAACTCCCTATAAAATAAAATGCTTTCCGCTTAATTATAACATAATTTGCTTGTAAAACAACTACAGTTTTTTAACAATAATTACATTTTAACAGTTATTTGGTGTTTTTAAGACACGGCATTAAAATAAGAACAATAAAAGAAATATGTACAATATTTTGTTGAGAGTAGATTTTGATTAATAATTGCTTTTAGATGCTGACAAAATTAATTATTTGTGGTATCATAATCAAGAACATAGTTTATAATGGAGGTTGTATGCAATGACAGACAAAAAGCGTGCTTTACTGGCTATTGAAGCCTTGAAAAGTGAATACCCGGACGCTGTTTGTTCGCTTATATATACTGACCCGCTTCAGCTGTTAATAGCAACCAGATTGGCGGCACAATGCACTGACGCAAGGGTTAATATGGTAACGCCCAAGTTGTTTGCAACCTATAAAAATGTTGATGAGTTTGCAAATGCAAGGGTCGAAGATGTTGAAGAGATAATAAAAAGCTGTGGCTTGTACAAAACCAAGGCGAAGGATATTGTTGCAATGTGTATTGCACTGCGTGACAATTTTGGCGGAGTTGTGCCGGATACCATTGAACAGCTAATCACCCTGCCGGGCATTGGCAGAAAAACTGCTAACTTGGTGGTCGGCGACATTTACCACAAGCCTGCGGTTGTAGTAGATACCCATTGTATCAGAATAAGCGGCAAGCTGGGCTTTCATAGCATAAAGGATGCAGCTAAAATTGAAAAGGTACTGCGTGATATTTTACCGCCGGAGGAGTCTAATGACTTTTGTCACCGGCTGGTATTGCATGGCAGGGCAGTATGTGTGGCACGAAGCCCTAAGTGTGACATTTGCTGTATGAAGAGCTTTTGCCCGTCAGCGTTTAAAAAAGAGGAGAAGAAAAAGACTTCCTGATGATAGAAAATAAATTTGTTATATTGAAGATGAAAGGTGAGATGTAAACGATGTCTTATCCAAAGGAATTAATAAGAAACTTTAGTATAATTGCACATATTGACCATGGCAAAAGTACTCTTGCTGACAGAATTTTAGAGCAAACCGAATCTGTAGCGTTGAGGGAAATGGAGGACCAGCTTCTGGATAATATGGACTTGGAGCGCGAGCGTGGAATTACCATTAAAGCGCATGCCGTAACATTACTATATAAGGCAGACGATGGCAACAGCTATGTATTTAACCTGATTGACACGCCGGGTCACGTTGACTTTAACTATGAGGTTTCACGTTCTCTTGCCGCTTGCGAGGGTGCCGTGCTTGTGGTTGATGCCTCACAAGGTATAGAAGCACAAACACTTGCCAATACTTACCTTGCAGTTGACAGTGGGCTTGAAATTGTACCTGTAGTAAACAAAATAGATTTGCCAAGTGCTGACCCCAAAAGGGTTAAAGAAGAAATAGAGGAGGTTATAGGCATACCTGCTGAGGATGCACCTGAGGTGTCTGCAAAGGCAGGTATTAATATTCACGATGTGATGGAGAGGATTGTTTCTGATGTACCTGCACCGCGGGGTGATGACAACAAGCCGCTGCAGGCTTTAATATTTGACTCGTATTATGATGCGTATAAGGGAGTAATTATTTATATCAGGGTAAAAGACGGAGTAGTCAGGGTTGGCGATGAGATTAAGCTGATGGCAACAGGTGCTACCTTTACAGTTGTGGAGCTAGGATATATGCGTGCAACCTCGCTGGAGCCTACCAAAGAGCTTTGTGCAGGCGAGGTTGGCTACATTGCTGCAGCTATTAAGAGCGTGCAGGACGCAAAGGTTGGCGATACTGTAACGCTTGCTGTAAACCCTGCACCCGAACCATTGCCGGGCTACCGAGAGGTACAGTCCATGGTTTACTGCGGTGTTTACCCTGCTGATGGTGCAAAGTACACTGACCTGCGTGACGCTTTAGAGAAGCTAAAGCTAAACGATGCCTCACTTTCATTTGAACCTGAAACCTCGGTTGCTCTTGGCTTTGGCTTTAGATGCGGATTTTTGGGGTTGCTCCATATGGAAATTATACAGGAGCGTTTAGAGCGTGAATATAATCTTGACCTTATTACAACTGCGCCAAGCGTTATCTTCAGAATAACAAAGACCGACGGTACAGTTGAAATGATAGACAACCCGACAAATTATCCCGACCCTGCACTTATTTCAAAGGCAGAGGAGCCAATGACTAATGCTCATATTTACGCACCGTCAGAATATGTTGGAAACATTATGGAGCTTTGTCAGGACAGGCGTGGTATCTTTAAGGATATGACTTACATTGACAACGACAGGGTAGATATTCACTATCTGTTACCTTTGGCGGAAATTGTCTATGACTTCTTTGATACATTAAAATCCAGAACACGAGGCTATGCATCCTTTGACTATGAGCTTTCAGGTTATGCCGAAAGCAAGCTTGTTAAGCTTGATATTATGCTTAACGGTGAAATTGTAGATGCACTGTCGTTTATAATTCATGCAGACAAGGCATATACTCGTGCTAGAAAAATGACCGAAAAGCTGAAGGAGAAAATTCCAAGACAGCTTTTTGAGGTACCTATTCAGGCTTGCATTGGCGGCAAAATTATAGCCCGTGAAACCGTTAAGGCTATGCGTAAGGACGTGCTTGCAAAGTGCTACGGCGGTGACATAACACGTAAGAAAAAGCTTCTCGAAAAACAAAAGGAAGGTAAAAAAAGAATGCGTCAGCTTGGCAGCGTAGAGGTTCCGCAGGACGCCTTTATGGCGGTGCTGAAGCTGGATTCAGAGTAACAACTGGTTGTATAAACTGTTTGATTGTTTACCCGTATACACAAAACGGATACCCACATAATTAGTGAGTATCCGTTTTGTGTTTTAAAATTAAATTTTATTATCCTGAAGGTCCTTTAAAGTGGCGCAACGCTCTAAAATTCTTGCTTGATTATCTTTGAACAGTGTCCTGAAAATATTTACAACCTCTGCCTCTGCATTGCTGAGCGTTGAAAACAGCTCGGCTGTTTGATAGTATATTTCGGTTCTTCCCAAAAGATAGTCAGTATTTGTATTAAGTTTATAAGCTATGCGTGATAAAATATCGGACTTTGGTATGTTTATATCATTTTCATATTTAGACAGCATAGCAGTTGTTACCATAATTTCTTGGGCTAATTCCCGTTGGCTTATGTTACTTTCCTGCCGTAAAAAGACAATCCTTTGACCGAGCGTCATTGTTTAACTCCTTTGTTGTTTATCCTCATATTATTATATATTGGTATCTTTAGTTAATTATTAATTATTTCTAAAATTATACTTGCAATAGTTAATAATAGATAAAAGCTTGAGTGATTATAGAGGTACCCTATAACGGGTGTTTCATAAATAAACCAAAAACGGATACTCACTTAAATTTATTAGGCGGGTATCCGCTTTTTATACATAAACACTGCGCTTTACAAGTGAAACTAACTGATGTAATTTAATGTCACTAATATGGCTTGTATTCTATTATATCCTGCACGTTGCAGTTAAGCTCCTTACATAATTTTGAAAGGACATATAAATCAACTCTGGTAATATTGCCCAAGTGACAGCCTTGTACCGTTTCAAAACGTAAACCGCACCTTACGCACAGCTTATTTTTTGAATACCCTTTTTCTTTCATTACGTTAGCCAGCTTAAAAACTATGCCATAATTGTTTGTAATTTATCTTCCATATTTTTCACCTCATACTGAGGATAACATTCATAAAACTTCTTGGTATTCTACATTCTGATGTAGTATAATTGAGGGAAACACTACGTTAAAATGTAGTATATTTAAAACAATCGATAGTAGTCACGCTTTAAAAAAAGGGGGGAATCAATGAAGAAAGTTAAAATTATTTCATTTGTATTAGCAGCAACAATGTTACCGTATTATTTAAAAACTCACAGGCACAACAATATGCTAAAAAATACGGCATTAAAACTGAAATAATTTAATGACCGTTTAAAATTCACGTTTTATAATTTCAAGTAGAGGATTATATGACCGCAGAACAAACTACAGAATATCTAAAGATGATATTTGATATGGAGAAAAACATATACATACAAATAAATACAATAGGAAACTTAAGGAGACAATGCAACTCACTAGGGAGAAAAAAGATTATAGCAAGCCTACACCTTCTCCGCCGGAACAAGAAAGCTATGGGTTTTATTTTTTTTTGTTTTGCTATGCTTAGCATGGTTATACTAATAGTAATAGCAATTATTGGTGCTATTGCACATTTTCCGACACCGTCAATATCTCCATTAGGTTTAGCAATTATCGTTTTTTTAGGTGGTGGGTTTATTGGTCTTATAGTAGCCAGAGTAATGGACAGTAGGAATGAAAGTGAAAGAGATGCAGAATATGCTTCGGAGCTTCAGCGGTATGATCGACTTGTGTCAGAAGATAAAAAGAGAGTTGAAGAGGAAAACAGACAAAAATGCGTAATAAATTCAGAAATACAAGTCTTATATGTACAATCTCGAAAATCTTTTGCTAATCTTAAGAAAATGTATGAATATGGTGTAATTGACCAAATGTATTGGCATGACATAGTTGCTATAGCTTCGTTTTACCAGTATTTCCGCACAGGAAGAACTAAAAGCCTAAAATTTAATGAAGAAACAGGCGACCAAGGAGCTTACAATATATATGAAAACGAGAAAAGACTAAACCATATTATAACCAATACTGACACAATAATACAAAAGCTGGATCAGATTATTGATAATCAAAGAGAAATAGCTGTCGCACTTAGACAAGCTGAAAATAAAATTTCTTCTCTCAACGATAATGTAAGGCAAATTTCACGCAATGCTACAGCATATCTGAGCGAAATTGAGCAAAATACCGCTATTTCAGCCTATAATTCTGAAAGACAAACAGCGGAATTAAAGTATCTGAATGATATGAATTTAATTTTTCATACATTTAAATAAATACGATAAAACAGCAAGCTGTAGTAAGAAACACGGCTTGCTGTTTTCTGTTAAATTATTTTTACGCACTTACCTCAAACCATTGACAAAATATCGTAAGAATGGGATAATTAAAAGGTATGTAAACATAAATAATCGGATTTAAAATTCATTACATTAAGTGAAAAGGGAGAGAGTAGAAGTGGCAAAAGAGCTTGCTAAATCCTACAACCCCGGCGAGGTTGAGGATAAAATTTATGACTTTTGGGTTAGCAATAACTATTTTCACGCTGAAATAGATAAGGACAAAAAGCCTTATACAATAGTTATGCCGCCGCCAAATATTACAGGTCAGCTGCATATGGGTCATGCACTGGACAACACCTTACAGGATATTCTTATCCGCTACCGCAGAATGCAGGGCTACTGTGCGTTGTGGCTGCCCGGTACTGACCATGCGTCTATTGCTACAGAGGCTAAGATTGTAGAGGCAATGCGTAAAGAGGGCATTACTAAGGAGGACTTGGGCAGAGAAAAATTTTTAGAGCGTGCCTGGGACTGGAAAAAGGAATATGGCGGCAGAATCTGTGACCAGCTAAAGAAGATGGGCAGCAGCTGTGACTGGCAAAGAGAACGCTTTACTATGGACGAGGGCTGTAACAAGGCTGTTAAAGAGGTTTTTGTAAACCTTTACAACAAGGGTTTAATATACCGTGGCGAGAGAATTATCAACTGGTGTCCTCACTGCTTAACATCAATATCTGACGCCGAGGTTAATTACGAGGACCAGGCGGGTCACTTCTGGCACTTAAGGTATCAACTTGCTGACGGAAGCGGTTATATAGACCTTGCCACAACCCGTCCTGAAACGTTACTGGGCGACACTGCTGTGGCTGTAAACCCTGATGATGAAAGATATAAGGATATGGTAGGTAAAAATCTTATTTTACCTATTGTGCACCGTGAAATTCCAATAGTTGCTGATGAATATGTTGAAATGGACTTTGGTACAGGCGTTGTTAAAATTACACCTGCTCACGATCCTAACGATTTTGAGGTTGGCTTAAGGCATAACCTGCCTGTTATTAATGTAATGACAGAGGATGCGAAGATTGTTGACGATTACCCTAAGTATGCCGGTATGGACAGATATGAGGCGAGAAAGGCAATAGTAGCTGACCTGAAGGCAGAGGGTGCTTTAATAAAGGTAGAGGACTATAATCATAATGTAGGCACCTGTTACCGCTGCGGTACCACAGTAGAGCCTAGGGTTTCAAAGCAATGGTTTGTAAAAATGAAGCCCCTTGCTCAGCCTGCTATTGATGCTGTTAAAGCAGGCGAAACCAAGTTTGTACCTTCTCACTTTGAAAAAACATACTTCCATTGGCTTGAGAATATTCGTGACTGGTGTATCTCACGTCAGCTGTGGTGGGGGCATCAGATTCCTGCGTTTTATTGTGATGACTGCGGCGAAACTGCAGTAACTAAGGAGGAAAGCGCTGCTTGCCCTAAGTGCGGCAAACCAATGCGTCAAGACTCTGACACTCTGGACACCTGGTTCAGTTCTGCGCTATGGCCGTTTTCAACACTAGGCTGGCCTGATAAAACTGAGGAGCTTAACTATTTCTACCCTACTAACACACTGGTAACAGGCTATGATATAATTCCTTTCTGGGTTATGAGAATGATGTTTTCGGGGTTGGAGCATACTGGCAAGGTTCCATTTGATACTGTACTTATTCACGGCTTGGTTCGTGACAGTCAAGGCAGAAAAATGAGTAAATCCCTTGGCAATGGAATTGACCCTCTTGAGATTATTGACAAATACGGTGCTGACGCACTAAGACTTACTCTTGCCACAGGTAATGCGCCGGGCAATGATATGCGTTTTTACGACGAAAGGGTGGAGTTTAGCAGTAATTTTGCCAACAAGCTATGGAATGCAGCCAGATTTGTTCATATGAACATTGATCATAATGTAGAAAATAAACTGCCTGATACTTTGGCAACAGAGGATAAATGGATTGTAAGCACCCTTAACAATGTAGCTAAAGAGATTACAGAAAACCTGGACAAGTTCGAGTTGGGTATTGCAGTTCAAAAGGTGTTTGATTTTATTTGGGACTGCTACTGTGACTGGTATATAGAGCTTGCTAAATCAAGACTGCAAAGCTCAGGTGATTCTGCGAAAAACGCAAGACAGGTGCTTGTGTGGGTATTGGACAGAGCCTTAAGACTTTTGCACCCATTCATGCCATTTATTACAGAAGAGATTTGGCAAACACTTCCTCACGAGGGTGAAACAATTATGCTTGCACAATTTCCTGAATTTACAGACGAGTATGATTTCCCGGAGGCTAGAGAAGAAATGGAAGTAGTAATGAGCGGCATCAAAGCTATCAGAACTCGCCGTTCAGAAATGAACGTGCCGCCGTCAAGAAAGGCTAAGGTTTATGTAGCAACAGATAAAAAGACTGTTTTTGAAAATGGTGCACCGTTCATTTGTAAGCTGGCATCTGCAAGCGAGATTGAGGTTGGCGACAGTTTTAACATTGACGGTGCAGTTACAGTTGTTACAGCAGAGGCTAAAATTTATATTCCTATGAACGAGTTAGTGGATAAGGATGAAGAACTTAAAAGATTAAATAAAGAGCTGGCTAAAACAGAAAAAATGCTGGCACAATCAGAAGGCAAGCTGAACAACCGGGGCTTTATTGGAAAAGCACCTGCCAATGTAATTGAAAAAGTAAAAATGCAGGCTGAAAAAGAGCGTGAAAAGATAGCTATGATTAAGACTGCCATTGATGCTTTAAGATAAAAATATTAATCCGCCCCTTGCACCTGCAAATAATTGCTGCAAGGGGCGGTATACTAGTACAGAAAAAAACTTTAAAAAAAGGAAAAAA
>Ga0153961_1000207_pt1 | contig 18264 bp, 18 predicted proteins | sample TSFL045MetaG_FD_104748 | JGI IMG/M metagenome (GOLD analysis project Ga0153961, IMG submission 104748) | Attine ant fungus gardens microbial communities from Florida, USA - TSFL045 MetaG | ecosystem: Host-associated > Fungi > Mycelium > Unclassified | place: USA: Florida, Withalacochee...
CGCTCAATTTTTCGCTGCCGCTCGACAGGATGACGGTCATTACCGGCGTCTCCGGCTCGGGCAAATCGACGCTGCTTATCCGCGTACTTCCTGCGCTGCTTCAGCGGCTGGATAACACGCCTGCCGACGAGGGCGAGGATGAGGATGACGTTGCCGCGCAGGTGCAGGGAAAAGTCGTCGCCGGTGGCGCTTCCCTGAAGCGGCTGGTGCGCATCGATCAGCGCCCTATCGGCCGAACGCCCCGTTCCAATCTTGCAACCTATACCGGTTTTTTTGACACCGTCAGGCGGCTGTTTGCCGAAACGGATGAGGCTAAACAGCGCGGCTTCGACGCCAGCCGTTTTTCGTTCAATCTGCCTGCCGGCCGCTGCCCCGCCTGCGAAGGTCAGGGGCTTATCACCATTGAGCTGCTGTTCATGCCGCAGGCGAGCGCGCCCTGCTCCACCTGCGGCGGCCGTCGCTATAATGCAGAGACGCTTGAGGTCCGCTGGCGCGATAAAACCATCGCCGACGTGCTTGCGCTGACGGTAGACGAAGCCGCTGATTTCTTCAGCGATAATGAAAGTATCCAGCGTTCTCTCACCGCGCTGAAGGCGCTGGGGCTAGGCTATCTGACCTTAGGCCAGCCGGCGACGGAGCTGTCAGGCGGAGAGTGTCAGCGCATCAAACTTGCCTGGGAGCTGCAGCGCGTGCAGCGTGGCAAAACGCTCTATCTGCTCGACGAACCTTCCACGGGCCTGCACCCCTCAGACATGGATAAACTGATGCGGGTGCTGGATGAGCTGGTAAAACGGGGCGACAGCGTGGTGATGGCGGAACACGATATGAGAATTGCCGCAGAGGCAGACTGGATAATCGATCTTGGGCCGGGGTCAGGAAAGAATGGCGGTGATATTGTTGCGGCCGGCACGCCAGAAGAGGTCAGTCGTGCAGCGAAGAGTGTTACCGCGCCCTATCTGGCACAACGGCTTAAAAAAAGGCATGGCGATCCGCGGCAATAGCGCCAGCGTCAGAAGAGATAAGTCAGCCAGGCTCGGGGGCAAACTGCTTTCGACTGCCTGGCACAGGCGCAGCAGGAGTGCATTTGCGCACTCTTTACGACATCCGCCCTGCGTAAAAACCAGAGTAAAAAATGCTCAACTGCCAGAAACAGATACGCACACGGTTAAGGTAATAGCTTACATCTCTTAAAGTATGTTGTAACTATAAATGCCTGGCTATTTTGTCGGTTCAGGCGCCGGAATAGGCCGCCCTACTTTGCAACACAATAAACCTTGTCATAAATCAATATTAGAAATTACTGCTATTGAAACACCAATAAACAGATGCTATAACTGCGCCGTGTTTATTACTGGAGTACAATCCGTCCACCGATGAGAAGCAACAGCGTGGATGTCTTGTTTAAATTATGCGCGTAGCATTTATTAATCATTCTCTTTTCATCTCTTCTCTTCCCGTCTGGAATATCGCCGATCAGCACTGGCGCAGCGCCCTGTAGGCCCCTCCTCGTTTCCGTTTGCCAAAAGGAACGTGTGCCCGAGCGGCGCAGGTTAATTGAATAATTGCGACAGGAGTTAGCCATGTTTGCATGGGTCTTATTATTACTTGCTATTTTTAGTGAAATTATCGGCACGCTGGCGATGAAATGGTCGAGCGTCGACGAAAGCGGATCGGGTTATTTAATCATGCTGGTGATGATCGCCTGCTCCTATATTTTCCTGAGTTTCGCCGTCAAAAAAATCGCGCTCGGCGTTGCCTACGCCCTGTGGGAAGGCATCGGCATCGTATTAATTACGATATTTAGCGTACAGCTGTTCGGAGAGCCGCTGTCGCCGATGAAAATCGCCGGCCTGGCGGTGCTGATCACGGGTATTATGCTGATTAAAACCGGCACCACGCAGAAAAAGGAGTCTCAGCATGTCCTCAGCTGATATGACGCACGTGCTCTGGCTGGCGCTGGCGATTCTGCTGGAAATTGCCGCCAACATTTTCCTGAAATATTCCGACGGTTTTAAAAAGCCGCTGCTCGGCATCGCCTCGCTTGTTTCGGTGCTGCTGGCGTTTAGCGCGCTCTCTCAGGCGGTTAAAGGCATCGACCTGTCGGTCGCCTACGCGCTGTGGGGCGGTTTCGGCATAGCCGCTACCGTTGCGGCAGGCTGGGTGCTGTTTGGCCAGCGGCTCAACGTCAGAGGCTGGGCGGGGCTAAGCCTGCTGCTGGCGGGAATGATATTAATCAAGCTCGCCTGATATGCGTAACGTCCTGCCGCGGCAGGGCGTTACGGCTCAACCCGCGCGGGAAACGTTTCCTGCAGCCAGCGAATAAATACCCGCAGTCGATGCGTCACATAGCGATTTTGCGGGTAGACCACATGAAACGGATAGCGCGCTGGCCGCCACGGCGCCAGAATTTCCACCAGCCGCCCCGCCCGGATATGCGCAGCGGCGGCATAGGTAAAGGTCTGCACGATGCCCAGCCCCGCCAGCGCCGCCGCCAGGTGAGCGTTGCTCTCGTTGACCCCCACGCGATAGTCCGCCTTAATCTCTGTTTTTTCTCCGTCCCGCTCAAAGCGGAATGGAAAGGCACGTCCGCTTTGCGGTGAAAGGTAGCTGATCAGGCGATGGCCGTTTTTAAGCTCCTCAGGATAGGCCGGTACGCCGTAGTATTTGAGATAGGCGGGCGTCGCGCAGGTGATCAGCGTCGCATGGCCAATCTGGCGCGCAATCAGTGAGGAGTCATTTAGCGGGCCGCCGCGGATTACGCAGTCGACGTTATCGCTAATCAGATCGACGGCGCGGTCGGCGACGCCGAGATCGATCCGGATATCGGGATAGCGCGCCATAAAGTCGGGCAGCGCCGGTATCAGCACCTCGCTGGCGGTCGATCCGCCGACGTCAATACGCAACGCGCCGCGCGGCACGCTGCGCGCCACGTTAAAAGAGGCGTCGATGTCCTCCAGATCGTGCAGGACGCGCCGCGTCTTCTCATAATATTCCCGCCCTTCCGGCGTCACCGTGACGCGCCGCGTAGTGCGCTGCAGCAGGCGAACGCCGAGATACGCCTCCAGCTCCTGCACCAGCTTGCTGAGCGTGGCGTTCGGCATATCGAGCGAGTCCGCCGCACGGGTAAAATTGCCCGCTTCCACGACGCGGGCAAATGCCTGAATCGCCATTAGCCGATCCATGCAGGCCTCCTGTTAACCTGATTATCCACACACAGAAATAGTGCTTTCCATTTTACAGGATTTTTCTATAAACCAGTAAAGGATAGATTGCTCTTAAGCGCTGCAGTGGCCCACCGCAGCAATCCCTAATCCATAGGCTTAAGAGGAAACAATCATGACGACAACACTTAACGGCAAAATCGCGCTGGTTACCGGCGGCACCAGCGGTATCGGCCTGGCATCGGCGCAGCAGCTTGCGGCACAGGGCGCACGCGTCTTTATTACCGGACGCCGTCAGGATGCGCTGGATGACGCGGTGGCGCTTATCGGTTCTGCCGCCACCGGCATCCGCGCCGACGCTTCGCTTCTTTCCGATCTTGATGCGGTCTACGCGGAAATAGCGCGCAGCGCTGGCCATCTCGATATTTTGTTGGCTAATGCAGGCGGCGGGGACATGCTGGCGCTGGGCGCGATCACGGAAGAGCATTTCGATCGTATCTTCGCCACCAACGTGCGCGGCGTGCTCTTTACGGTGCAGAAAGCGCTGCCGCTGCTGGTAGACGGCGCATCGGTGATTTTAACCGCCTCTACCACTTCGGTACAGGGCACTGCCGGGTTCAGCGTTTACAGCGCCAGCAAAGCGGCGGTGCGCAACTTCGCCCGCTCATGGGCGCTGGATCTTAAAGCGCGCGCCATCCGCGTTAACGTGGTCAGCCCCGGCCCCATTCGCACGCCAGGTTTAGGCGAACTGGTAGACGAAGCCAGCCGTCAGGGCCTATATGACGCGCTGGCGGCGCAGGTGCCGTTAGGTCGCCTGGGCGAACCGGAAGAGATTGGGAAGGTGGTCGCCTTTCTGGCCTCTGACGCAGCCAGCTTTATCAACGCCGCCGAACTCTTTGTCGATGGCGGTATGGCGCAGATTTAAGGCTATCGCCCTGCGAAAATTAATCGCAGGGCGTGCCCAGAAACAAAAGCTGTACAACATAAAGGAAAACGAAATTCCTTGACGTAGCTTATGGTTACGTCAGAATACAACGGGTTAACCCCCCGCAGCACCATTTGATAGCATTTTTTGCAAAAAAGTTAATGCAATTTTCTTGCATATTCTTGTACACATTTTCTTTCGATGTACAACTTGTCAAATTTTTGACTGATCATCGTTTAACTCATTTTGGGGTAAAATTATGCGTCAGAGCAGCAGCCTTCTCTCTTCATCCGAAGATATCGCACGTTATTTTCGTGAAGCCAGCCTGCCTTCCCAACAGGAAACGCTGGGCCAGATCGTTGTTGAGCTTCTCCGCGCAGGCAAAAACGTCAACCGTAAAGGTATTTGCACCAAGCTGGTAAGACGACTGGAAGTTGCCTCAACGGCCGAAGAAGAGAAACACTATCAGCGTTTGATCGGCCTGCTGCTGGGCCGCTGATCCCCTATTGCAGTTAGGATTTTCTTTTTCCGGCACGACCTAAAGATTTAAGCAGGCATTCGCTGGCTCGCGCCAGCACCAGCCAGGTGCGCTGGTTCTTTCTGTAGTCAACCGCACCTCAATCCTGCCCCAATTGCTGGGGCGTGCAGCGGGACACAGAGCAAATGTTATGTATAAAAGTAATGAAGAAAGACTGACAGATATCATTATTGGCGAGGCAACGCTGGAACTTCTGCTGTCGGATAAAGCGGTTTCCAGCCGCGCCTTAATGGATGTGCTGCAGCGCATGGTGGCAGAAGAAACCGATGACGAGCGTCAGCAGGTTATTTTGCGTGCCATTAATGAGGTGCAGCAGAACCTTAATTCGCAGCCTAATCAGTCACGCGTGACGTTACGCGATCGCAATCACAACGAGCACCACTTCAACGGTGATGCTGTGCCAGACAATAAGCGCAGGCACTGACCTTCCACTTTTTCGGTTTTCTTTTCAGGAGCTCGCAATGCATATTGCCTGTTTAGGATGGGGCTCACTAATCTGGAAACCGGGCAATCTTCCCGTTAACGGAGCGTGGCATCAGGATGGCCCGCTCTTTCCTGTCGAGTTCTCCCGCACCAGCGACGGCGGCGAGCTAGCGACCGCCATCTGTATGAATGCGCCTCCTGTACCCGTGCTGTGGGCCAGGCTGGCAACGCAGGATTTAGAACAGGCCTGCCTGCAGCTGCGCGAGCGCGAGGCCATACCTGATGAACGCGTCGACGGCATTGGCATTTTTACGGTGACGACTCATACGCCCGGCATCTTAGCCGACTGGGCGCGCGCCCGCGCGCTGGATGCGGTAATCTGGACGGGCCTGCCGCCGAAGCTGGGCAGCCTTGAAGGTTTAATCCCGTCGCTGCCGCAGGCGATAGCCTATCTGCAGCAGCTGGAAGGGGATGAGGCTGCCCACGCGCGCGCCTATATTTTGCAGGTGCCCGCGCAGATCGATACTCCCTATCGACGCGCTATCACCGCTCACTTCGGCTGGGATCGATAACGCCGGAAGTGAGCGCATAATCATAGAGTCGCTGACTGGCCAGATTCTTCATTTTTACCTCGCACATAATATCGAAAGCGCTAAACGACAGCGCCCAGTCGTTCAGCGTGGAATTAAAATAGTAGTCCGAGTGCGCGCGTAGTTTGGTTTTCGCCACGCCCAGGCTCTGCTGATCCGGATAGCCCCGCTCCGGTATCAACCCTTCCTGCGAGATCGAATAGTGCAGCACTGGCTGAACGCCGCGCCATGACGCCTGAATCAGGGCGATGCGGCTATCGTCCGGCTGAATAAAGGCGTTTTCTTTTACCCAGTGGTGGTGGATATCCAGCACGACAGGACAGAGCGCCCTCGCCTGCAGCACGTCATCCAGCGAACAGGAGATTTCATCGTTTTCTACCGTCAGCATATTGCGCGCTTCGGGCGTGAGCTGAGCGAACGCCTGACGAAATCCTTCAAAGCCCCCTTTGCCGTTCATATGGATATTGATTTTAAAATCCTGAAACGTTTTGCCGTAGCCCATCAGTACGGCGCAGAGCGCATGGTACTCCACATCCTCGATCGCCCGCTGCACCACGTCGGGATTATCCGACGCCAGCACCGAATACTGCCCGGGATGGAAAGAGAGACGGATCCCATACTGCCGCGCCAGCGCGCCGCAGCGCTCGAATAGCGGATAGAGATCGGGCAGAAATTCGCGGTAAAGCGGCATCGCTTCAGGCACGGTGAAAAGCGGCAGCAGATCGCTGCCGATACGCATCATGCGCAGAGCTTCCGGCTGGGTAGCCAGCGTTTCCAGCAGGCCGGCAAGGTTGGTCAGGTTGAGGCGAGCAAGGCTGGCGATTAGAACTATCTGCTCATCACGCGGCAAACGGAGAAAGCGGGTGCGGGTTGTGCTCTTAAACGGAAAGTGTTGTTTGCCGTCTGCATCCAGATATTTACACGCGAAGCCTAATTTCATATTTCCCCCTGTTAAACACAAACAGTAAGTTTAACAGTTATTTGAAAACCGGCCGGAGGGGAAACGGGATAATACGCATTGCCTGCGCAGGACGCGCAGGCAATGCATTCACACGCGCGTCTTTTTTGGTTTATTACTGCTGTAGATAAAGAACAGCGCAATCGCCAGACAGACTACCGCCGCCAGCCGGCCAGGCGAAAAGGCGATCGCCGCATTGCCTAACCAGCCGAAATTATCGATCAGCATACTCATGGCGAGCTGGCCAAAGATTACCGCGACGGTCGCCACGGCCGTCCCGATGCGCTGCACCGCCAGCACCATAATCACGATATAGGGAACGCCGCACAGCGCGCCCAGCAGCTGCCACTTGGGTACATCCATCAGGCTGTGCGTCTGCGGCGGTTCAAAAAAGAAGATCAGCAGCGCCGTCACCACCGCGCCCAGCGCGAAGGTCAGAAAGGCGCAGCGGAAGACGCCGACTTTGCCGCCGAGCTGTCCGTTAATCGCCGCCTGAATACTCAGCAGCGCGCCGCCCAGTACCGCCAGACAGATCATTAAAATCGTCATATTAACCTCGGGCGACCAGCGCCAGTGCGATAACAATAAACACCAGCGCAATAATGCGCTTGCCATCGATTCTGCGATGCGGCGTTCCCAGCAGGCCAAAATGGTCAATCACCAGGCTTTTAAATACCTGACCGGCGAGAATGCCGATCATGGTCATGGCGATGCCAATCACCGGCGTTGCCAGCGTCAGGATCACCACGTAGCCAGGGCCCAAAATGCCGCCGAGCAGCTGCCAGCCCGGCTGCGCAAAAAACGACGGGCTGTTGCGCGGGCTGAAAAACAGCATCAGCAAAAAGGTGAGCGCCGCACCGACGCCAAATATGCTGAACGTCGCCCAGAGATCGCCAACCTGCTGGCCCAATGGTCCAAGCAGCCCCGCCTCTACCGACAGCCCCATCCCGCCGGCGATAACCAGAAATAGAAAAATCAGTTGCATAATCGCTTCCTTTACATCGAAGCGGAACAGCATAATGGAGCCGATTAACTTGAAAAACGCTATAGTGTGGCAAACACTTTTGCAGGAAATGCATTAATGGACAGCACCGGCTCGATCGATTTGCGCGCGCTGCGCTTTTTTCTTAGCGTCTACGACGCGCAAAACTTTTCCGTTGTGGCGCGGCGCGAGGGGGTTTCCGCCTCCGTGGTATCGCGCACCATTCTTCAGCTGGAGGATGCGCTGGGTCAGCAGCTCTTCTACCGCAACACGCGCGCGGTGATACCGACCGAAGCGGGTCGGCTGTTTGTTGACTATGCGCGCGCTATCGACAGCCAGTTCAGCGACGCGCGGCAGGCCTTGCAGGAGCGTTCGCTTCAGCCGTCGGGACTGGTCCGGCTCAACGCGCCGGTTTTTTTCGGCCAGCGGCATATCGCACCCTGGCTGGCAGGATTATCGGCGCGCTATCCGCAGCTGGAGATCGAGCTCACGCTCACCGACGACTATGTCGACCCGCACCGCACCGCGACCGATCTTATCTTTCGCATCGGTACCCTCACCGACTCTTCGTTTCACGCGCGGGTGCTGGGCAGCCAGCGCTACTATCTGGCCGCTGCGCCCGCCTATCTCGCCAGGCATGGCGCGATCTCTAGTCCGGATGCGCTGAGCGATCGTCACTGTCTGGTCTATCGCGGCTCCGCGGGCGCCAACCGCTGGCTGTTCCGGCGCGACGGCGCGCCCTGGGTGCACTATCCGGTTATGCCGCTGCTGTCGTCAAACAACGCCGAAACCCTGCTCACCGCCGCGCTGGGCGGCATGGGGATGGTACTCTTTCCTGACTGGCTGACGGGCGAACATCTGCGCACGGGCAAACTGGTCAGGCTGCTGGAGGAGTATGAAGCGGGGATCAACCCAGTTCCGCAGAAAATTGCGGCCATCTACCCGAATACGCGCCATCCGCCGCTCAACGTGCGCGCGACGATTGATTACTTTGTCGAGGTATATGGTTCGCCGCTTTACTGGCAACGCGAGGCCTCAAATGACAATACAGAATGACCGACGCCGACGAAGAAACAGGGGACGGCGTGAGATAACGTTTTTCAATGATACCGCGCACGCTGGAGATAAGCGTTCGGCCTGAAGAGTAAAAAATCCATCTTGCCGTTCAGTAGAGATTATTTAAAGCGAAGCGGCAATCGTCAGTAAAATCATTTCAGGGCGTTGCCAACCTGCACTACGCAATACGGGCGTCTGGGATAAGCTGCACCATATATACACCTTATATGTAACCAGAAGCCTGCAACCCATGTGGATTCCTCGCCTTTAAATAATCAGCTATCTCAATAAGTTAAAAATTTTATCGACGAAGGAATAGAGAAAAACGACCTCAGGACGAATAAAAAAGTAACGATAAGCAGCAATGAGTTTTTTTAAAAAAAACAGCGTCTCGCCTACTTTTTTTTATTTCTAAAAAAAAGCGCTAGACAATTCCTGCGCGACCTCTGTTAATGTGTGCCTCACAAAAAGCGAAGACTGGAATTATCCATGCTGACAACAATAATCTATCGCAGCCATCTATCGGACGACGTGCCTGTAAAGACGCTGGATAATTTAGCAACACGCGCCAATAAGACGAACGAGACCTACGACGTTACCGGCATTTTGCTGTTTGACGGCACCCATTTTTTCCAGCTTCTGGAGGGTTCCGATGCGGCGGTATGCGCTATATATGACCGCATCTGCGCGGATAAGCGTCATCATAATTTAGTTGAACTGATGTATGACTACTCACCGTCGCGCCGCTTCGGTAATGTTGGCATGGAGCTGTTCGACCTGCGAAAGTATGACAAAGAAACGGTGCTGCAGGCGGTGCTTAATAAAGGCACCTCAAAGTATCAGCTTACCTATGACGATCGCGCCCTGCAGTTTCTTCGCACCTTCGTCGAGGCGCGAGAAAAAGCCAACTATTTTGAAATTCCGCCTACCGATACCCTGCATTTTGTCGTAGAAGAGGCGCTGGAAAAGGCCATTGCGCCGCCGGACGCCGCCGACTGCAGCTTCGCGTTTCAGCCAATTATCGATCCGCTGATGCAGCAAATTGTCTCGCTGGAGGCGCTAATCCGCACGCCGGACGGCAGCGCGCCGGCCGACTACTTCGCACAGTTCCCCGGCGATGCCATTTACGCCGCCGATATTAAAGCGAAAGGCGTCGCCTTCGCGCTGGCAAAAAAACTCGACATTCAGGGCCAGACCCTGTCGATTAACTTACTGCCCATGTCGCTGGTGATGGTGCCGAATGCGGTAGAGATTCTGCTGGATCAGATCGAGCAGAACGGGCTAGTGCCGGAACAGGTTGTGGTGGAAGTGACGGAAAACGAGGTGATTTCACGTCTTGATGAGTTCACTATCGCCGTCAAGCAGCTGCGCGCGGCGGGCATCAGCATTGCGCTGGATGATTTCGGTGCCGGTTTCGCCGGGCTGTCGCTGCTGTCGCGTTTCCAGCCGGACAAGATAAAAATCGATCGTAATCTTATTACCGACGTGCATAAAAGCGGGCCGAAACAGGCGATCGTGCATGCGATTCTAAAATGCTGCTCCTCACTGGAGATCGGCGTTATCGCCGAAGGGGTTGAGAAGCCGGAAGAGTGGATGTGGCTGGAAGCCGCCGGCATCAGCAATTTCCAGGGTTATCTCTTCGCCCGCCCGCAGCTGAACGGTATTCCGGCAGTCGCCTGGCCGGAGATTCAGTAAGGCTACCGGGCGAGCCGCCTTCAGCGCGGCCCGCCTGGCATCACTCAGCCAGATGCTAAATTTCGTCGTTCGGCGGAATCACGTTTTTTCCCAGCTTCACCAGAAAACTGCCGTCGACGCGTTTGATTTTCGCGCCCCGATCGCCCCAGTACATCGCGATGCCAAAAAACTCATCGGCGGAAAGTTCATAGCCAATTACCACCGATTTATGTTGCCCGCTGCTGAGCAGCTCGTTCAGCTCATCCACATTGCTGGCGATAGCGTAGTCCATATGTCCCCCTGATGATTCACCTTGAATAAAGCGACCAAAGTTTAACCATACGCTATCCAGACAAATCCGCCATCTAAACCGCTTCGCCGCCGAGTGTTTGCCTGATGCGCTGCGCAATATAGGCTGCATGGGTCTCCAGCGCGAAGTGGCCCGTATCGAGCAGTTCTACCTGCGCCTGTGGGTTATCCCGCAAATAAGCCTGAGCGCCCGGCGGAATAAAGAAGGGATCGTGTTTGCCCCAGATAACCAGCGTCGGCAGCTGTTTTTCGCGGAAGAACTGCTGAAAAGCCGGGTAGCGCGTCAGGTTATTCGCGTAATCCAGGAAGAGATCCAGCTGAATCGCTTTATTGCCGGGCCGCTCCATCAGTAGCGTATCAAGCATATAGCCTTCCGGCGCCACCAGCGTTTCGTCGCTGACGCCATGCAGATATTGCCAGCGGGTGCCCGCCAGATTGAGCACGTTGTCATGCACGACCTGGCGGTTTTCCGGCGTCGGCTGCGCCCAGTAGCGGCGAATCGGCTCCCATGCGTCGCCCAGCCCTTCGAGATAGGCATTACCGTTTTGCGAAACCAGGCCGGTTACCCTGTCGGGATAAGCGAGCGCCAGCCGCAGCCCGCTCGGCGCGCCGTAATCGAATACGTAAAGCGCGTACCGCTCAAGCCGTAACGCATCGACGAACGCGGCGAGCGTTTCGCCCAGCGCGTCAAAGCTGTAGACGTAACGGCGCGCGTCCGGCACGTCGGTGAAACCAAAGCCGGGCAGATCGGGGGCCACCAGATGAAATTTGTCACTCAGCAGGGGAATGAGATCGCGAAACTGATGCGAGGAGCTGGGATAGCCGTGCAGCAGCAGCAGCGTGGGGCGTTCAGGATCGCCTGCTTCGCGGTAGAACACGCGCACGCCGTCAGCGTCGACAAAACGATAATGCACAGGATAGAGCGGATTAGCGATCATATGGGTCTCTCTTGTAACCGTTAAAGTTAGTTTTTACAGGTTTCACTCTACCCTGGCACAGAAACATAACCTTTAAAAGTTATTTTTAACGGTTATGCAAGTGTTCCACAGTTGTAGTAAGTAACCAGATAACGTAATCTTTAACGGTTATCAGGAGAGTCAAATCAAATGAAAGAGAGAAACAGCGGAAGCCTGGCCGCCGCGCCGTTGCTGATTGGCGATCATCTCGCGCTCGATTTTCTGAACACCGTGGCGCAGGTCGATGGGGAGCCGCGTGATTTTTTTCAGCGCGACGAGGATGTGTTGCGCTGGCTTGAGGCGGCGGAATGCAAGTCAGCCGGAATAGAGCAAGAAGCGCACGCTGGTGGATTGCTCAAGGCGGCGCGTGAACTGCGCGCCGTTATCCTGCAGGCGATACAGCGGAAAAAGAGAGAAGAGACATGGCAGCCGGAGCAGCTCAATCGCTTCCTGCGCAGCGCCTCCAGCCACTTTGAGCTGACGCTAAACCGCGACGGCCAGTATGAATATCGCCGCGTCTATGCGACGGCTACGCCGGAGCAGCAGCTTGGTCCGGTGGCGGAGCAGGCTGCCGATCTGCTGGTGAACGGCGATTTCTCGCTGGTGCGCGAGTGCGAGCATCCCGACTGCACGCTCTGGTTTTACGACCGCACCAAAGCGCATCGCCGCCGCTGGTGCAGCATGACGCTCTGCGGCAACCGGGCCAAGGCGGCGCGCTTTCGCCGGATGACACAGAGCTAAAGCGACACGGGCTGGCCGCGTCGGTTCGGGTTAGATCCGTAGCGGCCAGGCGCTCAGCCCTTTTATCTCCTTCAAAACCAACATGCTCTGCATCTCTCCATTACCCGCCTGACCGGCAATCTAAAGCTTTACCGCTAGCGCGGCGCGTTACGGCAGCGCAATGCGCGCCACGCTGTCCGGCCCTTTGGTGGAGTTATCTTTATTGAAGTCCTGCTTCAGCGTGACGTAGAGCACCCCGCCATCTGGGGAAAGCAGCAGGCTGTTGGGATGGCTGCTAAAAGCCCAGCTGTTTTTCACTGCATAGCTGGTGGCGTCAAGCTGAAGCACCTTCTTCGACTCGCGCTGGCTGATAAAGATCGCGTTGCGCGCCGGGTCGAACTTAATGCCCAGCGCATCGCCGTCAAGGCGCTTGATCACTTTGCCGGAACGCTCGTCCAACACTAGCGTGGCTTTCGCTTTAGAGTCGTCAGTGACGAACAGGCGGCCGGTAGCGGGATCCTCCGCCAGGTTCAGAAACAGATACTCTTTGCCGTCATCCGGCGAGAAACGTTTCTCGATACGGTGGGAATGCGGATTGATCACCAGAATTTCGCCGCTGCCGTTGGCGGCATAGACGCGGTCGGTCAGCGACGAGTAGATGATGCCGGTCACCCATTTTCCCGCGTTGGGAATGCGCTTTTTCAGCGTCATGCGCTTCGCATCCACCACAGAAATAAAGCCGGGATCGGCCACGCCGCCGATGAACAGCTCGTTGTTGTGGAACAGCACTTCTCGCGCGCCGATGGGATCGCCATCTTTGTCTTTGCCTTTGAACATCAGACGCTGCAGCACCTTGCCGCTCTGCACGTCCACCTGCGAGACGCCGCCGTCGAGCGTATTGGTAGCGTAAAAGCGATCTCCGCTGCTGTCCGCCGCCATGCCGAAGTTTTTCAGATCGGTATGGGTGACGCCTTTAGTCGCCAGCGTAGTGGGATCAAGACGATAGATAACGCCGCCGTTTACCGCATTGAAGCCCTGCGCGCTGGCGACAAACAGGGCGTTTGCCGCAGGCGCGTAAGCCATCTCGTAAAGCCCCTCGCCCAGCTCACGCTGCGTCAGAGTAGCGGCGGCGGGCTTAGCTACAGCTGTCGCGGCGGGCGCAGCAGTGCGCGCCGGTGTCTGGCAGGCCGTCAGAACTGACGCTGCGAGAATGGCAACGGCAAGCGCGCGTTGACGCGGGGTGAATAGCGATTTCATGCAGGACCTCATCAATGGATAGGCTTCTCCCGTCAGGCGCTGGCGCAGCGGGGATAGCAAAGTAGATGAGAATCATACTCATTAACATTAGAAGCGACAATCCGCTGCCTGCCGCCAGGCCTGACAACGCCTGCCGTCGTGTCATTCAGAGGCGAAATTACGTTCGCTTTATGAACAACTTGTTATATTGCTGCTGGAAAAATTTGCCAATTCAAATCATAACCATCTGATTAACTTATCTTTTACATTTAATTACAAATGCGATGCAACTTCTTCGCGACTATGTAAAGCAAATAATTATCATTAACGTTCTCACTAAAGTGCTCCTTTCCTCTGCGCTTCGTTGTGACAGAGACAAGCGAGGGCACCATAACAAGACTTCCTGATGGAAAAAATTATGTCTTTCAGCGGCAGGGAAACAGGCGCGGCAGCGCGCGCACCACGATCGGTAAAAACCTTCACGCTCACGTTGCTGGCGCTGGCGATCCACGCCGGCGCGCACCCTGCCTGGGCGGCGGAGAGCGACGCTTCACCCCAGCAGCTGGTGGTGGACGGCAGCGCGACGGACGCGACACAGAGCAGCCAGGATTATCAGGTCACCACCACGCGCGCCGGCACCAAAATGCTGCTGACGCCGCGCGACGTGCCGCAGTCGGTTACCGTCGTCACCCGCCAGCGCATAGACGATCAGGATCTTCAGACGGTGGATGATGTGCTGACCAACGCCACCGGCGTCTCATCGCAGCAGGTTGACAGCGAGCGCAGCTATTACTACTCGCGCGGCTTTCAGATCACCGACTTCTCCTATGACAACATCCCCACCACCACCGGCGACGCCTGGAACTATGGCGACGCTGCGGAGGATACGGCGATTTACGATCGCATCGAGATTGTGCGCGGCGCCAACGGCCTGATGACCGGCGCGGGGGACCCTGGCGCCACGGTCAATATGGTGCGCAAGCACGCCGACAGCAAAACGTTTACTGGTAACCTCAGCGCCAGCTACGGTAGCTGGAACGCGCAGCGCTACGTGGCGGATCTCTCGGCTCCGCTTAACGCCGACGGCAGCGTGCGAGCCCGCGTTATCGCTGGCTACCAGAATCAGGAAAGCTGGCTCGATCGCTACCAGAAAAGCAAAAAATTCCTGTATGGCGTGGTGGATGCCGACCTGAGCGACCACACCACCCTGTCGCTCGGCTGGGATTATCAGCAGCAGCATACCGGCAACCCTACCTGGGGCGGCTTACCGAGCCTGTTCAGCAACGGATCGCGCACCCGCTACGACCGTAGCACGAATACATCGACCGACTGGGCAAGCTATGCGGTGGAATCGCGTAAGGTTTTTGCCAACGTCACCCATAACTGGGACAACGGCTGGACCTTCCAGCTAAACGGCACCCACGGCGAACAGACCCTCAATGACAAGCTGCTCTACGTTATGGATAATCCGGACGAGGAAAGCGGACTCGGCGCCAGCGGCTTCGGCAGCCGGGATCGCGGCAAGCGCACGCTGGACTCCTGGGACGGCTACGCCAGCGGTCCGTTTGAGCTGTTGGGGCGTCAGCATCAGCTGATGGCCGGGCTGAGCTACAGCCGCCAGCATAATGCTTCCTGGAGCGCCAACGGCCCGGTCAGCAGCGAACAGCTTGGGGTATTTAGCAACCGGTGGGACGGCAGCCTCGCCGAGCCTGAGTGGGGCGACTGGTATCTCAACAACGACGATATCGTGCGGCAGAAATCCGCCTACACCGCCGCGCGTTTCTCGCTGGCCGATCCGCTGTCGCTGATCGTCGGCGCGCGCTATACGCAGTACAGCACCGACGGCAGCAGCGGCGATATGCGCAAGAACAACGTGACGCCTTACGGCGGGCTGGTGTACGACCTGAGCGAGAGCCTCTCCGCCTATGCCAGCTACACCTCGATTTTCTCGCCGCAAACTAAACGCAGCGCCGACGGCGCCTGGCTGTCGCCTGTAACCGGGAAAAACTATGAAACCGGCCTGAAAGCGGACTGGATGAATGGCCGTCTGACCAGCAATTTTGCTATGTTCCGCATAGAACAGCAGAACGCCGCCGAGGCGATTGACGGCGTCTTTGTCAACGGGTCGAGCGAGCAGGCCTACCGCGCGACGCAGGGCGCGGTAAGTAAAGGCGCGGAGCTGGAGGTAAATGGCGCAGTCACCGACAATCTGCAACTTACCTTCAGCGCCACGCGCTATGTGGCGCGCGACAGCAGCGGTCGCTACAACAGTTTTGCGCCGCAGACGCAGCTCAAGCTCTTTAGCCGCTATCGCCTGCCGATGCTGCCGGCGCTGACGCTGGGCGGCGGGATAAACTGGCAGAACCGCGTTTATCAGGATATCACCGGACCGGGCGGCGAGACGCAGCGCCTCTATCAGGGCAGCTATCCGCTGGTGGATCTCTTTGCCCGCTATCAGGTGACGAAGCAGCTGGCGGTGCAGGCAAATCTTCATAACCTGTTCGATCGCGAATACTACTCTTACCTCGACAGCTCGGCCGTTTACGGCGAGCCGCGCAATATGTCGGTCAGTCTGAACTACAGCTTCTGATGCTGCTCCCCGGTGCCCGCCGGGGAGATGACCCGATTCCTTCCCCTACGTATCCCTGCGCAGAATTTTAATGCCATCACATAACCGCTATGATCGCGCCATCTTTTTGTGACATCTCACTCAACCTTGCAACATGCCAATGCAGATAAAAGCGCATGCAGAGATAATAAGTTGTACTCCGTACACAACAGTTTTACACAGTAAAACAACCTGCACCCGCAAGGTCGCGCTTTGCCGGGGACGATTTCTGTTAAGAGGTACATCATGTTTGAAAAGATGCACGCTTCACCTGCGCCCTCAGAGCTGGAAAGCCAAACCGTCAGGCGCGTCGTCTGGCGGATCCTGCCCTTTTTGATCGTCTGTTACCTGATTGCGATCATCGACCGGGGCAATATCGGCATGGCATCGCTGCAAATGAATGAGGATCTGGGGTTGTCGAAGGCGGTTTTTGGCCTGGCGAGCAGCCTGTTCTTTGTCGGCTATTTTCTGTTTGAGGTGCCGAGCAACCTGGCGATGCAAAAGATCGGCGCAAAGATCTGGATCTCCCGCATCATGATTACCTGGGGCATTGTGTCGGTCTGTACCGCTTTCGTAGAGAGTAGCGAAATGCTTTATCTGCTGCGCTTTCTGCTGGGCGCCGCGGAAGCCGGTTTCTTTCCCGGCGTAATCCTCTATCTCACCTACTGGATCCCGGCGAAGTACCGCGCGCGCGTTATCGCCACCTTCATGGTAGCCATTCCGGCCGCGAACTTTATCGGGTCGCCGATTTCCGGCGCGATCCTGTCACTGGACGGCTGGTTTGGCATGCGAGGCTGGCACTGGCTGTTCATTCTCGAAGGCGTTCCCGCAGTGCTGCTGGGCGTAGCGGCCTTTTTCGTGCTGAGCAACCGCCCGGACAGCGCGAGCTGGCTCACCAGCGAGCAGCGCAACTGGCTCTCATCTACCCTGGCGGCGGAAAATGCCCAGCGCAAAGCCATCGGCCATATCTCCCTGTGGCAGCTGCTGCGCCACAAGCATATCTGGGTGATGGCGCTGATCTACGCCGGCGCTTCCGCCGCCGGATCCACGCTCAGCGTCTGGTCGCCGCAGCTGTTGAAGTCGTTTGGGCTGGATAACTTTACCACTGGCCTGGTGAATGCGATCCCTTACGGGCTGGCATCGGTGCTGATGATTGTGTGGGGCCGCAGTTCAGACCGCACCGGCGAACGCCGCTGGCATACCGCTTTGACGCTGTTCCTGATTGTGGGCGGCCTGCTTTCCGCCTTTATCAGCCACTCCCTCACCGGCAGCGTGGTGATTCTGTCGCTGGTGCTGATCGGCGCCTATTCGATGAAAGGACCGTTCTGGGCGCTGGCGTCAGGCTGGTTATCCTCTTCGACCGCGGCGGCCGGGCTGGCGGCTATCGGCGCCGTCGCCAATTTGATCGGCGGCGGCCTGATGGTGAACGTGTACGGCATGATCAACCAGGCGACCGGCAGCCATACGCTGGCGATGATACCGCTGGCGTTGCTCTGCGCGGCGGGGGGTATCGCGGTGCTGGTGATGGGCCGCAAGCCTCAGCTGCGGGTTGAGGCTGAGGCGCAGCCGCGATAAGGGATCGACAGACGTAAAAAAAGGCGCGATAAGCGCCTTTTTTATTGCCTGCGGTTTATACCGGCGAAGGCGCCTCGGCAGCGTCTTCCTGCAGCACGCTCAGCACATTGCGCGCCGCCGCGCAGCCCATTTTCACGTATGAGGTATCGCTTACGCCGCCGATGTGGGGAGAGAGGATCAGATTGTCCAGCTGCTGCCAGCGGTGCGGCGCGGTCAGCGGCTCCTGTGCAAAACTGTCCAGCGCGGCGCAGCGCAGCGTGCCGTTCTGCAGCGCTTCCGCTAGCGCCTCTTCCTCAATGAGACCGCCGCGCGCGGTGTTAATCAGCATGGCGCCCGGTTTAACCTGCGCCAGCGTGGCTGAATTGATCATGCCGCGATTCTGCTCGGTCAGCGGGCAGTGGAGAGACACCACGTCGGCCCGACGCAGCAGCGCCGCCAGCTCGACCGCTTCGCATCCCTCAGGCAGCCGTTTCGCCCAGGGATCGTAAGCGATGACCTGCATGCCGAAGGCCGCGCCCGCTTTCGCCACGCGGCCGCCAATCGCGCCAAGCCC
>Ga0153961_1000208_pt1 | contig 18236 bp, 16 predicted proteins | sample TSFL045MetaG_FD_104748 | JGI IMG/M metagenome (GOLD analysis project Ga0153961, IMG submission 104748) | Attine ant fungus gardens microbial communities from Florida, USA - TSFL045 MetaG | ecosystem: Host-associated > Fungi > Mycelium > Unclassified | place: USA: Florida, Withalacochee...
ATCACCTCCATTTGCGCTGCGCTGGCGTTAAATAACCAGCGGGCTTCAATGTATTCGAGACCTTTATTCATCATGGTGGCCGAGTCGACGGAGATTTTACGCCCCATCGACCAGTTCGGATGCGCACAGGCCTGGTCTGGCGACATGGTCGCAAGGTCGGCCAGCGGCGTGTCACGAAAAGGACCACCCGATCCCGTAAGGATAATGGACTCAATGCCATTTTCTCGCAGGTCAGCGTATCCTAACTGATGCTGGATGGAAGCGGGCAAACTCTGAAAAATCGCGTTATGCTCGCTGTCGACGGGCAGCAGCTGCGCCTGATGATGGCGTACGGCCTCCATAAACAAACGGCCGCAGGTGACAAGCGACTCTTTATTAGCGAGCAGCACGCTTTTTCCGGCGCGGATCGCCGCCAGCGTCGGCAGTAGACCCGAGGCGCCGACAATCGCCGCCATCACCTGGTCGACCTCGTCCAGCGCCGCCAGTTCGCACGCCGCCTGAACGCCGGAGAGCACTTCGGTAGAGACGTTGAGTGCTTTCAGTCGTTCACGCAGCGCCTGCGCGGAGGCTTCATCCGCCATCGCGGCGTAGCGCGGCTGAAACGTCTGGCACTGTTCCGCCATCAGCGCGACGTTTTGTCCGGCGACCAGCGCGGTGATTTGATAGCGCTCAGGATTGGCGCGCACTACCGCCAGCGTGCTGGCGCCGATGGATCCGGTGGAACCCAGTAAGGTTAATCGCTTCATTAAGCTATCCCTGTGAAGACGTCGAATAACTCCGCAAGCGCGGAAGGCATAATGTAAAACGCCGCCAGAGCGCATTCGCAATGAACACAGCCCTGAACGGCGTTTTATACCCAAGAATATTGGGTATAGAGTGCAACCGATGGGATTAGAACTCCATCAGCTCCTTCTCTTTTTCAGCCAGCGCCGCATCGACGTTCTTGATGCGCGCATCGGTCATTTTCTGGATCTCGTCCTGAGTACGACGCTCATCGTCTTCGCTGATCTCTTTATCTTTCAGCAAGGCTTTGATTTTGTCGTTGGCGTCGCGGCGGACGTTGCGCACGGAAACGCGGCCCTGCTCGGCTTCGCCGCGCACGATCTTGATCAGATCTTTACGACGCTCTTCGGTCAGCGCAGGCAGCGGAACGCGGATGTCGCTACCGGCCGAGTTCGGGTTCAGGCCGAGGTCAGAAGCCATGATGGCTTTTTCCACTGCCGGGCCCATGGAGCGGTCGAACACGTTGATTTTCAGCGTGCGTGAGTCTTCTACGGTAACGGAAGCGAGCTGACGCAGCGGCGTCGGCGTACCGTAGTATTCGACCACGATACCGTCGAGCAGGGAAGGAGAAGCGCGACCGGTGCGCACTTTGCTAATGGTGTTTTTAAACGCTTCGACGCATTTGTCCATGCGCGTTTCAGCATCTTTTTTGATGTCGTTAATCACGTTGAAACCCTTGGATTCGGTTTGACCTGGCCATTCCGGCGGCGCCGGAAGCGGTATCGCCGTTGAGCGATAATCCTGAATGGTGCGCGGTGAGGTTCACCGCGCCGACAGAATATACCTTATTTTATCCTGCGTCGGGTATTAATGCGTAATCAGGGTGCCTTCTTTTTCGCCCATCACTACGCGACGCAGCGCGCCAGGTTTGTTCATATTAAATACGCGGATCGGCAGCTGGTGATCGCGCGCCAGCGTAAAGGCCGCCAGATCCATCACTTTCAGCTCTTTTTCCAGCACTTCGGCGTAGGAGAGCTGATCGTAGAGGGTGGCATCCGGGTTTTTCACCGGATCGGCCGAGTAGACGCCGTCAACTTTGGTCGCCTTCAGCACCACGTCCGCTTCGATCTCGATGCCGCGCAGGCAGGCCGCCGAGTCGGTGGTAAAGAACGGGTTGCCGGTGCCGGCGGAGAAAATCACCACGCGGTTGTTGCGCAGCAGGCTGATCGCTTCGGCCCAGCTGTAGTTGTCGCACACGCCGTTGAGCGGGATAGCTGACATCAGGCGCGCGTTAACGTACGCGCGGTGCAGCGCGTCGCGCATTGCCAGACCGTTCATCACGGTCGCCAGCATGCCCATGTGGTCGCCTACGACACGGTTCATTCCCGCCTGCGCCAGACCCGCGCCGCGGAACAGGTTGCCGCCGCCAATCACTACGCCTACCTGAATGCCCAGCTCGACCAGTTCTTTCACCTCTTGCGCCATGCGGTCAAGCACGCTCGCGTCGATACCAAAACCTTCGGCACCTTGCAGTGCTTCGCCACTCAGTTTCAGCAGGATACGTTGATATACAGGTTTTGCGTTGGTCGCCATGGTCGGTTCTTCCTGGAAGAGTTGAAAAGGAGAAGTTAAATCTGATCGATCATCCGCTTAGCGCGCGTAAATTACTATTGGGATGAGACTGAAAAGCGCCTGCTTAGCGTAGCAGACAAAAAAGAACCGCCTTCTGGCGGTTCCTTTCACAGCATTAAGACTGTTTGGACATTGCCGCTACTTCAGCAGCGAAGTCGCTTTCGACTTTCTCAATGCCTTCGCCCACTTCGAAGCGGATGAAGTTGATGACGTCAGCGCCCTGCTCTTTCAGCGCCTGGCCAACGGTTTTGCTCGGATCGATAACGAAAGCCTGACCGGTCAGAGAGACTTCGCCGGTGAATTTCTTCATGCGGCCTTCAACCATCTTCTCTGCGATCTCTTTCGGCTTGCCAGACTGCATCGCGATGTCCAGCTGAACCTGGTACTCTTTCTCAACCACGTCGGCAGAAACGTCTTCCGGCTTAACGAATTCCGGCTTGCTGGCGGCAACGTGCATTGCGATCTGTTTGATCAGCTCTTCGTTAGCGCCTTTCGCGGAGATCAGCACGCCGATGCGCGCGCCGTGCAAGTATGAACCCAGCTGCTCGCCTTCCAGCACGGCGATACGACGGATGTTGATGTTTTCGCCGATTTTCGCTACCAGCGCAACGCGCTCTTCTTCGAATTTCGCTTTCAGCGCTTCAACGTCGGTGATGCGTTCTGCGGTTGCCGCGTCCAGCACTTTGTCAGCAAAGGCCTGGAAACCAGCGTCTTTCGCAACGAAGTCGGTCTGGCAGTTAACTTCCAGGATCACGCCGTAGTTGCCGTCGATTTTGGTTTTGATCACGCCGTCAGCAGCCACGTTGCCTGCTTTTTTCGCCGCTTTGATCGCGCCGGACTTACGCATGTTCTCAATCGCCAGCTCGATGTCGCCATTCGCTTCGGTCAGCGCTTTTTTGCAGTCCATCATGCCCGCGCCAGTACGCTCGCGCAGTTCTTTTACCAGTGCAGCGGTAATTTCAGCCATTCCAGAATCCTCGGTTCGTACCTCGGTGCTTACGCACTCAGGCACCTGTTGCGGAAAATTTACTCTGTCCCGCCCGCCTGAACGGAGGCGTGACAGACGGAGATATAATAAAGGGGCCAAGACTGGCCCCTTAACAGATTACATCTGATGTCTAAGGGCTCTTTGTCAGAGCGAACCTTATTAAGCGTTTTCTAAAGACGCTTCTTCGGCCTGCTCAGCCAGGTCCTGTGAACGGCCTTCGCGCACGGTAGTGGCAACGGCAGTCAGGTACAGGCTAACAGCACGGATCGCATCGTCGTTACCCGGGATAACGAAGTCAACGCCATCTGGATCAGAGTTGGTATCAACGATGGCGAATACCGGGATGCCCAGGTTGTTCGCTTCTTTGATCGCGATGTGCTCGTGATCGGCGTCGATAACGAACAGCGCGTCCGGCAGACCGCCCATGTCTTTGATACCGCCCAGGCTGTTTTCCAGCTTGGCCAGTTCGCGACCGCGCATCAGCGCTTCTTTCTTGGTCAGTTTGTCGAAGGTGCCGTCCTGAGACTGAGTCTCAAGATCTTTCAGACGTTTGATAGACTGACGAACGGTTTTCCAGTTGGTCAGCATACCACCCAGCCAGCGGTGGTTTACAAAGAACTGGTCGCAGCTCAGTGCAGACTCTTTAATCGCTTCGCTGGCAGCGCGCTTGGTACCGACGAACAGGATCTTGCCTTTACGGGCAGAGATTTTGTTCAGCTCAGCCAGAGCGTGGTTGAACATCGGTACGGTCTGCTCAAGGTTGATGATGTGAACTTTGTTACGCGCACCGAAGATGAACGGCTTCATTTTCGGATTCCAGTAACGGGTCTGGTGACCGAAGTGAACACCAGCCTTGAGCATGTCGCGCATGGAAACAGTTGCCATGATTACCTCTAGATTAAGTTTGGGGTTGGGCCTCCATGTATCCCATGCGACCGACCTTTTTCAAGGCACCCCGGCGCACGTGTCGATACATGTGTGTTTTAGTACACAAAGTGAGTTTTTCGCGTTTCTCGTCGACCCTAACGGCCTGACAGAGAATCGTCGGCGCGCTTTATACCACAACCACACGGTTGAAGCCAGAATTTGTTCAGCGCGCGGCCGCGCAGCGCGAACTGTTTGGCGGCCTTGTTTTCGGCTGCTAACATGACAGCACATCGTTCATTATTGCTGAAATTTTCGGCAACTGCGGATTAATTTAATGGCAATTTCAATTAAAACCCCTGAAGAAATCGAAAAAATGCGCGTCGCCGGCCGGCTGGCCGCCGAGGTGCTGGAGATGATCGCTCCGCACGTCAAGCCCGGCGTCTCAACCGGCGAACTCGACCGCATCTGTCACGATTACATCACTAACGAGCAGCACGCCGTCTCCGCCTGCCTCGGCTACCACGGCTTTCCAAAATCGGTCTGCATCTCGGTCAACGAAGTGGTGTGCCACGGCATTCCCAGTGACGATCGACTGCTGAAGGATGGCGATATCATCAATATCGACGTCACCGTGATTAAAGATGAGTATCACGGCGACACCTCGAAGATGTTTATCGTCGGCAAGCCGACCATCCAGGGCGAGCGTCTGTGCCATATCACTCAGGAGAGTCTCTACCTGGCGCTGCGCCTGGTGAAGCCGGGCATTCGCCTGCGCGAGCTGGGTCGCGCCATTCAGAAATATGTCGAATCCCACGACTTCTCCGTGGTGCGCGAGTACTGCGGCCACGGCATTGGCAAAGGCTTCCACGAAGAGCCGCAGGTGCTGCACTACGACGCGGATGACGGCGGCGTGGTGCTGCAGGCGGGCATGACCTTTACCGTTGAGCCGATGGTGAACGCTGGCGACTACCGTATTCGCACCATGAAAGACGGCTGGACGGTAAAAACCAAAGATCGCAGCTTGTCCGCGCAGTACGAGCATACTATTGTGGTGACCGATAACGGCTGCGAAATCCTGACCCTGCGTAGCGACGACACCATCGACGCGGTGCTGGTCAACGAAGGGTAATCGTCCCCCACTGATAAAAAGCCGGCCCTGCGCCGGTTTTTTTATGGCTCAAGAAGAGAGATGCGGTATGAGCGCTATCCTGACGGATGAGGTCATTGACGGCCTGAAAGACTCCCCGGCGCACTGGGATGACGCGGCGCTGACCCGCGACGCCCTGAAGCAGAAGCTGGAAACCTTTAACGCCTTTCTCTCCACGGCGTTCGACGCCGGTGAATCGGCAGAAACGCTGATTGACGCGCGCACCCTGTTTATCGATCGCCTGCTGCGTCGCCTGTGGCGCTTTTACGGCTTCGACGCCCTGCCCGCTATCGCGCTGGTGGCGGTCGGCGGCTACGGCCGCGGCGAGCTGCATCCCCTTTCCGACGTCGATATTCTGATCCTCAGCCGCGATCCGCTCGACGACGCGAGCGCGCAGCAAACCAGCGAGCTGCTGACGCTGCTGTGGGATCTCAAGCTGGAGGTAGGCCACAGCGTGCGCACGCTGGAGGAGTGTCTGCTGGAGGGGTTAGCCGACCTGACCGTCGCCACCAACCTTATCGAGTCGCGCATGCTGGCCGGCGACGTCGCCCTGTTTCTGGAGATGCAAAAGAATATCTTCAGCGAAGGCTTCTGGCCGTCGGCGACCTTTTACGCCGCCAAGATTGAAGAGCAGCAGGCGCGCCACCAGCGCTACCACGGCACCAGCTATAACCTTGAGCCTGATATCAAAAGCAGCCCAGGCGGCCTGCGCGATATCCATACGCTGCAGTGGGTGGCGCGCCGCCACTTCGGCGCGACTACGCTGGATGAAATGGTGGGATTCGGCTTCCTCACCGAAGCGGAGCGCAACGAGCTGAACGAATGCCAGGCCTTTCTCTGGCGCATCCGCTTCGCGCTGCACCTGACGCTGACGCGCTACGACAACCGGCTGCTGTTTGACCGTCAGCTCAACGTCGCCCAGCGCCTTAACTACCAGGGCGAGGGCAACGAGCCGGTGGAACGCATGATGAAGGATTTCTTCCGCGTCACGCGCCGCATCGGCGAGCTAAACCAGATGCTGCTGCAGCTGTTCGACGAAGCGATCCTGGCGCTCTCCACCACCGAAAAGCCGCGCCCGCTGGACGACACCTTTCAGCTGCGCGGCAACCTGATCGACCTGCGCGACGAAACGCTGTTCGAGCGCGAGCCGCAGGCGATCCTGCGCATGTTCTACGTAATGGTGCGCAACGAAAACATCCGCGGCATCTACTCCACCACGCTGCGCCAGCTGCGCTACGCGCGACGTCATCTTAAACAGCCGCTGTGCCAGATCCCGGAAGCGCGCCAGCTTTTTATGGCGATTCTGCGCCATCCGGGCGCGGTCAAGCGCGCGCTGCTGCCGATGCACCGCCACAGCGTGCTCTGGGCCTATACGCCGCTGTGGGGGCATATTGTCGGACAGATGCAGTTCGACCTGTTCCACGCCTACACCGTCGATGAGCACACCATCCGCGTGCTGCAAAAGCTGGAGAGCTTCGCCAGCGAGACCACGCGCCCGATGCATCCGCTCTGCGTCGAGCTCTGGCCGCGTCTGCCGCAGCAGGAGCTGCTGCTGATGGCGGCGCTGCTGCACGACATCGCCAAAGGCCGCCACGGCGATCACTCCATTCTCGGCGCGCAGGATGCGCTGGAGTTCGCCGAGCTGCACGGCCTCAACTCGCGCGAGACGCAGCTGGTCGCCTGGCTGGTGCGCCACCATCTGCTGATGTCGGTCACCGCGCAGCGCCGCGATATTCAGGATCCCACCGTTATCCAGCAGTTTGCCGAGGTGATGCAGAACGAGAACCGGCTGCGCTATCTGGTCTGCCTGACCGTGGCCGACATCTGCGCCACCAACGAAACGCTGTGGAACAGCTGGAAGCAGAGCCTGCTGCGCGAGCTCTTCTTCGCCACCGAGAAGCAGCTGCGGCGCGGCATGGAGAACAGCCCGGATCTGCGCGAGCGCGTGCGTCATCACCGGCTGCAGGCGCTGGCGCTGCTGCGCATGGACAATATCGACGAAGAGCGGCTGCACCAGATCTGGAACCGCTGCCGCGCCGACTATTTCCTGCGCCACACGCCCAACCAGCTCGCATGGCACGCGCGTCACTTAATGGAGCACGATCTGCGCCAGCCGCTGGTGCTGGTCAGCCCGCAGGCGACGCGCGGCGGCACCGAGATTTTTATCTGGAGCCCCGACCGCCCTTATCTCTTTGCCACCGTGGCGGGCGAGCTGGACCGTCGCAATCTCAGCGTGCACGACGCGCAGATTTTTACCAGCCGCGACGGCATGGCGATGGATACCTTTATCGTGCTGGAGCCGGACGGCAGTCCGCTGGCGCCCGATCGCCACCTGATGATCCGCCAGGCGCTGGAGCAGGCGATTACCCAGACCAGCTGGAATCCGCCGCGCACGCGCCGTCCTTCAGCCAAGCTGCGCCACTTTAGCGTCGATACCGAGGTCAACTTTCTGCCGACCCATACCGACCGCCGCAGCTATCTGGAGCTGGTGGCGCTCGATCAGCCCGGCCTGCTGGCGCGCGTGGGCGAAGTCTTCGCCGATATGGGCGTCTCGCTGCACGGCGCGCGCATCAGCACCATCGGCGAGCGCGTCGAGGATTTATTTATTCTGGCCAACAGCGAGCGGCGCGCGCTTGACGCCGAAATGCGCAAAGCGTTGCAACAACGGTTGACAGAAGCCCTTAATCCAAACGATAAAGTGTGACCGCAATCGATTTACTTATTTACTCTTTGTGCCGGGACGTGGTCCGGCATGCACCAGACAGATCAGGAAAAAATTATGCAACAGTTACAGAGCGTTATTGAAACGGCCTTCGAGCGTCGCGCCGAGATTACTCCGGCGAGCGTCGATCCGGTGACCCGTGAAGCTATCAACCAGGTGATCGCTCAGCTGGACAGCGGCGCGCTGCGCGTAGCAGAAAAGATCGACGGTCAGTGGGTAACGCATCAGTGGCTGAAGATGGCGGTGCTGCTGTCGTTCCGCATTAACGAAAACCAGGTGATGGAAGGCGCAGAGACCCGTTTTTACGACAAGGTGCCGATGAAGTTCGCCGGCTGGGACGACGCGCGCTTTAAAGCCGCGGGCTTCCGCGTGGTGCCGCCGGCGGCGGTTCGCCAGGGCGCCTATATCGCACGCAATACCGTGCTGATGCCGTCCTACGTCAACATCGGCGCTTACGTCGACGAAGGCAGCATGGTCGATACCTGGGCGACCGTAGGCTCCTGTGCGCAGATCGGCAAGAACGTTCACCTTTCCGGCGGCGTCGGCATCGGCGGCGTGCTGGAGCCGCTGCAGGCGAACCCGACCATCATCGAAGATAACTGCTTTATCGGCGCACGCTCCGAGATCGTTGAAGGGGTAATTGTGGAAGAAGGCGCCGTGATTTCGATGGGCGTCTACATCGGCCAGAGCACCAAAATCTACGATCGCGAAACCGGTGAAGTGCACTACGGCCGCGTACCGGCGGGCTCCGTAGTGGTTTCCGGTAACCTGCCCTCTAAAGATGGCAGCTACAGCCTCTACTGCGCGGTCATCGTGAAGAAAGTTGACGCGAAAACGCGCGGCAAAGTAGGCATCAACGAACTGCTGCGCACCATTGACTAACCCTCTGTGACGGGCCGCTGCGGCCCGTCATCTTTTCTTTACACTTCTCCCTCTCGCTACCTGATTCGCGAAACGAATTAACAGGTGCGTTTACTTTTTACCCAGGTCATAATCCGCGCCAGTTATCTCCCGTCGCGCCGTGTTCAATCCGTTTTTTGTCTACAGTTATTTTTGTGCCGTGAACACAGATGCGCGCTTCTCTCTTTTTGGTGGAAAAATCGCTATGTATGACAACCTTAAAAGCTTAGGCATTAATAACCCGGACGATATCGATCGCTACAGCCTGCGTCAGGAAGCCAATAACGACATCCTGAAAATTTACTTTCGCAAAGACAAAGGCGAATTCTTCGCCAAGAGCGTGAAGTTTAAATATCCGCGCCAGCGCAAAACCGTGGTCGCAGATAATATCAATCAGGGCTACAAAGAGGTTCAGGAGATCAGTCCTAACCTGCGCTATGTGATCGACGAACTGGATCAGATTTGCCAGCGCGATCAGGTGGAAGTGGATCTGAAGCGTAAGATCCTGGCGGATCTGCGCCATCTGGAGAGCGTGGTGACCAACAAAATTGCCGAGATTGAAGGCGATTTGGACAAGCTGACGCGCAATAATCGGTAATGCGCCTGCTGTTGCTTGCGACAGCAGGCGCCAGCGCTCAGACCAGTCGACAGAAGGCCAGCCAACGCTGGCCTTTTTATCTTCTCAGCTCTGCTCGTCCAGCTGCAACGCCACGTATAGCAGCAGACGATCGTCAAACTGGCTGAGATTTAGCCCGGTCAGCTCGGAAATGCGGTTCAGCCGATACTCCAGCGTATTGCGGTGAATAAAAAGCGCGCGCGCCGTGGCGCTGGGCTGCACGTTATGGGTAAACCAGGCGACCAGCGTGCGCCGCAGCAGGCCGTTATTATCCATGCTTTTTAGCCGCGCCAGCGGACGCGCCAGCTCGTTGGCCTGCCAGCCGCCGCGCAGGCTGTCGAGCAGCACCGGCAACACCAAATCCTGATAAAAATAGCTGCGCTGCTCCGGCATCCGCTGCTTGCCGACCATCATGGTAGTGCGCGCGGTGCGATACGATCGCGCAATGCTGCCCGGCCCGGTAAAGTAGTTGCCGAGCGCAATGCGCATCCGCACCTGGCCGCTCTCTTTCATGCGCTGCAGCAGCTGCTCGACGCGCTTGCGGTGATCGTCCTGATCGTAGCGCCCGTGCGCATTGAGCGCCGGCTTCAGCACCACCATCTCCGTCAGGGAGACGATGGCGATCAGGTTATCGCGCTCCGGCGTGGTCAGCAGCGTTTGCAGCTGCTGTAGCTCCGACATGGCGCTGTCGACGCCAAGCTGTCCGCTGTCAACCTCAACGACCGCCACTACGCGCGGCTGATTGAGATCGATACCGAGACGCTGCGCCCACTCGGTCAGCTGCGGCGTCAGGCTTTCACTGCGGATAAGGTTCAGCACCAGCTCCTCGCGCAGGCGGCTGTCCTGCGCCAGCATATGCAGCAGTCGGGTCTGCTCCAGCATCATCTCCGCCGTCATGCAGACCAGCTCGCCGTAGTGGCGCAGCGCGACCGGATCGCCAGTCAGGCCGATTACCCCGACGATCTCGCCGTCGATGCGCAGCGGCAGATTAATGCCTGGACGCACGCCGTGCAGATGTTTCGCCACCGCCTCGTCAATATCTACCACGCGCCCCTGAGAGAGCACCAGCAGCGCGCCTTCGTGCAATTCGCCAATACGCTCGCGATCGCCGCTGCCGATAATGCGGCCGCGCGCATCCATCACGTTGACATTGCTGTCAATAATCTTCATGGTGCGCGCCACGATATCCTGCGCCAGGCGCGCATCGAGGTGATAGGTTGCCATCTGTGAATCCTGACAGAGAGTGGATGATACAGCATACGCATGGTGGCAAAGGCAGGCATTGTGCAAATGCACAGAGCCGGGCGAGGATTTGCCGCTTTTGCGGCTCCGGTCACACTCTGATCCGCGCCCATAAAAAAGGCGGACTTGCGTCCGCCTGACGGGATACTAACCGTTACTGCATCAGCAGATAGATGCTGCTGTCGCCGCGCTTGACGTTCAGCGCCAGCACCGACGGTTTGGTGTCGAGGATTTTACGCAGCTCGCCCAGGTTGGCGACGCGCTGCTGGTTGACGCCGAGGATCACGTCACCTTTTTTCAGGCCGATGCGCGCTGCGGCGCTGTTGGGCTTCACGCTGTCTACGCGCACCCCTTTATCGCTGCCGCTGTCGTTGCTCAGGTCTGCACCTTCGATACCGGTATAGATAGTGGCCGACTGTACTTTATCCTGCGTGCTCTGCTGCAGTTCGACGGTCACAGAAACCGGTTTGCCGTCGCGCAGCAGGCCGAGCTGCAGTTTGGTGCCGATCGGCAGCGAGCCGACCTCGGCGCGCAGTGCGGCAAAGCTGCTCAGCGGCTTGCCATTCATGGAGACCACCACGTCGCCAGCCTTCACGCCCGCTTTCGCCGCGGCGGAATTCGGCAGTACCTGGCTAACGAAGGCGCCGCGCTGCGCGTCAACCTTCATCGCTTTGGCCAGTTCAGAGTTCAGCTCAGCGCCCAGAATACCCAGCTCGCCGCGTTTCACCTGACCGAACTCCACCATCTGTCCGGTGAGGTTTTTCACCATGTTGCTTGGAATAGCGAAGCCGATGCCGATATTGCCGCCGTCCGGCGCGAGGATAGCGGTGTTGATGCCGATCAGCTCGCCGTTAAGATTCACCAGCGCGCCGCCGGAGTTGCCGCGGTTAATCGCCGCATCGGTCTGAATAAAGTTTTCGTAATTTTCGACGTTAAGCCCGCTGCGTCCCAGCGCCGAAACGATGCCTGACGTAACGGTCTCGCCCAGACCGTACGGGTTGCCGATAGCGACGGTGTAGTCACCCACGCGCAGATTGTCGGAATCAGCGATTTTAATCGCCGTCAGGTTTTTCGCGTCGATTAGCTGCACCAGCGCGATATCGGAGCGCGGATCTTTGCCAATCACTTTACCGTCATAGCGACGACCGTCGCTGAGCTGCACCTGAATTTTAGTGGCGTTGTCGACCACGTGGTTGTTGGTCACCACATAGCCTTTCTCGGCGTTAATCACTACGCCGGAGCCAAGCGCGCGGAATTTTTCCTGCTGGGTATTGGGGCCCGCGCCGTTAGCGCCGCCCTGACACATTGGCGAACTCTGGAAAGGGGATCCATCCTGGCAGAACGGCGAATTATCGCCGAAAAATTGTTGAAACTGCTGCGGCATGCGCGGTGTTTTTACCGTAGTGCTGCCTTCAACGCTGATGCTGACCACTGAAGGCATCACTTTTTCCAGCATCGGCGCCAGGCTCGGCAGCTGCTGGCTGGTAGAAGACGCTGATTCAGCGGCGAAAACGGCGGCAGGGCTTAACGCCAGGCCAAGACTAAGCGCCAGCGCGCTCAACGTAAGGGTGTTTTTTTTCATTTGTATTTGTCTCATCCAGTAATAAACGCCAGACCCTTGCTGTGGTCAGTTATGAGATTTATCTTTTAACGCGAAGTTCCAGCAAAAGTTTGCGGTAAAGGTAAAAATTTATGCACGCTCTTTACAAAAGTCCAGTTATTCTACCGCCATCAGTCGGCGATACTCATCCCACGCATAAAGATCGGTCATTCCGCTAATATAATCCTGAATCAGACGAAAGCGATAATATCTTTCCCACAGCAGGCGCTGATATTTATGCTCAACCACCAGCGTGCGCATCTTTTGCTGATAGGCTTTACGGTGCTTCCCGGAAAGTTTATGAAACAGGCGCGTTTCAATCGGGTGCTGGCGCAAAAAATCCTCGCTAATCAGCGTAGTGAAAGCTTCAAAGGTTAGCGTCATCAGCGGTTGATATATTTCTAACAACCCTTTAATGACTCGATAACCTTGTAATTCCAGCTGCTCGACTTCAGCATGATTAAATACGTGACGACGCGCCACCGTTTTAAACATCTGTAATAAGCGCCCCTCTTCGCCATCGTCCTCCAGCAGCGCATGATTAAAGTCGCCGTTGAAAATAGCAGGTAGATTTTCGACAAAACGCTTTACCGCATGGCTAACCAGCACGCTCTGCACGTTAACGCGCAATGACATAAAGAACTGATCGCTTCTGCTGCGACGCTTTTTGTTACAGGCTTCGCGCCAGGCATCGCCGACCGTTCGACTGAAGGCATCGTTATTTTTAATCGGCCCCCAATTTTTACATAAATAGTCATAAAGCGAATCAATGTTAAATATATCTTTTTCGACGGCGTCATCCAGATCGGCAATGCAGTAGGAGATATCATCCGCCGCCTCCATAATATAGGTTAGCGGAAAACGGTGATGCTCATCCATATTGGTCGCTGCGCGCAGATCGGCGATATAGTCGCGCTCGGAGAGATAAAAGCCCGGCTTTTTCATCAGGGCGCTGAACTGCTCAGGCTTATCGCCCTGCCACCAGGCGGGCGCGGTATATTTCAGGATGCAGGCGACCTGCGAGTAGCTGAGGTTCAGCTGCAGCAGGGTATGCACCATGCGGATCGCCTGCGCGTTGCCTTCGAAGTGGCACAGATCCTGGCGGATCATAGCGTTGAGCTGGTTGAAATCGGCGCGCTGCTGCTCGCCTTCGACGCCGGCCACCAGCGGGTCCACCAGCTCCAGCGGAAGGTGCTCTTCAAACCAGTCGTTGATAGCCGCCTCGCCGAAATGGCCGAACGGCGGATTGCCGACGTCGTGCAGCAGACAGGCCATCTCCACCAGACTTTCGAACGCGCCCTCCATCTCGTCCAGCCCGTACTGCGCCAGACCGCCCTGATTTTTCAGGGTTTGCAGGATCTCTTTGGCGATATAGCGTCCCGTCTGCTGCACCTCCAGCGAGTGGGTCAGGCGCGAGCGTACCGCGGCGTTGCGCTCCAGCGGAAAGACCTGGGTTTTTTGCTGTAGTCGACGAATCGCCGCCGAATTGATAATACGGCCGCGATCGCTCTCAAAGTGGCGGGTAATATAGTATTCCCCTTCCGGCTCTTTGCGCGTGTTATAAGGGCGGGTAAAACTAATTTTCTTCCTGAAATTCACCGTCGCCATCGTTTCCCCTTATACCTTCGTGAATCAATCCCCTGCCAGCCATGCTAGACTATGCCTCACTTTTTACGACCACTTCCACCACATTAGCGAGACTCTTTTATGAAAGCAGGCATTATTGGCGCGATGGAGCAGGAAGTGACCCTGCTGCGTGACAAAATCGAGAACCGCCAGACCCTGACGCTGGCCGGCTGCGAAATTTACACCGGCACGCTAAACGGCGTTGAGGTCGCTTTGCTGAAATCGGGTATCGGTAAAACCTCGGCGGCGCTGGGCACGACCCTGCTGCTTGAATTGTGCAAGCCGGACCTGGTGATTAACACCGGATCGGCCGGCGGCCTGGCCCCGACGCTCTCGGTCGGCGATATCGTGGTGTCGGACGAAGTGCGCTACCACGACGCCGACGTGACCGCCTTCGGCTATGAGCCGGGCCAGATGGCGGGCTGCCCGGCGGCTTTTAGCGCCGACGCGCAGCTGATTGCCGCCGCGGAAGCCTGCATCAGCGAACTGAACCTGAACGCGGTACGCGGCCTGGTGGTCAGCGGCGATGCCTTTATCAACGGCGCCGAGCCGCTGGCGCGCATTCGCGCTACCTTCCCGCAGGCGATCGCCGTGGAGATGGAAGCGACCGCCATCGGCCATGTCTGCCACCAGTTCAAGGTGCCTTTTGTGGTGGTGCGCGCCATCTCCGACGTGGCCGACAAAGCGTCGCACCTCAGCTTTGAAGAGTTTCTCAGCGTCGCGGCGCAGCAGTCGTCGCTGATGGTGGAGAAACTGCTGGCACGCCTGGCGCGTGGCTAAATCCTTCTGGTCGATCGGGCTGCTGCTGTTTTGCGGCAGCCTGTTCGCCGCCGCTCCGCGCGTTATCTCGCTTGCCCCGCACCTCACCGAAATGGCGTTCGCCGCAGGCATTACGCCGGTTGCGGTCAGCGCCTGGTCCGACTATCCGCCCGCCGCGAAAGCGCTGGAGCAGGTCGCTAACTGGCAAGGCGTTAAGGTCGAGCGCATTCTGGCGCTAAAGCCGGATGTGGTTCTGGCCTGGCGCGGCGGCAATCCACAGCGCCAGATCGATCAGCTGCAGCGGCTCGGCGTAAAGGTCGAGTGGCTCGATCCCGGCTCGCTGGACGAGATGGCGGACGCCGTCGCATCGCTGCAGCGCTGGAGCCCGCATCCCCGGCAGGCGCTTGACGCCGCGCGGCAGCTGAAGCAGCAGGAAAACGCCCTGCGCGCGCGCTATGCCGCCCTGCCCGCCGTGCCGCTTTTTCTGCAGTTCGGCCAGCAGCCGCTGTTTACCGCCGCGCGCGATACCCTGCAAAACGACATCATCACGCTGTGCGCCGGAAAAAATATTTTCGCCGACAGCCGCGTCAGCTGGCCGCAGGTCAGCCGCGAGCAGGTTTTGATGCGTCATCCGCAGGCGATCGTGGTGGCCGGCGACGCCGCCCAGGCGCAGAGCGTGGCGCGCTTCTGGCAGCCGCAGCTCGCCGTGCCGGTCATCGCCATTGAGGATGACTGGATTAGCCGTCCCGGCCCGCGTATCCTTCTGGCGGCAAAGCAGCTCTGCGCCGCTCTGCATCCGGAACAATAAATCAGCGGAAAGCGATTAAAGATTCCGCAAACTTTGCCGTTAATCAAGAAACGAGACGCCGACGCCACGTAAGCTCAGCGTCCTTTTATGCGCCCCGCGCATTTTGCACGCCAGGAATTAAACATGACCAGAGCCTCGCTGCTGGCCTTCGCGCTCGCGATCGTCGCGCCCTTTGCGACCGCATCGACCACGGGAACGATAGGCGTTCAGCTGATTATCTATTCGCGCTGTGAAGTTAACAGCCAGCCGCAACGGGCAATGCCGCAGATCGATTGCGGTCGCCGCATTAACGCGCAGCCGCGCGTGACGGAAAGCGAGCTAAAAAAGGATAGTATGCGTAAGGAAACGGCGAAGCTGGTAACCGTTGAGTGGTAAGAAAAAGGCCGTCGCAAGACGGCCTTTTTGCATCAGATACTGAAAGAGGAGCCGCAGCCGCAGGTGGTTTTGGCGTTCGGGTTAGTAACGATAAAACGCGATCCTTCCAGACCCTCAGTGTAGTCAACCGAGCCGCCGACCAGGTACTGCAGGCTCATCGGATCCACCACCAGCGCCACGCCCTGTTTCTCAATGGTCATGTCGCCGTCGTTCATTTTGTCGTCAAAGGTGAAGCCATACTGAAAGCCGCTGCAACCGCCGCCGGTAATATAGACGCGCAGTTTCAGATCGGGGTTCTCTTCGTCGGCAATCAGGTTCTTTACCTTGCTGGCCGCCGCATCGGTAAACTGTAACGGCAGTGCTGCAACATCATCACTCATCTTATACTCCGGTAAAGGTCCAGGCCATAAAACGACCTCAATTGCCGTATTATCCGCCAGCGCGATAGCGCAATCAAGTTTTGCCCTTCGCACTCTGTGCCGCCGGCCTTCAGCTAAGGTAAGTATAGCGCGCCCTTTCCGGCCTTTCGTCCTGCCGTAGTCTTCCCGTAGAATGGCGCGAGATTTTTTTATGAACCGCTGGAGCCGAATAAATGAGTAAGTCCGAAAACCTGTTTGCCGAAGCGCAACGCCTGATCCCCGGCGGCGTTAACTCGCCGGTGCGCGCGTTTAACGGCGTAGGCGGCACGCCGCTGTTCATCGAGCGCGCCGACGGCGCCTGGCTGTATGACGCCGACGGCAAAGCCTATATCGACTATGTCGGTTCATGGGGGCCGATGGTGCTGGGCCACAACAACGTTGAAATTCGCAACGCGGTGATCGAAGCCGCCACGCGCGGCCTGAGCTTCGGCGCGCCCACCGAGATGGAAGTAAAGATGGCGCAGCTGGTGTGCGAGCTGGTGCCGAGCATGGATATGGTACGCATGGTGAACTCCGGCACCGAAGCGACCATGAGCGCTATTCGCCTGGCGCGCGGCTTTACCGGCCGCGACAAGATTGTGAAATTCGAAGGCTGCTATCACGGCCATGCCGACTGTCTGCTGGTGAAAGCGGGGTCCGGCGCGCTGACGCTGGGCCAGCCGAACTCCCCCGGCGTGCCGGCCGATTTCGCCCGCCACACCCTGACCTGCACCTATAACGATCTCGACTCGGTGCGCGCCGCATTCGAGCAGTATCCGGAAGAGATCGCCTGTATTATCGTCGAGCCGGTGGCGGGCAATATGAACTGTATTCCGCCGCAGCCGGACTTCCTGCCGGGCCTGCGCGCGCTGTGCGACGAATTCGGCGCGCTGCTGATTATCGACGAAGTGATGACCGGCTTCCGCGTGGCGCTGGGCGGCGCGCAGGCGCACTACAACGTGCGGCCGGATCTCACCTGCCTCGGCAAGATTATCGGCGGCGGCATGCCGGTGGGCGCCTTCGGCGGACGCCGCGAAGTGATGGACGCGCTGGCGCCGACCGGCCCGGTTTATCAGGCGGGCACCCTTTCCGGCAACCCGATTGCGATGGCGGCCGGTTACGCCTGCCTGACGCAGATCGCCCAGCCGGGCACGCATAAGACGCTGACCGAACGCACCACGCAGCTGGCGCAGGGCCTGCTGGCGGCGGCGGCGGCGGAAAATATCCCGCTGGTGGTGAATCACGTCGGCGGCATGTTCGGCATTTTCTTCACCGACGCCGACAGCGTGACCTGCTACGCCGACGTGACGAAGTGCGACGTTGAGCGCTTTAAACGCTTCTTCCACCTGATGCTGGAAGAAGGCGTCTACCTTGCGCCTTCCGCCTTCGAAGCGGGCTTTATGTCGCTGGCGCACAGCGCTGAGGACATTGATCGCACCGTCGACGCCGCGCGTCGCTGTTTTGCGAAGCTGTAAAAAGCGAGACGGTAAAAGACCGGCAGAGGCCGGTCTTTTTTTTGCTTGCAGGAAAGTGCTGGCGCGGCAGGCATGGCCCGATCGCAAAGTCCATTGCATCCATGCTCGCTAGGCCCGTACGTATATGCACCTCATCCCTGAGGTGCGCCCGTTACCGGGCCAACGCTTAGCGCTGTTCAAAAATGCTCCGGGCATTTTTGTCCCTGGCGCGGGACGCTTTGCTCTTCGGCCCATACCCACCGCGCTTTAACACAGTTAGCCGTCTGCGGAAAAGCCTTTTACCGCGAGCGTCTCAATAGCCAGATAAAATAAGGCGCGCCGATAAAGGTCGCCATCAAGCCCGCCGGCAGCTGATCCG
>Ga0153961_1000209_pt1 | contig 18183 bp, 12 predicted proteins | sample TSFL045MetaG_FD_104748 | JGI IMG/M metagenome (GOLD analysis project Ga0153961, IMG submission 104748) | Attine ant fungus gardens microbial communities from Florida, USA - TSFL045 MetaG | ecosystem: Host-associated > Fungi > Mycelium > Unclassified | place: USA: Florida, Withalacochee...
CTACTCCTATAGGATCATGATTTAGACTAGTTACTTGTACTCCTCCTATTCTGGACTTAGTATAAGTACTCCATTAGTTACATCCTAGTTCCTTAGTTTGTAGATTAAAGTCATTAATGTCTTTTACGTATTCTATCCTTACTCTTATCAATATACCACTCCTCTCCTGAACTCCTGGCAACAATTCAGTTCTCCTGAAATATGCAACCACACACATAACAGCAGATTGAGGCACAGCACACAAGCTGAGGCCAAGGTTGTTCTCTACTTTTGTTGTCAACTTTCTTTTACTCTGGAGTAACTCCACTTCACTCTGGGTCACTCCATTCCCACTCCACATGTTCTTGACAGACCCTCTATACTCAGTTGTCCCCTTGTCTACACTCCCAACACCAAACCTTATGAGTGTGATGCAATCCAAGTATATACCTAGCTAAGCTTTTCCAGCCTGCTGTCCTCTCTGAAGCCTGCCTGAGTTGTACTTGCTATTCTTCTCTAGATCAAGGTCTGGGTATATTCTGTGTTCTACTCAAGACATTCTACTAACTCTGAACTCTTACACTCAATAGATTTGCATTTTACAATTCTAGAGGCAGTAATAATAGAGGTAAGTGCCAAGAGGTTCTCCTTTCATCCTCCCTGCCCCAGATATCATATTAAAGTTATTACAAATGGTTAAAACTCAAAGAATAAAATATAAAAAGGAAAATATTACTACTTTTAGGATTTTCTCAACTCCTTCTCACTTTAAGTAGTTCTACAGATTATATGTCTCTCTTTTGACTTCTTCCCATCAATAACATGTCCCTATCACAAATGGTCACTTACTTGGTTTGTGATTAAAGATTGGATATTCAAAAGGCTTAGAAATGCAAAGGTAGACAGTGACAAAAGATGTTGTTAAGTTTGAGGTCTAATCCTCAGACTATGAGTCCTTAAATACAAAAAAGTAATGGTCTGTGCACTAGGACAGATCATCACATGCTACTACCTATTGTTCTACATATGGTAGTGCCTTTGTACTGTAAATAGTGATAACTTAACCTTATGAAGGCTGTCCTTTGTTCTAAGAAAAGGACAGATGACTATCTATGAGTAATTAATAAAGTCCATGTGCAAACATTAAGGCCTTCATATCTCCACTGATATTAATTGCCTTGAGGTTGTTCTAGGCTCATTCTGAGCAGTATGAAGAGGGCTTCTGATGAGCCTAGAACCAAAGCATTAATTATGATGGTTTCTGAGATATTGGTGATTTAATAAGCAGTACCACAGTGGTTACCAGTGGTGTGACTAGCATCAATCAAAAGGTCTTTTCAAGGGCTTTCCATAGCCATTGAGACCATGAGGATCATCAAAGAATTGATGGAAATATGGCTGAATGAAGTTTGTGACAAGTGGATATCTCTAGGATGAAAAAAGAAATATAATATCTGTTGATTAGATAGAGAGGAGTTGTTAGTAATATTTGGTAGTTATGTTGTATTTGATTTTTCTCCAGATTTTGGTAGATTTGGAAGGGATAGTAAAGAGGAGTTGTTAGTGTGCCATTCATAAAAGAGTCTTTGTAGTTATCAGTACTTAGTTTGTTGAATTAGATTGCAGCACATTTGTTAGCTAAGTCTAAAAACAGCAGTATAGATGGGATAGATGCTTCTATCTTTAGGGTATAAATAGGGGTTGTGCAGAATGCTATACAGATAGGCTGGACAGCTCTATTTTGTACCTTGCTAATTGCTTGGGTATATTGTTTTCACCTGTCCACTAGACTACCAATGTATATAAGATTACAGAGAGGATACAAGCTTCATATAGTTGATAGAGGTAATAATGAGATAGGTCTTGGATGGTGTTAGCTAGTATAGATATGCTAGCTACTACAACTTTGGCCTTCAATGTTATTTTGGCTATGTATTTGTTGAAGAGAAGTTTCTAGTCAAAATAAACCCCTAGCTACTATACTGTTGAGCTTGTGGGAATGGTAGAGATTAAGCCATTATTCTCTGGGAATGTAATAGAATATGAGCTCAAACATTATGGTGTCTCATAGATGACTAAGAGTATATATCTACCTAATAGAATATGAGCTGTATACATTGATAAGCTATAGCTAAATTATAGATAGTAATGGAAATACCTCATCTCAGATCTTACAGTATCTTGTAGACAACTGAGGGAGAAATGAGGATAATATCATCCTTAAGTAAAGTGGCTGAATAAGAAAGGGTACCCTATTAGTGTAAAAAGGAATCCATCTCTTTAAGTACCACACCAGTCTTGCCATGATGTCACAGCAAATGCAGCTGTCCCCTTTAATAAAGTTGGATGGCAGGAGATCCATCTTGTTGTCTTTGAGTATAGTGTATCAGCTTATGCTTATTTTGTCTAGGGTGAGGCCTGTTTTTTGTAGCCATTGATTTACTCTGTGTTATACTAAGAGTTTGACATTTGTCTCTAATGATTCAGAAGAGACTGTCAGTTTGCCATTGTCTATATACATGAAGAGTGTAATTGCAGTGGATTTATCTGGCAGAAGTAGTTCTTGTATGTCATTATTGGAGTTTGGCTTGAAGGTAACTTGACATCCCAATTGAAGTGACAACCTTGTCACAGAAACACAGTTACACATTAGTTTGTCTTGGAATAAAGCATATTCCTTTGCAAACCAATAAGTAGATACAATAGGCTATAAATTTTATATATCAAAAAAAGATTCAAGAAAGTTCTTAAAACTTTTACTAGATCACGATGTCAGCTTGACTTTCCAACAAACCTGACTCTACTATGAGATGAATATAGGCTTATAATTTCTTGCAGTAGCTGTTATGGATATAGGATGGAATTACTAATATTATTAGCCATAGAGTGACAATAAATGGTTACTTCAAGAACTAATGGACAATGATACCACAATAAAAGAAGAAGAGAAATACAATGGTAAGAGCTATTTATAGCTTTTATACAAACAAGAGCTTTATATTGAAGGGGCTTTGGGCAATGCTATACCATGGTGCAATGTCAATTGCTTCTATATTTGGCAATCTCTATTTTTACTTTTCCTCTTTAATATTTCTGTCCCTTCTATATTCCATTTGCCAGTCAATCATCTTTCTGTTTTATGTTTCTATTTTAAACTTAACTATACAGTTTTACTTCTTTTACTATATAGTTCTTATGTGTCATTTATGCTGAGGACTTTTATCTACAGCCACCATAAATTTTCACCTCAGTGAACAACTGTAACTTTGTTGTCACTGAGGTGAGTCTCTGTTTATCTTATATTGACTATATACCTATTTCTCACTTGTAAATAGTTTACTTTCTTTACTTTAGACTAAACAAGGACAGAGACACTGGACTCCTGGATAATTCTTGAATAATTCTCAGACAATGATCTGGACATAAATAGTATAGAGCTAAAAGGAGAATCATCAGACTCATCTATTTAGAAACACTGACTCAAGTTGTCACCTCTAGTCATACTAGTAGTAACAGTTGTCACATTCCTAAATAGTATAAATACAGTCCAGAAAGGATGAGAACAGCAAGTTCTCTCTTTCTGTGGTTCTTGTGTAAACTTTCTTACTCTTGCAACCCCATACTCTCTTTAGTCCTTGGACTATAGTGCAGAGTGTGACTAAAAGTCTTTTTGATATAACTTCACTGAAAACCTTAACTAGACCCTTTGTGAAAGGGGCATGAAGATATCAAGTGTTGACATAGGCTTCAAGTTGAAATGCATATTTAACTGCAAGGTCTAGAGTCTTAACAGTAGCTCCTGACTATTGGAGTGAACTGCTGTCCTTTCCATTTCTTTTCATTCAACTAATGCTTTATCATCCATTTCTCTATCTCATAGTGACATTAGTATAACTTTCCTTTGTCATTTTGTCTTGCAGCAACAAGGCAACTGGAGTAATTCATCCTATATAATCTTGGACCTTATATACATTAGCTCCCTCAGTCATCTACCTGTGTAGGTGACTCCTGAGGTGAGATCACCTCTCTCATACTTAGTACTTAGGCTAACTATTGCATTGTAGACATTTTATCTTATACTGACAAATGAGAGAAGCTTTGAATGAGACTGCTAATGAAGCATCTCATCATAAGACACACCAACAAGTCCTAAGAAGAGTAGAGAGGTAGATTCATGGTTTCATCAATGTTGTGTTATGTCGCAGCATGAAACATAAGACGTCACATCCAAGATTTATAATACTCCTAGATTCTCCTATGGGAAGTTATCCATCCAATATTCATATAAAGGCTCTGACTTACCATGCTTGCACTGAGGGTCGGGTCTTATCATAATCATGTTCATGGTACACAAATCAAGTACTACAGGGAACCACATCCCCCTGAGCCATAACTCATAGTGAACTTCAAATAACAAATTACCCCACAACAAACCAGAGCCGTGCAGTACATGATAAATCCAATCAGTCTACACGTACATATGGTTTGAGCAACAACGGCATTTGGTTTCCAGCCTTCGGGTCATTGACCAAGAAAGGCTTTCGAAAAAGGATTACATGCGTGCCAATCTCCTCAACAGGAACAGCGAGTTCAAATTCAAATGCCCGGACGAGCGTGAACAAGAGTGCTTTCAACCTACAGGTTACAAGTTATTCATCAACATACTTTGGGCATGAGAGAGGGAAACGTACTCTACGAGAGAGAATCGATATCCAATACACGCATGTGGTCCACCGAGGAATGTCAGCATGTTGCCCCATACACCTGGAATGGTACTCGCTGCTCCATTAGACGACTCCCAACGTTCTGGTCTATTTCAGTCGCGATCGATCAACAATTTTGTCAAGACACAGAATACACATACTTAAACTCCCGAGCATCTTTCCCCCATAATGCCTTCGACCGATTGATCGGCAAAATTGGAATAAACACTGCCTGTCCCTTGCGCACTCTGCATAGCACGAGTTATTCCATCATGTTCAATCTTCACAACAAAAGTGTGACAATCGATATACTCACAATATGTTATCGCAAATTTTCCCTTTCTTATCAACAAACGGCATTCCAAGTGGCACAACATCATCTTTCACAGCGACCCTCATCGTGCCAGTGACAGGCGAATGTATACGTAACATCTCCCGCACCACTGAATCGAGATACGACAGGGAATTGAGCTCATCCATGGTTGGATTATCTGACTGAATAGTGAAAAGTTCCTCGCGTAATTTGGTTTGGATATCGGAATGGATTGAGAGAGCATATAGTGCCCACATTGTCGTATAGCTATCATGACGTCTGAGATCATGGAATCATGCTTGGGAGAGGATAGTACATACCTGGTGGTTTCATGACCAGCAACGAGGAACGTAGGGACCTCTGGAGTATGTTCAGTTCCAGTCATTATGAGGAAGGCAAAGAGACTTACGGGCAAGAACATCACGATCATTCATCCTCTGGCTCTCAGGAATATCGGCGGATAGATTAGCTTTAAGCAACAACGACAATAAATCTCTCTTCTTGAATTTCTCATCCCCTCCTCTGTTAGCCTCTGCTAATGCGGCTTTGCCCTCCTTCAATAACTGATTCCCAATTCGATCCATGATATCCCGAACTTGTTTTCTTGCTCTTTCGCCGGCGACAGGCTAAATATCGGAATGTATCAATGTACTGGTGCTCTGATGAACGAGGGCATACTCACAACAGAGATCCCAAAAAATCCGAGTATAAATCTCAATGAGAGCATTATCCCCCGCAGTTGTGTACTCGATGCAGTGTGGAGCGCTTCATGAAGTTCATTCCTCTCTGCCGATAGCGAATTGAACTTGTAGCCGAATCCTAAGCCACGATAATGACATCAATTAAGATTGTATGATATACTTGTTAGTACTGACCGGCGAGTCCAATGACGTCCAGTGTCATCTTACTCAATCCTGAAAGAATATTAATCTCCGTTTGAGTCTTTCCCGTTTTCTTGATATCGGCCGTCCAAACGTCCCTCAACTTGATCTGTTTCAATGCGGACTCAGAAGTGAATGAACGACCTCACCTCAAGTGCTTTCTCGACAAAGATCTCTGTCAATTCTCTGATTTGAGCAACTCCAAATGCCGGGTTCTGACAAATGTGGATAATTCAGCGAGCGCTCAAGGACCGGGTGAGGAAAGCAAGGACGAAGGGCATGACTGATCAACTGACCATGACCTTTCGCTACAAGGAATCAGTGAAGATGAGAGAAGAATGATAGCAGCAATACGGACCTGTTTGCGGTGTCTCGCGCCTTCAGTAACGGCAAGGCCTAGGCGAGATGTGTGTCAAGCGAATATTACGAACTCCAGGAGAGATCTCACCACCATTGCCCATGACTTGACGATACAAGGTTCTCATCCCTGCAGGCTTGTAGTATGTATAGCTATCCATCAAGATATGATTGATTGCTTTCAAATCCATTGTAACCAATCTCAACGTCTACGGGGAAGAATTGGTTAACAAGTGTGTAGAGAGGCGAGCAAGACGCTCACTCCAAGAAAACCCTTATACTTGATTGTATTGCCATACTCGCTAGTCCAACGTTCAAGAATTATCGAAAAATCATTATCCTCGATCTGTTGTATATTCCCATAAAGCCAATTCGGACTTGGGGGTCCAGGAAGATCTGCGAGAGGGTTTGAGATGTTTTCTTGCCATATGAATTTGATGAGCTTGTATAGTGCAGGGGTGCCCCGAATCAGAACAAAGAAACCAAGTAGCTTGACAATTACTGGAATCGAGAACAGGGACGATATGCGCTCGATGCTGGTAGATTTATCAAGAGTTAGCATGGAAAGTTTGCGTGCTTAGGAGGCCGGCATCAACTATTTATCCAATTGGCGGGAACTATTTTTGATCAAGGAACATCTTTGTTTTCAATTATTTTAGTCCTAGCAAAAATCCTGCTCAATATCCTGGTATGCCTCAGAAATCATGTATCATGCGCTTAAACGAGGGCATGACTTCTATAGGAATCCTGAGAGGACTGTAGCGCAAACCATAATTGTGGTCTAACAAGATTTGGGATTCCCGATAGCCAAATGTGACATTACATAAAATGGCATCTATTGTGGAAGGTCTACAGCTGACATTGTCATCCGGCCTGACCGAGAATGCTTACTCCATGATCCCAATGATATTGAGTAGTGTGCCGATAGCAGTAATAAACAGGGCTGGCATCTCCAGGATACCATGCTGCTTGATGGATGTTTCCTATGAGGATCATAAAAAATGGATGAGGCCTACTGCTGGAATATCGAACGTTGCACTAAAATTAGCTCTTTGTTTTATTGTTCAAGTCAAGTTGAACTCTATTGTCGGTAGTAGAGATAAATAGAGGCAAATAGAGGCAACTGATACCCGTTTGCAATGTTGTCCCTTTACCATTACTCAACACGTACTTCGAGCATATAAGCACGTGGTAAAGCAACATGAGGACGAGGACAGTCGGTCAATATTACCAACAAACATCGCTCTATATTCGGCCTCTCATTGGCAGCTGAAGATAAATAAGGGTCTCAATCACGATCTGGTGAGAAAAACTGTTAATATTGGTTGGAACAGCCTTCACCTCTTATGAGAGGTCGACGCAACAGCAGGGACAATACTCGTGCACCCAGGCTGTGGAGAACACGTCACACGGCGAATATTTAGATGTCAATAAGTGTCGAAGTATGATACATTTCTCACCTCGTCATTTCACTCAATGTCATCTTCTTTTTTTTTTCGGTAGGGTAAAAACTGGTAATTCAGCGCAGAGCAAGTGTACGCAAATGCTCTACAGTGTGGGCTTGGATCTCGTCCGACCCACTAAAAAACCCAGGTACTTAAACCTTTCCGGGTTCCCTACCAAGGTAGAGTTCCAGTCTTGCGACTCCCAGTTTCTTGGGCAGATCTGATAATTCAAGGCTTTCGCCTAAGTTGTTTCTTCGTTTGTCAGTTTTGTCTCTTTCCATTTTTGTCAAAGTTTTTCTGCATTTCTACCCTTTTCTTAATTTTGTCTTCTATTTTTATTATGGTTTTCTCTGTCTCTAGTTTATTGTTCATTGTTTCTCTCCATTTCTTAGTCACTTCTTCTTTCGTGAGTTTTATTTCTTCAAAAATTCTTTTGTTTCTTATATTCCATATCAGCCATGTTGTCTCAGTTACTATTTCTATATATCTTTCATTCAGCCATTCTGGTGCTAGTTTTTCCTTTTCTCTTAGTTTTATTGCTCCTAGCCCTCTTAGTATTTTAACATTGGGTTTTATCCATTGGAAGTTTTTGTTATTTTTCTTCCACATTTCCACTGCTTCTTGCCATATATCTTCACTTCTGTTTAGTTTGTATTCTGTTAGTATGTGGTCTATTGTTTCTGTTTTTCCATATTCACATATCGCTTTATCTTGCCAACTTGGGATTCTTTTAAACCAGTTGCCTACTTTGTGGTGATTGTGTATAAGTTTCCATATAAAGTCTTTTATTTTGAATGGGATTTTCTTATTCTTTAGTCCATTCCATATGTCTTTGTTTGTCATTTGGTTTCCTGTTTTTCTTTTGTGTTCTTCACATGTTTCTTTCTTCTATTGGTTTTCTTCCTGGTTTCAGGTTCTTCTCTCAGAGTATTAGTTCATAGGAGGTTTTTTGTGTAAGCTGTCTTATTTCTGCTCCTTCTATGTTGGTATTTCTTCTATTCTTAGTTCTCTTTCGCTTTGTTTTTTTTCTTTTTTATTCAGGGTTTCTTCCAGTTCCTTTAATATTTTTATGTCGTTGGTATTTCTTGGTGGGCCCAGTAGTATTTCTCCTTTGTGTTTTCTTATATGGTATTCCAGGTTTCTCCATATTTCTTTGTTTTTTGTCTCTAGGTAATCTAATTGTTCCTATTGTTTTATTTTGTCATGAATGTCCATATTTGTTTTCTGTAGGTTAGATATTATTGTTACTTTCCCTTTTTCCTTCATAGCTTCTGTTATGAGAAGTATTTCTATTTCCTCTTTCAGTATATTATTGTCTGCTTTGAAAAATCTATATATTTCTTCCTTGTTTATTTCATTTTTTTCCTTCTATCCTATTTTTATTAGTTTTTGTTCTATTTTTTCTTTTAGTAATTCTTCTGGGATCTCTGTTATCCATATTGTTTTTTCTTGTGTGTTTTGGTTTTTGATTTCTACTGGTGGTCTCAGGAAGTTGTTTTCTTTGTTATTTCTCTTCTTATACCTTAGATAGTCTCCGAATATTTTTATTGCTTTTTCAGGTGTTCTGTTGTCTACTATTCTTGGGTCTATCTTTATTATATCTGTTCTTGAGCTTAGGTTATTACTTTTATCTCTTGTTGGTGTTGATGGTATTTCTTGGTTTATTTCTTTTCCTGGTCTAAGACGCTCTGTTATCTTATCTATAATCTTTTTTGCTAGTCTTTTGCAAAACCAGTGTGTACTGTTGCCTTTCATGAATTCTTCTAGTTGTCCTGTTTCTACTATTTTGTGTTCTTTCCTTACACATGTCGCTAGCTTTTTATTCCATGAGTAGTTGTCTTCTCTGCCAATATGATGCCATATTGGTAGTTGTTTTCTTGGTTTTGGTCCTGCTTCTAGTACATCATAACCCACTTTGTATTTTCTACCAACTTTTATCATTTCGTTAACAAATTTTGGAATGCATCTTTTTTTCCTGTTTTATTCCATAATTGAAATATCCAGCTTATCTTGTTTTCTTTTGCTATTTTGGGTGTTTTTTGTAGGTTGTTGAAAATTATTTGGTCTACTACATATGCCCAGTCTGGTCTTTCATTTTTTGGTGCAAGGTATTTCTTTAGCCACATTATTTGTATTGCTTCTATTCTCATTTCTATATTGGGCATATTTAGTCCTTCTATTTCTCTTGGTTGTGATGCTTCTTTCCAGTTCATGGTTGCTTTTTTGTTATTCCATAGAAAGTCTCTTATTTGTTTTTCCATCCTTTTTTGAATGTCTTTTGGCATTCTATTAATGGTTACTAGAAATAGGGCTCTTGATTGTATTAGTGACTTTAATATTAGTTCTTTTCCACTTATTGATAAGTTAAGTGTTTTCCATGTATTAAGTACTTTATTCTGTTTTTTGAGTATTTGGTTCCACTGTGTCATTTGGTTTGTTTTATTGCCCATATAGCTTCCTAGGGTTCTTAGTGCTTCTCTATCTTTAACAATTTGTATTTCTTCAGATATTTTGTCTTTCTCTAATTCAGATATTTGTCTTTCTTCTATTATTAGTTTTCTGTATGTCTCAGATCCTACTGGTAATATTTCAGTCTTTTCTTTATTGAACTTTGCTGTTGATGCTTTACAAAATGTGTTTATTATGTTTTCTAGGGTTTGTTTCTTGTCTGTTTTGTTCATATATACTAGTGTGTCATCTGCAAAAAGTGATACTAAGGTCTTTTCTTGTATTCCTTTGATTCTAAACCCTTTGAGCGTTGATCTTCTGATCATTTCGGCCAGTGGTTCTATGGCTATATTATATAGTAGGCATAACATTGGGCATCCTTGTCTAACTCCTCTTTCTATTCTTATTGCTTCTGGTAGTGTTTTATTGATAGATACTATTGTTCTTGCATTCTTATATAGTTCTTTGATTTTAAATATGAATCTTTATGGGAAGTTAAATTGTTCTAGAGTTTTCCATAGATAATTATGGGCTATTTTGTCATATGCTTTTTCTTGGTCTAAGGCCATTATGTAGCTGTCTTCTTTATAGGTTTCACAATAGTTTATTATAGCTTCTATCATTCTTGTATGGTCATATAATCCTCTCTTAGGGATGAAACCTGCTTGGTTTGGGTGTATTATCTTATGTGCGAGTTTTTCAAGTTTTGTGGCAATTGTTTTTGTTAGGATTTTATAATCTGTGTTAGTTAGTGTGATTGGTCTGTAGTTTTCTATCTTTGTCTTTTCTTTCTTTTTGTATAGGAGAAACATTGTTCCTAGTATGAAGTTTTGGTTTTTTAGGCCTATATTTTCTATCTCATTGTATACTTCTTTTAATATCTTTGTTATATCTGCAGTTGGTCTTTTGGGGTTTTTTGATCCCTCCCTATCTTTATAGTCTTCATGTTCTTTCATCCATTCTTTATAGAGTTCATATAGGATTCCATCAATTCCAGGTACTTTGCTATTCTGACTTGCTTTTATTGCTTTTCTTATTTCATATTCATCTGTTTGTTTATCAAGTTTCTCTTGGTCGTTTGTTTTTAGTTTATTGGTGATGTTCTTTAGTGTTTCATTGATTTTTTGATCATCTTCATCTTGTCTCTCTGGTGCTTTTTGTAGGGATTGGTGGTATTCAGCGGCTATTGTGCACATTTCATTTGTATCGTTTATTATCTTTCCGTTTTTGTTTTGTAGGGCTTTGATTATTGATGGGTCTTTCTTGTCTTTTTTGAGGTTAAAGAAGTACTTAGTGCTTTTTTGTTCTTCTTTTATGTATTTTGCTTTGGCTATCATCTGTGCTGTTTCGATTCTTCTTTTGCTATCTTCATTTATTTCTTTAATTAGTTCTATTATCTTTGATTGTTTTTGTGAATCATTGCCATTGTTTTTTCCTTCTGCTCTAATTTTCCTTTGTAAGTCGTTTTTCTTTTTTATTAGCATTCTTCGTCAGTTGGTTGATTCTTTTTTTCCTATTTTCATGATTTCTTTCTTTGTTCTCATCCATATTTCCACTTTTGAGGTTTCTTGATTTTCAGTGTTGTTTATCTTTTTTTCTGTTTCTAGTAGTAATTTTCTTATCTGGTTTTTAAAGAGGTTCCATTTGATCATTTCTATATCTAGTTTCCATAGTCCTTTTCCTATATAGGGGAGGTTCATGCTATATATTGTGGTGGTTATTATTTGGTGGTCTGATATTCCATTGTTTTCTTCTATTGTCCATTCTGCAGTTGACTCGTATACTTTTCTTGTAGCATATATTCTATCAATTCTTGCTAGACTTTTTCCTTGTGTGTATGTGAATTGTCTTTCTAATTTATTTGATTCTCGCCATCCATCTATTAGTTTGTATTCACTTGTTATGTTGGTCCAACTTTCACTTATTTGATTGTTGTCCTTATGTGGTGGTAATCTGTCTAGAGTATCTGTTACAAAGTTGAAGTCTCCTGTTATTATCAAGTTATTTGGGTTTTCTATTGTTTTCATGTGTTCTTTTATTTTATTTATGGTCTCTATTTTTCCTTTTTGGTCGTTTGGCATATACACATTCATTATTATATAGTCTTGTTTATTTTTTCTTATTTCTATAGTTGATACTCTCCCTTTTATTATGATTGTATAGTTCTATTTGTTTTCTGTATCTTCTTTCATGTTGTCGTTATTGATTATGAAGGCAACTCCTGCTTTACTATCGTCATTGTTGCTGATTATGGTTATTCTTGGGTTTTCTTTCATTATGTTCTCTTCTTTTTCTTTAAGTTTTGTTTCTTGTATTGCAAGTATTGTGATCTTTAAGTCGTATTGTTGTTGCTATGTCCTTATACTTAGATTTTCTGTTCAAATATCTTTTTTCTTTGACATTGAGTGATGCTATTTTCCATGAGTCTATTTTGCTTGTAGGTGTAGTTGTCATTTTTTCTTTGGTCATTTGTCTATGGGGTTCTAGTATTACTCCCTCAGTTGCCAAACTCCTACAAGCAGTGGTGGAGATGGCTCTCACTGTTGTATTCTGGGGTCTAGAGCCATGGATTGACCCCAGGCTCATGGGTTCATTTGTTTTTATACTTCTTCTCCATGTGCCAGAAGAAGCAGGTAGTGCATTCACTCTGATGTCACCGTCTGTGGTTTCCTTTTGAACCTCCAGATAGCCTGCACTTCTGAGATTGTATTTGTGTAACATTCCATATAATTTTGTTTTTGTTGTTCCCTTTTTCTAGGGAATTTTTGCTTAAGGTCTTTGCCTTGTTATCCTAATGTCAATGGTTTGTCTAGGTCATTTTCATTTCAGCCTCTATCTTGTTTCTTGAGGTTGGACTGTGTAGTCTTTTGTTAGTAGTGCTGCTGCTAGTGTTGGCATTGTTGTTTTGATCTCTTTTTGGTTTCTTAATTTGATTTTCTAGGTCTTCTTTGTTTCTCTGTTTTGAGTTCTGGTCATTTATGTTTGCCTTATGTCAAGTTGGTCTCTAGTTATGGTTTTATTTGTTTGTGTCTTGTTTGTATGTTGTTTCTTGGGTTTAGTTTAGTTTTTTAGGTCTTTTATGTCTAGGGTTATCGGTTTGTGTCTTTGGTGTTGTCTTAGTATATCTCTATACTATGAAGCATCTTATGAGGCTTCACTTACATTTTCAAGTACCTGACAGAGCCATTGACTCTGATCCCAGGGTAAGGGTACTTGTGGATATGTCTCTGTTTCCTGGGCTTGCAGATTCTTACATCTGGTATCCACTCACGTTTTCTAGCACTTGGCAAAGTCTGGGACTTTGAGCCTGGGACCTACGACAAGGGATGCTTGTGGATGTACCTCTGTCTCCTGGGCACTCAATGTCATCTTTATTTTATCTATGTTATTGCTAAATATATATTCTTCATTATTATGACAATAGCTCTAGACATCATCGCTTCTCTCCCACATACCACCATCAATGATAGTAGTGCCCATAGGAGATTTTGTGAATATACCCCCCATGCAAACCACTATCCTATCTCATACTCATCCGCTGAACTCTGATACCAACAACTACCCTAATATGCACCCTAGGGAGTGTTCCCCAACAGCCAATGGTAATACTAACCTACAGAGACTCCTGTCAGCTGAATCCAACATCATTACCTCATCCTTGTTTTATTATGTTAATATCTTAGACGTCTCAGGATTGAGTAGACGACTACCTTTTATTATGTTAATATCTACAGTTACAGTAAGCAAAGCTTGTAATACAAGAAGTGTTGTCTTACCTCAGACATCTCAGGATTGAGTAGACAACTGAGGGAGGATAGTAAAACTGAACTCTATTTAAGCCTATTCTGCACTCTTTGGTATTAGCTTGTGGCCCAGGTGACAGGTGTCACCATATCAATGATGAGCCAGTATTGGTGTCTCAGAATGAAAAAGGAATGGAAGAATAGTGGTATAAGTAGAGTGGAGGAGTCAACAGAATGTAAAAGAGATTGGACATATCTATTGCATCAGTTCATTGCAATACCTTGGATTATGCAAAAAGAATAGAAGCCCAGCCCACCAACGTTTCATGGGTAGATCAGATCAACATAGAGAATGATGCTTCTCCCTCCCCCCCAAACCAACTACAAGGTCAAATCAATGAAACCAAAGTAGCCATCAGCCACATTCTCTCAAATCTCCCCTGCTTCTCAGGGGACAATGCTGTCAATTCCAGTCCTAGCACAAAGCCTTCCATCATCCCCTATCAAATCAATAGCCCTGCAGACCCTAACCTATGGGACAGTAACTTTGCTCTAGTCTTATTACATGGTATTGATGAGTACCTAAATGGTAATGCTAAAAATATTTCCTGCTCACTATAGAGAATGGCCATCTTTATTAAACAGTGCTCATTAATAAATAGAAATGTCTATTGATTCCCTCAACTCCTGGATGTTGGCTATGTTGCTTGGGAATTCATCTCTGCTATCTATGAAGCTGGCTAGGACAAGCTCCTGGCTGGAGACAACAACTGATCTCTGTAATAAATAATAGCATCCCACTTCAACAGGAACCAAAAATGTCAACACAAAATTCCTTTCCCAGTATCTCACAGTAATCACATTAAGGTATCTAAGATCCCCTCTCTCATTCCTCTCAGACTGTAAGGTTGCTAAACTCCAAGCTGGAATAAAGCCAACTGCTCTTTGTTCAGCAATTAACAAAGAAAACTTAATAGAGTCTCCGTTAGATTTTTTTACATTACTTATACAACTACTACATGGTCTGTGCACTACTTTCCCACACTTATCATGTGACACTGTGACTTCTTGTCATGTAACTGTGACTTGTGACACTTTTCCACACTCTCTTCTATGTAGTAAGTCCAAGATAAAAGAAAAGAAAAGAAAAAGAGAAAGAAATATAAATAATGACTTAGTTGTTTTTCCAAGTCATGACACAGACCCAGTGCAGTGGCCCTTGCCAAATCCAAGCACAATCAAAACACCAAAACATTTGCTTAGACCACAAAGCATAATGTTGCAAATATTCTAAAAATTAAGAAAGTGTCACAGTCATGCTATGGACCAGTAGTCACATACTGTATGGTTTACTACTACACCAAAAGGGCAACATTAGCAAGGCTACTTGCTAACAAGAGTCTAGCTATTTATATAGTTCATTTAAATAAGTATTTTGTTATACCTTCATGATACTATTTAGTAGTCACTTTTCTGTGACAGAAAGCTTTTCCCTTTCTCTTCTCAAAAAAAGCCATTGAAACCCCTGTCATGACTTGGCAAAATGACTAAGTCATTATTTATATTTACTTTTTTTTTTCTTTTCTTTTGGACTTACTACACAGGGAAGAGTACAGGAAAGTATCACATCACAAGTGTCACATAAGTCACAGTCACAGTGATAAGGAGTCACAGGGTCACATCACATGAGAAGCATGAGAAAATAGTACACAGACCATATAGTAGTTGTATAAGTAGTGTACAGGAAATAAATAAGGACTCTATTGAGTTTTCCTTATTAACTTGGACTTGGAAGGTAATTAAGTTGTCTAGGCTAAGTTGCTGTTGAAATATGAACAGGAAGGGTTACAAACGGATGATGAGTATCAAGTAACTATACTACCTATATACTTGTGTCTCTATCATATAATATACCTACCAACAATATATAATGTAATTGATCTCATCAGTTGCATCACACAGGCTTGCATGAGATCCTAATTCCAACAGTTGCTACAATCTTCACTTATGGTTAAGTGTCAGTCGTTATCAGAAGAACTTAATATCATATCTAAGACACTATTTGCTTTAAACCCTGCCAATTCTTAACTCTCATTCTTATCAATCCTTGACCAGCAATCATTATGATTGCTAGTCATCTCAATACATAGCCAGACCCTTGGCTTAAGGGAACTGTCAGTGAAGATGCAGTATCAAACCCAGTATGAGACCAAAAATATATTCAGACCTAAAAATAAACAATTTTCATGACTTTACATCCCCAAAATTAGGACTAGAATAGAACCTACTGTTAGGTAGTAGAAAAGACATAGAGGACTTCACCAGCAAAGCTAGCTATCTATCTACATAACAGTATATCTAGGGACATAAGGTCACTACTACTAACAGGCCAATTACTTTGTCACAAGCTTCATTCAGCCATATCTCCATCAATTCTTCAATGATTCTCACAGTCTCAACAGCTACGGAAAGCCCTTGAAAAGACCTTTCAATTGATGTCAGTCACATCTTGAGGCAATCAATATTGGCCAAGATATTAGGCAAATCAACTAGTAACCACCATAGTACCATTTATTAAATTACCAATATCTCAGCAACTGCCATGATCAATGTGTTGGTTCTAGGCTCATCAGAAGCCCTCTTTATACTGCTCAGAATGAGCCTAGAACAACCTCAAGGCAATTAATATCAGTAGAGATATGAAGGCCTCAATATTTGCACATGAACCACACTTTTAAGTACATATGCTCTACTATATATAGAACAATAGATAGTAGCATGTGATGATCTATTCTAGTGTACAAACTATTACAATTCTGTATATAAGGACTTATAGTCTGAGGATTAGATCTTATACTTAACAACTTCTTTTGTTACTGTCTAAACTTCACTTCTAAAACCCTTTGAGCTCTAGAATCTAGAATCACAAATTATTAAGTGACCATTTGTGATAGAAGTTTTCTTTGTTTCTTTTCTTTTGTTATATTGTTGCTTTGTAATCCTAATAAAATACTCTAGGGCACAGAAGGAACATTATTTCCCTATTATCTCTTTCTGTTGCTCTAGAGCTGAAAGGCTATTTGAGTGATTGAGTTTATTATTCTGAACTTTTCTCTCATTTTCTAAAATACCAAAAACCTTTTCTCAAAGAGAAATTCAAATATTAATAGACTCAGACATTTGCTTATGCTAGGAGCTAACCACTTGCTATATGTTTTTAAAGTAAACTTTCAACTGTATGGTTAGTTGAAGTAGAGCTTGCACAAGGACACAGGAGTTCTAGGTAGTACTGTTATATTGATAGCAAGCCAGGCTACTAGACTAGGTAAGGGTAGTAGTATTATGATGCTGTTACACTGCCAGCAAATTTTCTGTGAAAATGTAACATGGGATCCAAATTATACTCCTGGATTTTACTATTGGAATCTACTCTTAAGACCTTTTACAAGCTGCAAACATAATCTAGACCTAAGATTGGGTATTTTTATTAGGTAGTTACTGAGCTACCATATGCTAGAATAGCATATATCTGTTACACTCAAGTGACACCTCATGACAAGTTGCCACTACCAACATGCAACTGGTCACTTACCTCAGCACAGCCTTTACCAATTCTAACCCTGGCTAGGTAATTCAACCAAATTCCCATCACTCTGACTTATCTTCCACATTATAAGTAGTTAGCCAATGTAATCATCTCTTAGCTTTGTTATTCACTAAGTCTGCTCTCCCCTTCCTTGTTTCCTCCACTTTTCTCCTCTTGAAATAAACTCTTGTCTTTTGTTGAATCTGAGTAGGTGAGCACAGAGGGAGACACAACCCTGAAGGTTGAGGTCACACCCACCCAAACCCAAGGGAGACAACTTGATAATATCTTGAAAGGCAAGACTAATGAGCTAGTATCAGGTTTCTCAGAGACAGACTATTAATGTTAATGCTCTAGAACTCAGAGGTTAAAGGACATCTTTGAAATGCAATATAATTTCAATCTAGAGCAGACTTAGACTAATATAATACCAAGACAACAGATCAAAAGTCTATCAGTGACTAGTAATCTTATTACTGCTAGGTTCAGTCAAGAAGCAGATGTGTTGTAGGACAACAAACATATCAGTGATGTTTTTACACACTGGTATGTGTTTCTAGATTGTATTTGAAATAAAAGAAAGCTAGTTTGGAGGTTAGGAGATGTTAGACACTGACTCAACTTGTTACCTTCATGGCTTCTGTCACTGGACTGTCACTTAACTAGTCACCCTTAGTTACAAGTAGTGTTATTACATTGTAATGTAGTCACAATACCTAGTTAGGATA
>Ga0153961_1000210_pt1 | contig 18057 bp, 13 predicted proteins | sample TSFL045MetaG_FD_104748 | JGI IMG/M metagenome (GOLD analysis project Ga0153961, IMG submission 104748) | Attine ant fungus gardens microbial communities from Florida, USA - TSFL045 MetaG | ecosystem: Host-associated > Fungi > Mycelium > Unclassified | place: USA: Florida, Withalacochee...
AATAATGACTTAGCCATTTTGCCAAGTCATGACAACTATACTCTAGATCCACTCTTGGATAGACTAACTTAGAAAGATGGTAAACTTGTACTCTAGAACCAGTACTACTCAGATGAAGAACTTGGACTAATAGACTTTGTGCTTGTAAATAAGCATTGATGGCATCAAATCAATTATATTTAGATAAATGACCTCTAGGATGCGACTTGGAGATACTAGACATTTATTAGGACTTGCTAACTGTTTAACAGATATTTGAAGAAGTCCAAATTACAAAGCAGCATCAAGAGTATAATAGGGGAAGCCAGAAGAATATTCTAGAGGAAAGCAGTGATAAAGACGTGTCATATTTGATAGGAAGGACTTGGTGAGGGAACATGTCATCATAAAGGAAGGAGAGGGCCACATCATCAGTAGGATTTTAGAAGGACTTAGGACAGAAAGGAGTTAATGGAATCCTAAAAGTAGTAATAGTTTCCTTTTTATATCTCATTTCTTGAGTTTCAGCTATTTGTAATATCTTTAATGTAGTATTCAGAGTATAGTTGGATTAGAGAAGAACCTCTTGACTCCTACCTCCATCTACACTGCCTCTGGAATTATGAATGTGGATCTATTGAGAGTAAGAAGACTGGGACTAGTGGGGTATTGTTATGATCTTAAGGAGTAACTCAGGTTGCAACACTCAAGTAAAGACTCGAGGATGGATTGAGAGTAAAGGAAGGAAGGGAATGGTACAATTGGTAAAGCATAAGGAATACAGAAGAGTATCTACTGTATATATACCTATATACCATGAGACAGTAATGAGGAGAACATATGGCAGACATGAGGTCTGCTGAGTAAAGAACATGCCCTACCAGTGAGGTGCTGACTGAGCCATTAGATATATGAAGTAATGTGAAATGAAGAAGCAGTCCATGTGTAGAACACCTGGAGACAATGAGGTCGATTATTACAGGTGTCTTGAGAAGAACACAGAATATACTTAGAACTTAATCTAGGGAGAAGATGCAGATGCAACTTGGGCAGGCTTCAGAGAGGACAGCAGGCTGGGAAAGCTTGGCTAGGTACACACTTGGATTGCATCACACCTGTAAGGTTTGGTGTTGGGGGTACAAACAAGAGGGCAACTGAGTGTAGAGGGTCCATAAGTGATCAACTAACTGTATTTTCCAGAGAAGCTTTTGTTATAGTGTGTAAAGGTTGACACCTTAGAGAGGCTATGTGATGACGATCTAGAGAGATCTTATGATCCTTTGACAACTACCAACATATATTTTACTGGAGCTGCATATAATTCTTATTTCTCTAATTATTTATAAACCTTCAACTTTGATAATCTCTCCTCGGACCTTTAGCATGCAATTGGGAGCTGGCACATCATTATTTTGTTTGTCCCAGTGTGCAATTCCCTTTTGCATCCTTTCACCGCCAGAGTCTTCTCTTGGGGTTTCTCCCTCATCGTTAAGTACTATCTATTCTCTGAAATAGTATAGTACACCATTCTGGAGTATAATTCTATTTATAACTCTGCTCCTCCATTCTCTGCTATTCTGTCCTTAACAGAATTTACAAACCCCCACTGGTTCCTGTCATGTTTTCTTTTTGATGTCTTACCAGTCTACAGCTCCCTCTTCTGGGAGTAACTTTATTTCTCTTGCTAACCAAACCATTGGTCGTTTCACTTCTGGCCTTCCAAGGAGATCGAGACATCTCCACTCAGGGATACCTTGCACTCTGGTGCGCTTCTGGTTATCTCTACCTCTAGCAGAGCCTTTGAAATTCCACAATGTGGATCCTGTCACTATTCCTCATGTTGACGACAACCTGGACTGGGTCAATGCCCCTATTCCTGTTTCTACCCCCATTTTTCAAACTTCATCTCCTGTCACTGACTGTAACCTCATTAATAATCAGTTAGCTGAGGCTCTCTGACAATTATCAGAAAAGCTTAATAGAGGATCGGCACCAAAGCCTTACTAATTGAAGGCCCGCATTCCAGACACCTTCAACAGTTCTGACCCTCATAAGCTTAACCACTTTCTATTTCAGTGTCAACTCTATTTCCATGTCAATTCTTCACAATTTCCCACTAATAAAGAGAAAATCAATTTTGCAATAACCTATCTCTCCAGTATAGCACAAGATTAGTTTGAAGTCACATTATAACAGAAAGACCTCAGTTATGCACAACCCTGGCTTTTCACTTGGTAGCTTTTTGTGAACAAACTCTGGGTCCATTTTGGACTCTCAGACCTAGTAGGAGATGCTACTAATTTCATTAACAACCTCTGTATAAAGCCAGAAGATAAGATTGCCACTTACAATATGGAATTCATGTAGTATACAGTGCAGTTGAACTAGGGTGATACAGTTCTATGCCATTGTTTCTATCAGGGATTGCCAAATTGCCTTCAGGATCTGATAGCAAACTGAGAACAGGGAAAACCCACTTCCTTCTATACCATATACCAACTGACAATTACCTTTGACAATTACTACTGGGAACAAAACCGCAAACGAGATCATCTCTGCAACATGGAGAAGGAGGCAGCATACAGCCACTACTAAAAACAAGGAAAAATGGCTCAGTATTTTGCCTCCTCGCAAAGCTCTGCTCTATCTCATCCCCAGTTATTCACAAATCTGCCACAGACTGTGCCCTCTCAGAATTCCCTGAAACCTCCCAGATTATCATTTTCCATTGCTAAATTGCTATCTCTGTCCACTCTGCATGTTGACCTCTCTAAGAAACTAGGCAGAGATAGTAAATTAAACAGTAATGAGCACAAGCGCCATATCAACAATAATCTCTGTCTATATTGCAGATCGAAGGACCACAAGGTAGATGGGTGCCCTAGAAAACAACTGATAAGGGCACAACTAACTACTCTGGAGGAACAAGAGACTTTGCTCTTTGAGAACCTCTTAGAAAACTAAAGTATGGCTCCCAAGACTCAGCATAAACTGGGGGTTGCATTGAACTTGTTTGTGCAACTACAAGTCCAATATGTCTCAACACATCCACTCTTTTTGATCCAAATTCCCTTTGTATATCCCTTTTTTCTCCTTTGGTACATGCTTTGGACCATCTCTAGCCTATACCTATCTGAACACTGGTAGATTCTGGATCTATATACTGTTTCTTGGACTTTTCTTTTGCTCATGGACATTCTCTGCCTACTACTCCTACTCCTTCTATGGAACTGTGCCTGTTTGATGGAACCTCAAATAATATTATCTCCAAGGTAGTATCATTGCCTGTAAAATTCCTCTCTGGTGAATGCATGACTCTTGACTTCTATATCACTCTACTTGATTCTTGTTGTTCTCTGGTATTAGATTACTCTTGGCTCACCCACTACAATCTGTTAATTGACTGGGTTTCTAGGTTAATATCTTTTTGACTACCATCTTTACTTTGAAGTCCAGCTCCTTTTTCTCCTGTTGAAACCTTAGTAAATCCTCTATTCTCTCCAGCAGAAACCTCTCTGTAGTTTACCCTATCTGAGACGTTCCCATCTAACCCTAAGCAACCTTATATTACAATTATCAATGCGCCTACTCTACTCCAGGCCTTGTGCCTCACAGGCTCAACAACATTTTCCCTCTAATTCTGTTCCACAATGCAGGCCAATTCCACTACCATCTCTGAAAAAATTGACCTCTCTTCTGTTCTGGAGGAATACCACAAGTATACCGATATCTTTAGCAAGTCCAAAGCAGAGACACTTGCTCCTCACTGTCCTTATAACCTGCAGATTGATCTAGAAAAAGATTCTCATCCTCCAGTAGGAACCATCTACTTCTTATCCAAATTTGAACAAGAAGCATTAAAAGAATTCATTAACAAAAACCTGACCAATGGGTTCATCCACTCAACATCTTCTCCTCACTGAGCACCAGTCCTGTTTATAAAGAAAAAAGATGGGTCCCTCTGGCTCTGTGTAGATTTCCATGAACTCAACAAAATCACAAAAAAGAACTAATACCCACTTTCTCTTATCTCTGACCTCTTAGATTTTCCCTAAAAGGCTTGTATTTACACCAAGATCAACCTCTGACATGCATACCATTTGGTCCACATTGCTGAAGGGAATGAATGGAAAAGTGTCTTCTGAACTCACTATGAAGCTTTCAAATGGTCAATAATGCCATTTAGACTAACAAATGCTCTAGTTGCCTTTCAACGCTTTATGAACGACATATTCTCCAACCTCCTAGATGTGTGCATAGTAGTCTACTTGGACGACATCCTGATCTACTCCAATGATATCACACAACACTGGAGCTATGTCAAAGAAGTATTGAAACAACTCCATAAATCAGAATTGTATGCAAAGGCAGAAAAATGCAAATTCCATTCAGATTCCATAGAATATCTAGGCTATGTTCTATCACCATCTGGCTTGACTATGTTTGACACTAAAGTGAAGACTATTCAGAAGTGGCTGGAACCAAAGAAAATAAAGGATATCCAATCCTTCCTAGGATTTGCCAACTTTTACAAACATTTTATTTTCAATTATTCAGATATAGTCATTCCACTCACTTGTCTTACTAGAAAAAACACTCCATGGAATTTTGACAATGAATGTAGGATAGTATTCAATACCCTGAAACAAGCCTTCACCTCTGCTCCTATTCTTACACATTAAATTCTAGACACATAACTCGTTGTAGAAACTGATACCTCAGATTATGCTCTTGCTGCTATCCTTTCCATTATGACTAAAGATAATGAAATACACCCCATAGCCTTCCACTCCTAGATGTTCTCTGCTTCAGAACTCAACTACAACATCTACGACAAAGAATTACTTGCAATATTTGAAGTCTTCAAAATTTGGCAACACTATTTAGAGGGGTCCGCTTCACTAATCAATGTTGTAACAGATCACAAGAACTTCGAGTATTTCTTGATGACCAAGATTCTAACATACTAACAAGTGAGATAGTCGGAGTATCTTTCTCAGTCAACCTTGTAATTTACTTTTGTCCTGGACATCTTGGCACCAAACCGGACATGCTCACTAGACAATGGGACATCTACCCAAAAGGGGGAGATAATGGCTATACTTCAGTGAACCCTCATAACTTTTGTCCAGTCTTCACTCATAAACAAATTGTAGTATCTCTCCAAGTAACCATTCTTACTACTCCGATACTTTGTGCAGCCATGATATTGGATCAAAACCAACTCTACTCTAATATCCTAGCAGCACTTTCCTCCAACTCTTCCATCTCCAAACATTTACTTTGTCTGGAAAAACATTGGTCAAAAGACAATGCAGGTTTCCTCAGACTTGACAACAGAATGTATGTTCTAGATAATACCAACTTATGCCTCCAAGTTCTCCAGTATCACCATGACCATGTTCTAGCAGAACATCTGGACCAGAATAAGACACAGGGACTTGTACAGAGACATTATACCTAGCCAAATATCCATAACAATGTATAAAAGTTCTGTAAATCTTGCATTACCTGTATGAGATCCAAACTACAATATCACAGACCATATGGATCCCTTCAACAACTCCCTATTCCAGAATGCCCATGAAATTCAATTTCTATAGACTTCATCAAAAAACTCCCTTTCTTCTCTGGCTTCAACACCATCCTAGTTATAGTAGATTGCCTATCAAAACAAGCCATATTCATTCCCACTCATGACACCATCACTTCAGCAGAATTAGCATGACTTTTTGTTGTTCATGTCTTTTCAAAACATGGAGTTCTATCTCATATTATGTCTAACTGTGGTTCCGAATTTGTCTCTCACTTCTTCTGCTCCCTAGGTACCATCCTAGATATGAGACTTCACTTTACCAGTGGATACTATCTAGAGGCAAATGGGCAAATGGAACAGACCAACCAGACATTGGAACCATACCTCTGCATATACTGCAACTACCAACAGAACAACTGGTCGGAACTGTTACTCCTAGTGGAATTTGCTTACAACAATGCTCCTAGTACTACTACTGGTGTCTCCCTATTCTTTGCCAACAAAGGATACCATCCTAACCTCAGTGTATACCCAGAACAAGATATAACTTCCTCTCATGCCTATGACTTTATAATTAATCTTGATGAACTACAAGGCATGCTTAAAGAGAAAATTGCCAAAGTACAACAATAATATCAACCCTCTGCCAACTCTTGTTGACAACAACCACTAGACTTCCAAGTTGGACAATCAGTATTTATCAGATCACAGTACTTCCAGATGACTTGCCTATTGAAGAAGCTCTCCAAAAAGTACCTTGGACCATATGAAATAATCACTCAACCTAGTCCGCAATCTTTCACACTCTGCCTTCTGGACACTATGAGAGCTGTTCACCCTATGTTCCATGTCTCTATGCTCAAACCAGCTATACCCAACATCTTTCCATAGTGTTCTAAACCTCCGCCAGCGCCTGTAATCATTGATGGAGAACCAGAATATGAAATCTTCAAAATAGTTGACTCCAAAATTGACTGCCAGAGAGCATGCAAGCTACTCTATAAGGTTATATGGCTGGGATATAAAGATACCAACAACGACTCTGAATGGTTACCAGTGACAGAACTGGAACATGCCAAAGAATTAGTAAATGATTTTCATCTCAAGTATCTCTCTAAACTGGGACCATTACAACCCTGAAATGCCTCCATTCCACTTTCTTGACTCCATTTCTCCACATTTACTCTGTTTCAAAAAAAAAATAAGTACTTATACACATTTTGGAGTACAGTTTCCTTTGCACTAACTTGCTTACTTGTATTCTGCTCTGCAGTTTCTATTGCAATCTGATACTTGTATTTTAGAAGCAGTCTCTGTTGAAAAACTTGCATACTTATATTCCTCCGCAGTTTCCCTTGCAGTCGTCTAATACTTGTATTCTTGCTTCATCATTTATCATCACTCACATCCACTTTCTGCCCACAGAAAAAACAAAAATATTTATCAAACAAGAAAACTATAGATTTCCAGTGCTAACAGAGTATGCAACCAGAGAGAAACTACTACTCCCCTCCTCCACACTCTCCATTCTATTTTTCTCTTTCTGCCCTCCAATTTCTTTCTCCTCTACTCTGTCTATCCTCTTCTTCTTCTGTTTTTCCTTTTCTTTGTTTCCCTGTATCTCTATCTTCTTTCCCTTAGACTTTAGCCATGAAAACTGCTCCTCCTCAGAATCCTGACTCTTTATTCCAGCCAACTTCTCTAAAGCCATTGCAATCCTCTGGACGTCCTTCCTTAATCCCTGCAACTTACTTAGATTCTCCAACTTCCTTGAAACTTCTGCCTTCCACTCCATATCCATTTATTGCTTTGTCTTTCTTACTCTTGACCTCCAGACTGTTTCTGCCCTTGCCTTTGTATGCATCTTATTCACATCGAAAGGCTTACAAGCAGCCTTGGCCTTGGCACAAGGAGTGCATGACGTTGCATGACTATAACAGACCTCATGGCAAATTTTGTGAGATACACAATATTCCGAAATCCACACACCTCTCATAGGGACTTCCTCCACTGACAGCTACCATTTCTATTTCCTTTGCCAACTCCTCACATTGTTAACAAGTCTTTGGAGTCTCTTTGGGCAGGTATCGAACACATTATCTCTTGGTCAGAGGTGAAAGGTTGATAAGGTTCATTTCCTTGTTGGAAGGAGGAGTTGAAGGCAATAAGAAGGCATTTTCCCAATTTTTCCAATGTTGTTGTTCCATAGTAGTGACGTGATCTATCTTAAGGCAATAAGCCAGATTTCTCTGGTGTTTCTTTTCTTTTCACTATAACTCTTCCTTCTCCTCTTTTTTCTGCACCTTTTCTTCCAATCTTTTCTGCTCTGCTATTTTTGTCTCTTTTCAGGCTTGGCACTCAAGCTGTTCCTTTTCTTCCTGTTGTCAAAACAAGGCTTCTATCTCAGCACGTCTTCTGGCTAATTCAGCCTTGTAGCACTCATCGTCAGAGTTGAAGAGGTTAGCAATCGAGGTAGAGTTGAAAGACATAGTGGTAGAGTTTCAGATTGAAAGTCAGTAGAGAAGGCTTTTTAAAACCAGAGTCAGATGATATTTAAATTGCTTATACATGGAAGCTTCGAGGGCTTAGCCTTAAAGGGGAGGTACTGTCATATTCCAGAAATCTGACAATTATGTAATTTATTTCTCCTAATAATTCTCCTCAAATTATAATTAGTAGGATAGCATAGTAGACTACTCTCCTCCTATTCTGGACTTCCTATAAGTACTGAGTAGTTACAGTATATTTCCTCAGTTTGTAAATTAATGTCATCTGGTCCTAATTACTTTTCTATCCACTCTGGATTCCTATTCTACTTCCTTAGGACCTCTTCTCTAATGACTTTCCTCTACTCCAAAATATGCAACCAATCTCACAACTAGAGACCAGGGCATAACACATAAGTTGAAGCCAAGGTCATTTATCAAGTTGTACTCTACTCTAACATTGTTTCTCTCCACTAGAGTCTTCTCTTGGGATTTCTCCCTTATCATTAAGTACTATCTATTCTCTGAAGTAGTACAGTACACTATTCCAGAGTATAATTCTATTTATAACTCTGCTCCTCTGTTCTCCACCATTCTGTCCTTGACAACTTAGGGAGGAAGTAATACAGTTGCATCATAATACCCTAGTAGAAGGGCACAGGAGAAAATGGAAGACAACGGAGTTGGTCACTAGGAATTACTGGTAGCCAGGAGTAATAAAAGAAGTAGGGAAATATGTGGATGAATATGATACTTGCCAAAGATACAAGAACCAAAGTGAAGCACTAGCAGGCAAATTAATGCCTAATACAATCCCAGAGAAACCATGGAGTCATATTTTGGCAGACTTCATTACTAAGCTACTACTAGCTCAGGGATATGATGCTATCTTAGTAGTATGTAATTGATTTAGTAAAATGACACACTTTATAGCAACTACAAAAAGAATATTGGTAGAAGGCCTTGCAAAGCTATTTTGAGATCACGTATGGAAGTTGCATAGACTCCCAGAAAGCATTGTATTGGACAGAGAAGTATGGTTTGTGGTAGGAATAATGAAGGAGCTAAACCACTTATTGGGAATCCAAATAAAACTCTCGACAGCCTATCACCCTCAAACAGATAGCCAGACAGAAAGGATAATCCAGAAGTTGGAATAGTATCTAAGGGTCTTTATTGACCATAAACAAGAGCAATGGCCAGATTGGTTGGGAATGGCAAAATTCACATATAATAACAAAATCCATGTGGCAACAAAAATATTGCCATTTAAAGCAAACTATGGCCAAGACCTAAGGATGGGATTTGAAGGGAGAAGAAAGGGAAAATATGAAGCAGTGGGAAAATTTGTAGAAAAAATGAAAAGGTTCTAGAAGGAAGCAAAAGCAATACTAGGAGAAGCGCAGGAAGAGATAAAGAAGTTCGCAGATAAAAAGCAAAGAGAGAGAGAAGAATACAGAGTAAGAGACTTAGTACTACTAAGTACTAAGGACTTAAAATAGCAAATGAAAGGAAGGAGATTAGAGAAGTTTACCAAACATTTTGTGGGATCCTACAAAGTCAAGGGAATTGTCTCTAGTGACATAATAGAATTAGAACTGCCTAAATCTATTAGAATACACTGTCAAGGACAGACAGACAGAGAGTGAAAGAATGGAGTAATAATAGAATTATACTCCAAAATGATGTACTAAGCTATCTTGGAGAATAGATAGTACTTAACAGTGATCACAAAACCAGAAAGAAGGCTCCAGCGGACTGTCAAGGATGTCAGAGTGGAGAACGACTTGTTGAACAACCTTGGCTTCAACTTATGTGTTGTGCCCCGGTTTCTGGTCATGAGGTTGGTTGCGTATTTTGGAGTAGTGGAAGTCGTCAAGACAGAGGTCCTAAGCAGGTAAATTGAGGAGTTAGAGAGAATGAGATACAATTAGGACTAATTGACGTTAATTTACAGACTGAGGAATTACACTGTAACTACTCAGTACTTATAGAAAGTCCAGGATAGGAAGAGAGTAGTCTACTATGCTATCCTACTATTATTAATTTTAGGAGAATAATTAGGAGAAATAAATTATATAATTATCATATTTCTGGAATATGACATATACTCTATAGTTAATGTAAATAGAGTATGACTCTATAAACCACAAGTAGAGGGGTAGAAGAAGATACTGCCAAAACCAGTTATTATTGAAGGGAAAGAGGAATTTGAGGTGGAGAAAATCTTAAATAAAAGAATGGTAAGAGGGAAGAAAGAGTTTTTGGTGAGATGGAAAGGATATATGGTAGAAGAAGATACCTAGGAGAATAGGGAAAATCTGGAGAACGCAAGAAAGTTAGTTGAAGAGTTTGAGAGGAAGTATAGGCAAGAGGCCAAGACAACAGGAACAGGAAGAAGAAGAGAAGGTGTATAGTCATGAATTACCTAGGGAGTTTATGGCAAAATTACTATATGAATAGGAAAGAAAAAGATATGAAAAGAAGAGAGAAAAAAGATGGGATAAAAATTAGAGTCGATGGAAAAATTCCTTGAAACAAGGAAACTTAAAGAGGAGGCCATGTTATGAGAGCCCCAAGAAGAAAATAGTTTCCCACACATTTGGGCATTTGATCCATAACATTAAGATATACAATGGGGTCAAGATATAAATAGCATAGGAACCTAAGTAATCAAACCATGTGACCAGAGTCATGTGACCATAAAACATTCTGGAATGACTTGTAACCATAGGACTTTAGGGCATAGCCACTTGTAAAGTAGTATAAGTAGTAGCTCAATCTAATAAAGAACTCCATCGAGTTCTTCTTAAACATCTACCTAGGGTAATCATTAAGGACATTTACTGTCTGTCGATAACAAAGAGAAAGTAGAAGCAGACCACAGGAAAATTGAGGAAATGGTTCTAAAAAAATTCCCAAAGTAGAGAAAGGTATTTGGAAAGGTGGAGTTGGAAAGAATACCTACAAGGAAAATTTGGGATCATACCATAGATCTCAAAGAGACGTTCAAACTATGAAAAGGAAAAATTTATTCTCTCTCCAAGGATGAGAGAGAAGAAGTTCAGAAATTTGTGGAGGATCAATTAGACCATCAAAATCCCCTCAAACATCACCAGTATTCTTTACAGAAAAGAAAGATGGAAGTAAGAGGATGGTGATAGACTACCATAACCTAAATGACCAGACAGTAAAAAACAATTATCCACTTCCCTTAATCACAGACCTAATAGACAATATGGGGAGCAAGAAAATATTTACTAAGATGGATCTAAGGTAGAGGTTCAACAATGTGAGAATTAAGGAAGGAGATGAGTGGAAGGGAGCATTGACAATACATGTGGGCTCCTTTGAGCCAACAGTTATGTTCTTTGGAATAACAAACTTGCTAGCTATATTTCAGGCAATGATGAACAAAATCCTAAAGGACTTGATAAATGAAAGAAAAGTTATGGCATTCATAGATGATATATTGGTAGGAATAGAGACAAAAGAAGGGCATGATGAAATTGTAAAAGAGATACTAAAGAGATTAAAAGAAAATAACCTATATGTCAAGCCAGAGAAATGTATGTGGAAAGCAAGAAAGATTGGATTCCTAGGGGTGATCATGGGGCCCAATGGAATAGAAATAGTGAAGGTGAAGGTGAATAGGGTACTTAGTTAGCCAGAACCAAAGAATATGAAAAACGTTAGAAAGTTTTTGGACCTTGCAAATTATTATAGAAGGTTTATTAAAAATTTTGCTCAAGTAGCTAGGCTGATGAATGTACTAACAAGAAAGGATGTGAAGTGGTAGTAGGGGCAGGAGCAACAAAAGGCATTTGACAAACTAAAAAGGATCTTCACAATAAGACTAGTATTAACAGCCCCAGACTTAGACAAAGAATTCAGGGTGGAAGCAGATACTTCAAACTATGCTACTAGAGGAGTGTTATCAATGAAATGCTTTGATGAATTGTGGAGACCAGTTGCTTTCATTTCAAAATCTCTAAGTAACATAGAATGGAATTATAAGATATATAATAAGAAGATGTTAGCTGTAGTCAGGTGTTTGGAGGTATGGAAACACTTCCTGGAAGGAAGAATAACTAAATTCGAGATATAGACAGATCACAAGAATCTCAAGTACTTTATGAAGATACAGAAATTAAACTGTAGACAATGTAAGGGCAACTGGGCACGAGACTCCAGGAGAATTCTCAGAGATTAGGATGAGACTCCTGGAGAGATCTTTTACATTATATACTAAGCTTACATCCCTTAGTGTCAGGGTTATGTAAGGGGGCACTCGGAGGCATCCATTAATGGAGAAGGCGTCTTAAGTTAGATCAGTGAATAGTCCAGGAGATCAAACTAATGTTGAGGTAAGGTATTCTACCGTACATCACTAGCTACTTATACTAGACTAGCTTGGTCTATGCACCGGTCACTATGGGAATACAGATCAAGACACTAATAACTACACTATCTAATAAGGCTATGTAGTATGCACCATGGCAATGAGAACAAGAGGGAAAAGAACTATTAATAGTGGACTCTGAGGATCCAAGGGCGAGCTAGATAATGCTTACCCATACCAGGTTATCTAAGCTACTATAGGCTGTCCCCTTACAGATTAGCAGAATCGGAACTAAACTAGTGTGTTTAAGTATTACTAGTAAAACAGACTAAGGTAGCTCTGGAGTGTCGTTGTGCCATTCAGGGGTGGAAATGGAGGTGTCCCCTTACATTCACCCCCCCTTCAAGATTGCTACATCTCAGAGCAATGGACTTGGAGTGAAAGATGTTGTCAAACTCCACACATTGGACGTGTCTCAGAGCTCCAGGGTATTTGCAATAGAACTCCACTGTGAGTTCTGGTGTGGAGACTTCAGAGGCGGACTCCCAGGAATTATATTTGCAGCCATATCCTTTTTGCTTAATGAGATACTGGAATCTTCTCTGGTGCCAATAACTGTCGAGTATTTCCTCCACTTCCCACTCTGCTTCTCCATCAATGACTATGGGTGGTGGGTAGTCCTCTGTTTTGCATCCTGTAATCAGGTCATCTGGAGCCAGAGTGAGCTTCACTATGTTGAACACTAGATGGAGTTGCTTCATCTGGTATGGTAGCTTTAGGCGGTAGGCCATAGGTCTGATTCTCTGTTCCACTACAAAGGGGCTGAGCCATCAATGCGAGAGTTTCTGCAAAGGGCACATGGTCCAGATATCCAATGCATTGAGAAAGACTTTGTTGCTTGGGTTGAACACTGGAGCTGGAGTTCTGCATTGGTCATAGTACCTCTTTATGTCTTCTTGTGCTTTGCAGATCATGGACTTTGCTTCTTTGATTGCCATTCTCATTCTTTCCATAAACTCGTTGACCATCTCTAGATTGGAGTGGTTCTGTCGGGGTTCAAAGCCCATGTGAGAAATACGTCCAGTGTTGAGCAGGAACGGAGGCTGTTGGGTAGTGGAGTGGACATGATTGTTATGCTAGAACTCTGCCATAAGTAAGAGGTCATACCAGTTGTCTTGCCACTTGTTTACAAATAGCCAGAGGTACTGGTCCAACTCTTGGTTGACACATTCCATCTGTCTGTCAGTTTGGAGATGCCAGACTGTAGAAGACACCAACTTTATTCCTAGTAGTCGGTAAAGCTCTCTGGTGAAATGAGTGACAAACTGAGGTCTGCAGTCTAAGACTACACACTTTGGAAGACCATGAAGTTTCCAGACTTGATATAGGAAAAGCCTGGCTACTTCTTCCGCTGTTACTGTCATGTGCATCAGAATGAAGTGTGCCAGGGTATCCAGCAACCTTCATATCATGGCATAGCAAGACTACCTGCTTTCATAAGTCCAAATTCCGGGGAACGTAGATTTTGCCTCTGAACCGGAGTACTCCATCATCTTCTGACCATTCCACGGAGTGGACTGTCTTACTTGCTACTTGCCAGAGTTCTCTCACTGCCTTTGCTATGGGCTCTTCCTGGTTGTCTTTCTGGTTCCCTTGATGAATTTCTCTAAGCATGTCTCACTCTGGTCCTTCCAGGTAAAGTCCTTCAAGGGCTCAGACTACTATGAGCTCTAGTCATAAAAGGACCATATTCTTGTTATCGGAGGCTCTATTGCCATGGTTTGATCTCTATGATAAAGCGTCTGGCTTTCCCATAGAGCATTCTAGACGATGAATCAACTTGAAGTCGAAGCAAGCCAAGTATAGAGACTAACGGGCTTGGTGACAGTTGAGTTTCTTAGCTATTATGAAGTACTTCAAGTTCTTGTGGTCTGTCCAGATTTCTACCAGATACCGAGCTCCTTCCAGAAAGTGCCTCCACTCTTCCAACACATGGATAATAGCGAGCATCTCTTTGTCATGGATCTCATAGTTCCATTCCACTAGAGACAGGGATTTACTGTAGAAAGCCACTGGATGCCATTTTTCTTCTCTGGGTAGTTACTGAGAGAGGACGGCTCCAAAGGCAAAGTCTAAACTGTTAGCCTCAATACAGAAGGGTTCTAAGTCCTGGAGTGATACTAAGATCGGAGCAGTGGTTACTGTTATCTTAAGATGTTCGAAGGCTTCCTGCTCCTTGGTACTCCAGTTCCAGGCTTGATCAGAGCAAGTGAGGTCAAAGAGGGGTTGAGCTATAGTCGAGAAGTCTTGGATGAAGCGACAGTAGAAGGTAACGAAGCCTATGAAAGCCTACATATTAGTCCGGTTCTCTAGGACAGGCCACTCGCAGACTCCGGCAACTTTAACAGGGTCCATTGTGACCTTGTTTTCCGAGATAACCGGTCTGAGGTATTCAATCTACTTCCAGTGGAACTTACATTTCTCCAGACAGAGAAATAATTAATGTTCTATCAGTATTTCCAAGACCCTCTGGACTGCTTATTCATGCTCCTCTTCTGTCTTTGTAAAGATTAAAATATTGTTCAAGTACACTATGACAATCCCTTCTGCTATAACAGTTCTGAAGATGTCATTCATCATAGTTTGAAAGGTAGTGGGGCTGTTGGTCATTCCGAAGAACATCATAAGAGGTTCAAAGAGGCCACAATTGGTGCAGAAGACTACTTTCCATTCATCTCCAGGCTTGATGCATACACTATTGAAACCCCAGCAGACATCCAGTTTTGTGAAGTACCGGGCTCTGTAAGGGGCACGCTTGGTGAGGCACCCAGTCACACTGCAGTATAGTAAAGCAGGCATCTTAAGAAGAAGCGATAGATAACCCAGGAGCTTCAATCATTGTTGAGGTAAGGTATTCTACTGTACATCACTAGCTACTTATACTAGACTAGCCTGGTCTGTGCACTGGTCGCTATGGCCACTGACATCAGGACAATAATAACTACACTATCAGATATAGCTATGTAGTACTTTGATAGAGACCTGAACTAGAGGGAAGGGAACTATAGACCGTGGACTCTGAGTGTAAGGGGACTACCCTAGGGCTATGCTTAGTGACGTGAGTAGGTTCCCATCTAAGAGCTGCCATCTCTCTGATCGCATTCCTACTCCTCTCCTTCCCTTCTCTCCATTGACATCTCGTGTGAGCCTGTAAAACTATTATTGGACTATGTGAGAATATCTGTTAGGTACCATGAGAACGGTGCCTTGACGATCTAGTAGTATAAGTACTAGTCTTCTGTCGTAGATATACTTCAGTTGAATATCACTCTAGCTTCCGGATCTACTCATTAGCTTAAGGGTCATTCGCCTTGTGTGTGAACCAATGCCCTAACACTGAGAATCTGTGGGAACACTAGATGATATGAGCCCTACCAGGTTATCTAAGCAATCTCAGGCTGTCTCCTTACAGGCTCCATGGAGTTGAAAGACAAGTTCAGAGATGAGGGGAAAAGGATATCTGTTCTTGACAGTTACGGTATTCAGTGCACAGTAGTCTTGGACTAGATAGAGTGAACCATCTTTTTTCTTAATAAAGAACACAGGGGCTGCAATAGAGGATTTCGAGGGTCAAATTCGTCTGGTATGAAGGTTCTTCTCTAGAAAGACATCCAACTCTGCTTGCTCCAACAGAGATAGGGGGTATACCTTTGACGACTTAGGCTCTACTCCAGGGATTAGCTCGATTGTGTGATCCCATTTGTGGTGCTCCAGTAGTATATCAAAGTCCTTCTTAGCAAACACGGATCAAAACTCTGTAATGTAAGTGAGTAGTGGAGTGGCAATAGCCTGTGTTTCCATGCTGTATCTGGCTCCTTCCATGAGGCATTGAGATGTTGTGGTTGTGGGTCAGAGGTCTACTTGGTTAGGCTCTAGGAGAAGATATATGAGAAACAATCGGTCTCTGAGCTCCCAACTCGGGTAGTGTATTTGCGGAGGCTCTTCCTCAGGCTCTAGCTCTTCTTAGAGCAGGGGTGTAGGTCTGTCATGACAAGATCAGAGGGCTCGGAGTTCAATCCTCTTCTAGCGAGTCTGTTCCTTTTGTAGAGCATGTCCTCCCTCATAGCAGAGGGGACAGTGAGTCATTTCGACTTCTCCTTTTTCCCAGTTGATCTTGGGGTTGTGGTCTTTGAGCCAGTCATAGCCTAGGATCAGATTCTGTTTCCCAAGTCCAGAGACGGCCAAGAGCATCCTTTCAGAGTAAGTCTTGTAATGGAGAACTATGTCTACAACCTCAGAGATTTGTCCTGCCTCATTAGGGGAACCATCGACATTAAAGACTGGGATGTTATGTAAGAGGGTCCAGGTGTTCATCCCTTTTGAATGAACAAAATCCCTGTTGATGAGGCTTCCAGTTGCTCTGCTGTCCAAGAGAGCTTTGATGAAGTGGAGTTCACTTGTGTCCATAGTTCCAATTTCCACTAGCAGAAGTAGGGAAGTCTCTTGCATGTCTAAAGTACTGATTAAAAGGAGTTTAGGTAGTGTAAGGGTGACTGGACATAAGACTCCAGGAGAATCCTCAGTAATATTACAGATTGTAGTTATAATACAACTTACCTCCAGGAGAATCCTCAGAGATTAGAATAAGACTCCTAGAGGGATCCTTTACATTATATACATCTCTTAGTGTCAGAGTTAGCAGGATTGGAGCTAAACTAGTGTGTTTAAGTATTACTAGTAAGCAGGCTAAGGTAGCTCCAGAGTGTTGTCAAGCCATTTAGGGGTGGAAATAGAGATGTCCTCTTACAGGTAGTCTCTTCTCCCACCTGGGTTTGCAGAGCAGAGCTGAGACAAGGGGGATAGGGGGCAGTGCATCTACTAGTTCACTGTCAATTGTATTGGGGTCCTTTATAGTCAATACAGTGAACTTATTTACTAGCGACCGGGGTGCACTTATCACTGGCCATACTACACAAAATCCTTTTCCTCTGAGGGATAAAACTTTTCCATCAAAACTGCATCTTTCAATGCCAACAGATCTTCAATCAACTTCTCCTGCTGCTCTGTAGTGAGTTGACAGACGTCCATGCAGTGGGGACAATCTGTAAGGGCGACCGGAGTGGAAGACTCCAGGAGATTCCTCAGAGAATTAAATGAGGCTCCTGGAGGGAACAATCTACATTATATACTACAGTGTCTTCGCGTCCCTGCATTAGTAACCAGGGTCTGAACAAGGAAAGTGTGCCGGGTGGCAACGGAGTGCTCTTGGAATGATGGGAGTAAGACCCAATATTACTATATAATATTGGATTGGCTTCCGGGTCGCTCCGGAGGACTGGAACGGGCTCCGGAGTGGCGTGTTAGGGGTCCCCTTACACAATCCCAGACTATATGGTTTGCATCTCCGCATTGGTAGCATCCTCATAGAGACAAGGACTTTGCTTTTCTAGTGGCATCTATGTTCATGGGGACTCCCATAGACGGAGTGATCAGCGGAGGCTTCAGAATAACCAGAGGGGGTAAAGCAAAGGGTAATCTTGCCACAGACAATAGTGGGGGTTGGGCAAAGACAGTTTTGAGCAAAGTAGAAGGTGTTATGAATATCGAGTGGGACTACAGTTATTATCAGCCTTGGTCTGATAATGAGTGGTTAGTAGATGAGATGATGGCAATGCAAGAAGAAGCGTTGATGGCACGAAACAAGGACATTACTA
>Ga0153961_1000212_pt1 | contig 17908 bp, 15 predicted proteins | sample TSFL045MetaG_FD_104748 | JGI IMG/M metagenome (GOLD analysis project Ga0153961, IMG submission 104748) | Attine ant fungus gardens microbial communities from Florida, USA - TSFL045 MetaG | ecosystem: Host-associated > Fungi > Mycelium > Unclassified | place: USA: Florida, Withalacochee...
ACATATTACTTTCCCGCACTTATAAGTCAAACAATTTTTCCCACCGCCTGCTCGTTTGCACAAATGACGCTCAATTGGCGCAATTTGCCGACAAAAAGAGTGATTTATCAACAGTAAAAGCGGGCAGGCAGGCAAATAATCAAAAAGGCGAACCGGAGGAGAAACAAGACGAAGCGGGAAGAAATAAAGAGAAAAGCGGAAAAGCGGTCGCGCCTCGCAGGATGCTGCGAGGCGCTGAATCCGTTAGTAACTCGTTTGCTGAGTTTTTTCGGCCTGAATGCGCTGATAAATCTCTTCGCGATGCACTGAGACCTCTTTTGGCGCGTTCACACCAATACGAACCTGGTTACCTTTCACACCCAGCACCGTTACAGTCACCTCATCGCCAATCATGAGGGTTTCACCAACTCGACGAGTTAGAATAAGCATTCTTTGCTCCTTGAAAGATTAAAAGAGTCGGGCTCTGTTTGGGCTCCCGGCATTATCCATCATTTAACGCTGAACATTGACTATGACAAATACACCAATGCACGTCGCTACGCCAATACATTCTGCTGATAGTTAGTTTAGCCGAAATACACTACATCGCCCTGACTTTGTCATTACCTGATGCACATCGTATTAAAAAGCGCCGGAACCTCAGTCCCTGGCGCTTTTCACGATGTATTGTTCTATTTGGTTACAGACGGCTGCTGACCCAGTTTTCGACGCCTGCCAGCGCGCCTTTCAGCGCCTGCGCATCGGTGCCGCCAGCCTGCGCCATATCGGGACGCCCGCCGCCTTTGCCGCCAACCTGCTGCGCCAGCTCGCCCACCAGCTCGCCCGCTTTAACGCGATCGGTGAGATCTTTTGTCACGCCGGCAATTAACGACACTTTCCCTTCCGCTACGGTCGCCAGCACAATCACCGCCGAACCCAGCTGATTTTTCAGGTCATCAACCATGGTGCGTAACATTTTCGGCTCAACGTTGCTCAGCTCGCTGACCAGCAGCTTCACGCCTTTAACCTCGATCGCCTTGCTGCTTAACGACGCACTCTCAAGCGCGGCCTGCTGATCGCGCAGCTGCTGCAGCTCTTTCTCCAGCGCGCGCACGTGATCGACCAGCCCACGCACCTTATCGTTAAGATTGCTGCTGTTGGCTTTCACCAGCTGCGCTATCTCGTTCAGCTGACCGCTCTGCGCATAAACCTGCGCCAGCGCGCCCTCGCCGGTTACGGCTTCGATACGGCGTACCCCTGCGGCGGTACCGGACTCGCTCAAAATGCGGAACAAGCCGATATCGCCGGTGCGCGCGGCGTGGGTGCCGCCGCACAGTTCAATCGAGAAATCCCCCATGGTCAGCACGCGCACGCGCTGATCGTATTTCTCGCCGAACAGCGCCATCGCGCCCTTGCCCTTCGCCGCGTCGATATCCATTACTTCGGTTTCGACTGGCAGATTGCGTCGAATCTGCGCGTTGACAATCTCTTCGACCTGATGAATCTCCTGCGGTTTCATCGCTTCAAAATGAGAGAAGTCGAAACGCAGATACTTATCATTGACCAGCGAGCCTTTCTGCGCCACATGATCGCCGAGCACCTCACGCAACGCGGCATGCAGCAGATGCGTTGCAGAGTGGTTAAGACGAATTCGCGCACGGCGCGCTTCATCAACCTGTGCGTCAACGCGATCGTTGATACGCAGATGACCGGAAGTCAGCTTACCGATATGGCCGATAGCCTGACCATATTTTTGTGTATCCTGAACGCTAAATTCAGCATTCTTCCCTGTCAGCAGGCCCGTATCGCCTACCTGGCCGCCAGATTCTCCATAAAACGGCGTTTCGTCCAGCACCACTACCGCTTCCTGACCCGCGGCGATTTCCTCTACCGCGACGCCGTCAACGTATAGTGCCTTCACGCTAGCCGTCAGGTCGAGCTGGTCATAGCCTTTAAAGGCGGAAGCCGCGTCAATACTGATGACGTTGCTGTAATCGGCACCAAAACCGCTGGCCTCGCGCGCGCGCTGGCGCTGCTGCTCCATCGCTTTTTCAAAGCCGGCTTCGTCGATTTTCAGGTTGCGCTCGCGGCAGACGTCGGCAGTAAGATCGGCCGGGAAGCCGAAGGTGTCGTACAGGCGGAAAACGGTCTCGCCGTCCAGCGTATCGCCCTGCAGTTTAGCCAGCTCGTCGTCCAGCAGCGCCAGACCGCGCTCCAGCGTTTTCGCAAACTGCTCCTCTTCAGTCTTGAGAATGGTTTCCACCTGACTCTGCTGACGCTTCAGATCCTCGCCGGCGGCACCCATCACCTCGATCAGCGGCGCAACCAGCTTGTAGAAGAACGCCTCTTTCGCGCCCAGCATATTGCCGTGGCGCACCGCGCGACGAATGATGCGGCGCAGTACGTAGCCACGGTTTTCGTTCGACGGAATAACGCCGTCGGCGATCAGGAAGGCGCAGGAACGAATGTGGTCGGCAATAACGCGCAGCGATTTATTGCTGAGGTCGGTCGCGCCGGTGACGTCGGCTACCGCCTTAATCAGTTTGGCGAACAGATCGATTTCATAGTTGGAATTAACGTGCTGCAGCACGGCGGAGATACGCTCCAGCCCCATGCCGGTGTCGACCGACGGCTTCGGCAGCGGCAGCATGGTGCCGTCCGGCTGACGGTTGAACTGCATAAAGACGATGTTCCAGATCTCAATATAGCGATCGCCATCCTCTTCCGGGCTTCCCGGCGGTCCCCCCCAGATATGATCGCCATGATCGTAGAAAATTTCGCTGCACGGCCCGCAAGGACCGGTATCGCCCATCTGCCAGAAGTTGTCAGAGGCGTAAGCGCTGCCTTTGTTGTCGCCGATGCGAATAATGCGCTCGCGCGGCACGCCGATATCGTTGGCCCAGATGTCGTAGGCTTCGTCATCGGTCTCATAAACGGTGACCCACAGACGCTCTTTCGGCAGAGCGAACCAGGTTTCTCCCGTCAGCAGTTCCCAGGCATAGGCAATCGCCTCTTTCTTGAAATAGTCGCCAAAGCTGAAGTTGCCCAGCATTTCAAAGAAAGTGTGGTGACGTGCGGTATAACCGACGTTTTCCAGATCGTTATGCTTGCCGCCGGCGCGCACGCAGCGCTGCGACGTGGTCGCACGCGAATAGCTGCGCTTGTCCTGCCCAAGGAAAACATCCTTGAACTGGACCATACCGGCGTTGGTGAACAGCAGCGTCGGGTCGTTATTCGGTACGAGGGAGCTGCTGGCTACAACCTGATGTCCCTTGCTATGGAAAAAGTCGAGAAACGCTTGACGGATCTCAGCAGTGCTCTTGCTCATATATATCCTGGAATCACGCTAACGAAAGTTCCGTCCGGTCAGACAAGCCGCATCCGCGCAGTTGTCCGTTCAGTGGAACAAAAAAGTGGGAATAAGATAAATTTTCTTCACAGGGAAGTAAAACCCCGTGCGGCGTTCAGTCATCAAAATTTCTGAAAACGGACTGAATATCTTCCATGAAAAAGCCTTTTGCCTGCAAAAAGCGCTGAACTTTGGCTTTTGCCTTCCACTCCGTCGGCAAAGGAAGACCGAATTTGCGCTCCGCCAGCTGCGCGGCACAGGCGCTCCAGTCTATTTCACAGGCTTCCATCGCCGTGTCGATCTCTGGTCGCGCGATGCCTTTTTGCCCCAGCTCCAGGCGAATGCGCTGCGGTCCATACCCTTTGCGGCTGCGGCTCTGGATAAAACGTTCGACAAAGCGCGCCTCATTAAGCCAGCCGTTTTCCTGGCACCAGCCGATGACTTTATCCAGCTGCGCGTCGGTAATGATCTCAGCCTCGTTCTGCTGGATAAATGCCGCGCGCTGCACTGACTGCTGCAGCTTTTTGCGCAGCTCGGCTTCGCTGTGATCGCGCTGCGCCAGAATGCGCATAGCGCGGTCGAGCAGTCGCGGAAAAGCGATTTCCTTTGATTGCGGTTGTTCAGTCATAGCGGTCACCTTGATCGGTCAGAAGGGAATTATGGCGGCAGAACGCGGGGGAAGAAAAGAGAAGGTGGTTTAAACGAAAAACGGGAGTGGATGGCCCACTCCCGTTACGGGGTTAGAAATCTTCGTTCGTCTCGCTGGCTGCGTCTTCCAGCGCGCCTGCTGGCGAAGTAGCGGCACCCGCTTCAGCGTTCGCGCTGTTTAGCAGCATTTCACGCAGTTTCGTGTCCAGCTCGTTAGCAATCGCCGGGTTTTCCTTGAGGAAGTTAGTGGCGTTCGCTTTACCCTGACCAATCTTGTCGCCGTTATAGCTGTACCAGGCACCCGCTTTTTCCACCAGCTTGTACTTCACGCCCAGGTCAACCAGCTCGCCGAAGGTGTTGATGCCTTCGCCGTACATGATCTGAAACTCCGCCTGCTTAAACGGCGCGGCGATTTTGTTTTTCACGACCTTAACGCGAGTTTCGCTGCCGACCACTTCGTCGCCCTCTTTAATCGCGCCGATACGACGGATATCAAGACGAACGGAAGCGTAGAACTTCAGCGCGTTACCACCGGTTGTGGTTTCCGGGTTGCCAAACATCACGCCAATCTTCATACGGATCTGGTTGATAAAGATCAGCAGCGTGTTGGACTGCTTCAGGTTACCCGCTAGCTTACGCATCGCCTGGCTCATCATACGCGCCGCGAGGCCCATGTGAGAGTCGCCGATCTCGCCTTCGATTTCCGCTTTCGGCGTCAGCGCCGCGACGGAGTCGACGATGATAACGTCTACTGCGCCTGAACGCGCCAGCGCGTCACAGATTTCCAGCGCCTGCTCGCCGGTATCCGGCTGAGAACAGAGCAGATTGTCGATGTCTACGCCGAGCTTTTTGGCATAAACCGGATCCAGCGCGTGTTCAGCATCGATAAAGGCGCAGGTTTTGCCTTTGCGCTGTGCTGAGGCGATAACCTGCAGCGTCAGCGTCGTTTTACCAGAAGATTCCGGACCATAGATTTCAACCATACGGCCCATCGGCAAACCGCCGGCGCCCAGCGCGATATCCAGAGAAAGCGAACCGGTAGAAATAGTTTCCACGTCCATTGAGCGGTCTTCACCCAGACGCATGATGGAGCCTTTACCGAATTGCTTCTCAATCTGGCCCAGCGCGGCAGCTAAAGCCTTCTGTTTGTTTTCGTCAATTGCCATTTCTACTCCTGACTCATACGGGGGTAAGCACGCTACAAATGCCTGCTCGCTTTCTGTTGCTGCTAATTATACTGTATAGTCATACAGTATCAAGCTTAATTTGCCAAAAAATCGTCCTGTAATGTCTGCAGCGCGAAGGCCACGGACTGACGACGCACCGCCTCACGATCCCCTTGAAATTGCTGGCGTTTCGCCGCCACTCTTCCCCCCGGCGCCGCAAAGCCGAACCACACGGTACCGACCGGTTTTTCCGCGCTGCCGCCATCAGGTCCGGCGATACCGCTGACCGATAGCGCGTAGTCCGCCTGCGCGGCGCGCTGCGCGCCCTGCGCCATCTCGCGCACCACTGGCTCGCTCACCGCGCCGTGCTGCGCAAGCGAAGCCGCAGAAACGCCCACCAGCTCCTCTTTGGCCTCGTTGCTGTAGGTCACGAAACCGCGTTCGAACCAGGCGGAACTGCCGCTAATATCGGTAAATACCTTGGCGATCCAGCCGCCCGTACAGGATTCGGCGCAGGTCACCGTCGCCCCTCTCGCCTTAAGCCGCTCGCCAATCGCCGCGCTTAAGCGCTGCAGTTCCAGATCGTTCATCGCCACTCATCCTTTTAGCCCGGTTAAGAGAACATGGTGCAGAAGCGGAACATTTTCAACCCGTCTCGCGCATTGTCCGTTCTCTTTGCGCATCGCTTCTCAGCGCGGCTCCCCCTTTTTCACCGCTACGATAAAAAGACGCGGAAAGGCGAGCAAAACGCGCCCGTCGGCGCGAGGCGGATAAGCCTGCCGCAGCGCCTGATGATACTGCTCCAGAAAGCGCGATTGCTCGTCAGGTTCAAGCGCGTTGAGAAACGGCCGCAGCCCGGTGGCTTTAAGCCAGAGGACAATCGCCTGCGCGTCAGGCATGACGTGATAGTAGGTGGTGCGCCAGAGATCCACCTCGCAGCCCACCTGCGCCAGCAGATCGTAGTAGCGTTCGCTGCTGAGCGGCTTTTTGCGCTCAACGTCGCCGATACGCTGACGCCAGGGATCGCAGGCGGCGATTTCACGCATCAGGCGATGCGAAGGCTCCTGCAGATTATCCGGCATCTGTATCGCCAGCGCGCCGCCGCTCTCCAGCTGGCTCGCCAGCTGCGGCAACAGGAACTCGTGCGCGTCAAGCCACTGCAGCGAAGCATTGGCGTAAATCACCTGCTGCGGCTCTGCGGCGCGCCAGCGCTGTATATCCTCATTAATAAAAGTACAGCGCGGCAGCCGTTTACGCGCCTGCGTCAGCATCGCTTCGGAGCTGTCCAGACCAATAATGCGCGCGCTGGGCCAGGCCTGAGCCAGCAGCTCGGTGCTGTTGCCTGGACCACAGCCTAAGTCTGTGGCAAAACGCACGTCGGCAACGGGTATACGCGCCAGCAGCTCCCGCGCGGGCCGCGTTCTTTCAGATTCGAACTGCCGATAAAGTTGGGGATCCCAGTCCTGCATATTGAACCTCTGCGTTGATGAGCCTGAACAGGCTGCCAAACGGAAAAATGCGATGCGCTGCCCAATTCTACACGCCGCGCTGGCAGACGGCCGCGCCGCGCATTAGGTTAAAACAGTGTTTCACTTTCAACGTTCAGGAGCGTTTATGATCTCGCAACCCGCATTTTCCGGCGTGTGGTGCCCGTCCGTTACGCCTTTTACGCCGCAAGGAGAGCCAGATATCGACGCGCTGGGTCGCCACTTTGCCCGACTGAATGCATCAGGCATTGATACCTTACTGCTGATGGGCAGCATTGGCGAATTTGCCTCGCTGACGCAGCAGGAGCGATTGATGTTGATTCGCGAGGCGCGGCAGCTCTCGCCGCTCAGCATGGTCGCCAATATCTCCAGCAGCTGCGTGCCGGATATGCTGGCGCTGGCTGAAGCCGCCTGGCAAAACGATTTCGACGCGGTGATGGTGCTTCCGCCCTACTACTACGGCCAGACGCCGCGTCAGCTGCTCAGCTACTTCCGCACGCTGGATAAGCAGATCGGCGGCAAATGGTTCGCCTACAATTTTCCGGCGCGCACCGGCTGCGATTTGACGCCGACGCTGGTCAGCGAGCTGGCGGCTGAACTGCCTAATTTTATCGGCATAAAAGATACGGTCGACTGCCTGTAGCACAATCGCGCGCTGATCGAAGAGACAAAAAAAGTGCGCGACGATTTTGCCGTGCTGTCCGGCTATGACGAATATCTGGTGCCGAATCTGCTGGCAGGCGGCGCGGGCGTGATTTCAGGTCTGAATAACATCGTGCCGGAGCTGTTTGCCGCGGCGATGCAGGCGTGGCGCGAGCAGGATCTGGCGGCGCTGACGCGCATTCAGCAGCGCATCGGCAGGCTGATGGCGATTTATACCATTGGGGAGGATTTCGTCACCACCATCAAAACCGCGGTATCGCGCCGCTTTGATACGATGAGCAGCCAGTCGCGCAACTACGGCGGCGCGCTGAACGCCGAGCAGTGCGAGGCGCTCGACCGGCTATTCGATTAGGCTGCTGCGGCGGGCGCAGCGCGCCCGCCTGCGTTATCCGCGCTTCACGAACTCCGATTTCAGCTTCATCGGGCCGAAACCGTCGATCTTGCAGTCGATACTATGATCGCCCTCAACCAGACGGATCCCTTTTACGCGGGTGCCGATCTTCAGCGTGGAGGAGCTGCCTTTCACTTTGAGATCTTTAACCACGGTTACCGTATCGCCATCCTCCAGCAGATTGCCGTTGGCGTCGCGTACTACCAGGCGATCCGCCGCGCTTTCGCCCTCATTCAGCGACCAGATATGGCCGCAGGCGGGACAGTTGAGGTTGTCGCCATCCTGCCAGCTGTAATCAGCCTGACAAAGTGGGCATGCGGGAAGTGATTGCATAACGGCTCCTGAAACAACAGATATGATGACGCCAAAGGGGCGCCATCATATACCCGCACTGTTGATAAGGGCAACCGTCACAGCATCGCGCCGCTGCGCGCTTTACTGACCGCCTCGCCCAGCTGCCATACCGCCATCGCGTAGTGCGTGCTGTGGTTGTAGCGTGTGATGACGTAAAAATTAGGCAGCCCATACCAGTACTGATAGCTGGTGCCCATGTCCAGACGCAGCAGGCTGACCTGATTATTGCCGTCCAGCGAGCCCTGCGGAGCGAGGCCGGACGCCGCCAGCATCTGCGGCGTATAGCTGGTCTTAAAGCCGTTCTCCAGCAGCGGCGCCTGTCCGCTGGCGGGAACGGCGACGCCCTCTCCGCTGCGCCAGCCGTGCTCTTTGAAGTAGTGCGCGACGCTGCCGATGGCGTCCACCGGATCCCACAGATTGACGTGGCCGTCGCCGTTGAAATCCACCGCATACTGCTGATAGGAGGAAGGCATAAACTGACCGTAGCCCATCGCGCCGGCAAACGATCCCTTCAGATCCAGCGGATCGTCCTCTTCGTTGCGCGCCATCAGCAAGAAGGTTTCCAGCTCGCTGCTGAAGTAGCTCGCACGGCGCGGATAGTTAAACGACAGGGTGGCGAGCGCGTCGAGAATGCGCGTTTTCCCCATAACCCGGCCCCAGCGCGTCTCTACACCGATAATGCCGACGATGATCTCCGGCGGCACGCCGTAGACCTGCTGCGCGCGCGTTAAGGCATCCTGGTACTGGTTCCAGAAGGCAACGCCGTTTTGTACGTTGTCCGGCGTAATGAATTGCTTGCGATAGCGGATCCAGGCGCCGTTGGGCCCGGCGGGCGGCGTATAGGCGGGCGCCTGACGATCCATCAGGCGCAGCACGTAGTCGAGCCGTTTCGCCTGGCCAATGATCGCGTGCAGCTGCTGGCGATCGAAGCCATGCTTCTTCACCATCTGATCGATAAACTGCTCGGCGGTCGGATTTCCGGCAAAGTCGCCGAGCACAGGCTGGACGGCGTGAGACTGTTCCAGCAAAAAGCCCCCTTTCGGCGCGGCCAGGGTAGCGGCCTGCGGCGCGGATTCAGGTTTACTGCTGCAGGCGGCAAGTAAGGCAACAAGCGGAAGCAAGGTGATCTTAAAACGCATTTGATATCCATAAGCATGCAGTGAAGGTAACGAATTATGGTAAACATTCACTCACAGAATAGACAGGGTGAAACGCAAAAATAGCGCCAGCGCATAGCTGCGAACTGACGTGGAAAGCGCCGGTAAACGGCCATGCGGTTCCACAGCCATCCTGCGGCGGAGCGCGCAAAGCTTGCAAAAAAACAGCAGGTTGTACGGCACGGCGACAGCAGCACGGATAGAGTACGTTCAGACCCTGGCGATTAAGCCGGTTGCTCAAAACCGGCGCATCAAGGAAGAGGAACCGAAACCGATGAGCTATGACCTCTTGTGCTGGCTGCTGCTGGCCGCCGCCGCGCTCTGCGTCGGCAGCTTTCTCAACGTAGTAATTTATCGCCTGCCGCTGATGGTGCTGCAGCCGCAGCCGGGATTCTCGCTGCTGCAGCCTCGCTCCCACTGCCCGCGCTGCAAAACGCCGGTGCGCGCGGGCGACTGCGTTCCGCTGCTTAGCTGGCTCTGGCTGCGCGGCCGCTGCCGCAGCTGCCGTCGCTCCATCTCATGGCGCTATCCGGCGATCGAGCTCGCCACGCTGGCGATTAGCCTGCTGCTTGCCTGGCTGCTGCCGTGGAACGGCGCGCTGCTGGCGGCGCTGATGATGAGCGGTTTTTTACTTGCGCTGTCGCTGATTGACCTGCGCGTCCAGCTGCTGCCCGATGCGCTGACTCTGCCGCTGCTCTGGCTCGGGCTGCTGTTTCACGCCTGGGGCGTTCTGCCGCGCAGCAGTCCGGCGCAGGCGATCCTCGGCGCAGCCGGCGGCTATCTGCTGTTCCGGCTGCTGGCCTCGGCCTGGCGGGTTTTCCGCCATCGGGAAGCGCTGGGCGGCGGCGATGCCAGGCTGCTGGCGGCGCTCGGCGCCTGGCTGGGTTGGCAGCCGCTTCCTCTGCTGCTGCTGCTCGCCGCCTGTATGGGTTTAATTGCCGCGCTGCTGGCGCGCCTGTCTATGCAGCGTCCGCTCTCTTTGCCGCTGCCATTCGGCCCCTGCCTGGCGCTGGCGGGCGAAACGCTGCTGCTGGAGCAGCTGACGTCCTGCTTCGGCTGGCTGCATTTTGCGTAGCGCTTCGCACCGACAGGCGATCAGGCAGAGATCCGTTAGGCTTTTAGGCCGCCGCCTGATAACGTCATGCGCAATAACGCGGGTTTTCGCCTGCGCGAGCTTCATCCTGCAGGTCAAAGCGCCTTTGGCCTGGCGTTGAAAAGGCGGCAGCCTTGATGTTCAGCAGGCAACTTTTCATAATGGCTTTCAGACGCAGCTTATCTTACAGCCAGGGCCGTATTTTTCCGTGCATCCTCTCTGATGCTAAATGGGTTGATCCTGTGACATACGCCAAATCGCGCAGTCCGATGCAAGGCTTGCCCAATAACCGAATGATTTAAGAGCACATTATTTATGAACAAATCAGTCGATAAGGACATCACCGCTCACACGCCCATGATGCAGCAGTATCTGCGCCTCAAGGCGGAACACCCTGACATCCTGCTGTTTTATCGCATGGGCGACTTCTACGAGCTGTTCTATGACGACGCGAAACGCGCCTCGCAGCTGCTGGAGATCTCGCTGACCAAACGCGGCGCTTCGGCGGGCGAACCGATCCCGATGGCGGGCGTGCCCTACCATGCGGTTGAGAGCTATCTGGCGAAGCTGGTGCAGCTGGGCGAGTCCGTCGCGATTTGCGAGCAGATCGGCGATCCGGCGCTCAGTAAGGGGCCAGTTGAGCGCAAGGTGGTGCGCATCGTCACGCCGGGCACCATCAGCGATGAAGCGCTGCTGCAGGAGCGCCAGGACAATCTGCTGGCCGCTATCGTGCAGAGCCCGCAGGGGTTCGGCTACGCCACGCTTGATATCAGCTCTGGCCGTTTCCGCCTGAGCGAACCGGCGGACATTGAAACCATGGCCGCCGAGCTGCAGCGCACCAATCCCGCTGAACTGCTCTATCCGGAAGATCTACAGGCGATGTCGCTGATTGACCAGCGTCGCGGTCTGCGCCGTCGTCCGCTGTGGGAATTTGAGATCGCGACCGCGCGTCAGCAGCTAAATATGCAGTTCGGCACCCGCGATCTTAATGGATTTGGCGTGGAGCAGGCGCATCAGGCGCTGCGCGCGGCGGGCTGCCTGCTGCAGTACGTCAAGGATACCCAGCGTACCAGCCTGCCGCATATTCGCTCGATCAGCATGGAGCGCCAGCAGGACAGCATCATTATGGACGCAGCCACGCGCCGCAATCTGGAAATTACGCAAAATCTCGCTGGCGGAACGGAGAACACGCTGGCGGCGGTGCTGGATCGAACCGTGACGCCGATGGGCAGCCGCATGCTCAAGCGCTGGCTGCATATGCCGCTGCGCGACGCTCAGGTCATCGGTCAGCGTCAGGACGCCATCGCCGAACTTCAGTCGCTGAGCGATACCCTGCAGCCGGTGCTGCGTCAGGTGGGCGATCTGGAACGTATTCTGGCGCGTCTGGCGCTGCGTACCGCGCGTCCGCGCGATTTAGCCCGCATGCGCCACGCTTTTCAGCAGCTGCCGGAGCTGAATGCCCTGCTGGCCAACGTCGAATCAACGGCGCTGATCCGTTTGCGCGCGCAGATGGGCGAGTTCACCGAGCTGCGCGAGCTGCTTGAGGCGGCGATTATCGAGGCGCCGCCGGTGCTGATCCGCGACGGCGGCGTTATCGCGCCGGGCTACAATGCGGAGCTCGATGAGTGGCGCGCGCTGGCGGACGGGGCCACCGACTATCTGGACCGGCTGGAGATCCGCGAGCGCGAAAAGCTCGGCCTGGACACCCTAAAGGTCGGCTACAACGCCATCCACGGCTACTACATTCAGGTCAGCCGCGGCCAGAGCGATCACGTGCCGATTCACTACGTGCGCCGCCAGACGCTGAAAAACGCCGAGCGCTATATCATCCCGGAACTGAAAGAGTACGAGGATAAGGTGCTGACCTCGAAGGGCAAGGCGCTGGCGCTGGAGAAAAACCTCTACGAGTCGCTGTTCGACCAGCTGCTGCCTCATCTGGAAGCGCTGCAGCTCAGCGCCGCTGCGCTCGCCGAGCTGGACGTGCTGAGCAACCTGGCGGAGCGCGCCTGGACGCTGAACTACTGCCGCCCGACGCTGCAGGAGAAGCCCGGCATTAAAATCACCGGCGGCCGCCATCCGGTGGTGGAGCAGGTGCTGAAAGAGCCGTTTATCGCCAACCCGCTGTCGCTGGCGCCGCAGCGCCGCATGCTGATTATCACCGGCCCCAACATGGGCGGTAAAAGCACCTACATGCGTCAGGCGGCGCTGATCGCGCTGATGACCTGGATTGGCAGCTTTGTGCCGGCGGATGAGGCAGTGACCGGCCCGCTGGATCGAATCTTTACCCGTATCGGCGCGGCGGACGATCTCGCCAGTGGCCGCTCAACCTTTATGGTGGAGATGACGGAAACCGCCAATATCCTGCATAACGCCACCGAAAATAGCCTGGTGCTGATGGATGAAATCGGGCGCGGCACCTCGACCTATGACGGCCTCTCGCTGGCCTGGGCCTGCGCGGAGAGCCTGGCGAACCGCATTAAGGCGATGACGCTGTTCGCCACGCACTATTTCGAGCTGACCACCCTGCCGGAGAAAATGGAGGGCGTGTTCAACGTCCATCTCGACGCGGTCGAACATGGCGACACGATCGCCTTTATGCACAGCGTACAGGAAGGCGCCGCCAGCAAAAGCTATGGCCTGGCGGTCGCGGCGCTGGCGGGCGTGCCGAAAGAGGTGATTAAGCGCGCGCGCAATAAGCTGAAGGAGCTGGAGACGCTGTCGAACCACTCCACCACTTCTACCGTTGACGGCTCGCAGCTGCCGCTGCTGGTGGAAGAGAGTTCGCCTGCCGTAGAGGCGCTTGAAGCGCTGGATCCCGATACCCTGACGCCGCGTCAGGCGCTGGAGTGGATTTACCGTCTCAAATCGCTGGTATAACGCCGTCTGGCGGCAGACCTTTCGGCTCTGTCGCCAGACTCGCGGCCAAAAAAAAGCGATGGCTTCTGATAGCCACCGCTTTTTTACACTTATCACCGTGTCAGTTACTCACGAAACAGCGCTTCAATGTTTAGACCCTGCGCCTGCAGGATTTCACGCAGACGACGCAGGCCTTCAACCTGAATCTGGCGAACGCGCTCGCGGGTCAGACCGATTTCGCGGCCCACATCCTCAAGCGTTGCCGCTTCATAGCCTAACAGGCCGAAACGACGCGCCAGCACCTCGCGCTGCTTGGCGTTCAGTTCGAACAGCCACTTAACGATACTTTGCTTCATATCGTCATCCTGCGTGGTGTCTTCTGGGCCGTTGTCTTTTTCATCGGCCAGAATATCCAGCAGCGCTTTTTCGGAGTCACCGCCTAGCGGCGTATCAACCGAGGTGATGCGCTCGTTAAGACGCAGCATGCGGCTGACGTCGTCAACGGGCTTGTCCAGCTGCTCCGCGATCTCTTCCGCACTCGGCTCATGATCGAGCTTATGGGAGAGTTCACGCGCGGTGCGCAGATAAACGTTCAGCTCTTTAACAATGTGAATCGGCAGGCGGATAGTACGGGTTTGATTCATGATCGCCCGTTCAATCGTCTGACGAATCCACCAGGTGGCGTAGGTTGAGAAACGGAACCCACGCTCTGGGTCAAATTTCTCAACGGCACGGATTAAACCGAGATTGCCCTCTTCAATCAGGTCAAGCAGCGCAAGACCACGATTGCTGTAGCGGCGAGCAATCTTCACCACCAGTCGCAAGTTACTTTCAATCATGCGGCGACGAGAAGGAATATCGCCTCGTAGTGCACGGCGAGCGAAGAACACTTCTTCCTCTGCCGTTAACAGCGGGGAATAGCCAATCTCCCCGAGATAGAGCTGCGTCGCATCTAAAACGCGCTGCGTCGCACCCTGTGACAACAACTCTTCTTCCGCTACGTCGTTATCACTGGGTTCGTTTTCAACAAGAGACTTCTCATCAAAAACCTCAGCTCCATTCTCCTCGAATTCCGCATCTTCATGTAACTCGTTTACTTTCAGCGTATTCTGGCTCATAAGCGGCTCCTACCCGTGATCCCAGGGCAGAACAGCAGGGTTCTGCCGGTTTATCGCTGCGGCAAATAACGCAACGGGTTTACGGATTTCCCCTTGTAACGAATTTCAAAATGTAATCTAACTGAACTGGTTCCGGTGCTACCCATGGTAGCGATCTTTTGCCCCGCCTTAACTTCCTGTTGTTCCCGGACCAGCATTGTATCGTTGTGGGCGTAGGCACTTAGATAATCATCATTATGCTTAATGATGATCAGGTTGCCGTAACCCCGGAGCGCGTTACCTGCGTACACTACTCTTCCTGATGCGGTAGCGACGACAGGCTGTCCACGCGAACCAGCGATATCGATTCCTTTATTCCCCCCTTCAGAGGCAGAGAAGTTATCGATAATCTTCCCATCGGTCGGCCAACGCCAGCTTCCAACCGGCGTCGAACTGTTCGTTGTACTGCTGACCGTGGGCGGTGCGGCAACCACGGGGGGAGCTGTTGTCGTTGCAACATTTGTCCCTCTCGACGGCAACAATTTGCTACCAGACGAGTTACCCGAATCATCAGAATACGTAATAACAGGTTGCTGTGCAACAGGCGCAGGTTTAATTTGCGGCGCGGTCGGGACGCCACCCTGGGTTGCATCGGCTGCGGTAATCGCATTGCCGCCGGTAATCGGCTGGCCTGAGCCATTGCCAACCTGCAGCGTCTGGCCGACATTCAGGCCGTACGGGGCCGGTATGTTGTTGCGCTGCGCCAGATCGCGGAAATCGTTGCCGGTAATCCAGGCGATATAGAACAGGGTATCGCCGCGCTTAACGGTATAGGTTTCGCCGGCATAACTACCTTTCGGAATATTCTGATAACTGCGGTTGTATACGATGCGGCCGTTTTGCGTCTGCACGTTATCATTGCCGCTAACCATTGTGCCGCTGACGGGCGCGGAAGAAGCTGAATTGCTAATCATTCCTCCCTGACGCGGCGTCGACGGAACGCCGCCTGACGCGCTCAGCATGCCGCCGCCGCTGCCGTTCTCTCCAACCTGGCTAATGGGTGCTTGTGTGTTGTCGCCTGAACTACAGCCTGCCAGCCAAAATCCAACCAGAGAAAGCGCCGCAAGGCGGCGTAACTGAAATATTGGGCTTCCCGTGCTCATTGTTCCCCCGTGATGGCAAACCTGAATAACGCTTCTTGCTAACGCACCAGCACAAAGCTCTGTGAGGCGTATTAAAGCCTGCGTATAACGCATGAAAATGGATAGTAACAAGATCAAAAGGATGGTGCTATGAAACAGTTGTGAAGAAATACGTAGGGAAAATCTCAGGCCAAATCGCCCTGAACCAGCGGAACGAACCGCACCGGCTCAATGCTCTCTTCAATAACATCCCCGCCCTTACGGCGCAGACGTTTTAACACCTGCTGATCGTCCCCCACCGGCAGCACCATAATGCCGCCTTCGTCGAGCTGTGCAATCAGCGCAGTCGGAATTTCCGGCGGCGCGGCGGTGACAATGATCGCGTCGAAAGGCCCGCGCGCGGGCCAGCCCTGCCAGCCGTCGCCGTGACGCGTCGAAACGTTATGCAGATCGAGCTGCTTAAGGCGGCGCTTCGCCTGCCACTGCAGGCCCTTGATGCGCTCGACGGAGTAAACATGGTCCACCAGATGGGCCAGAATGGCGGTCTGATAGCCGGAACCGGTGCCGATCTCCAGCACGCGCGAATGAGGCTGCAGCTCCAGCAGCGCGGTCATGCGCGCCACCATATAGGGCTGAGAAATGGTCTGGCCGGAACCAATGGGCAGCGCCACATTATCCCAGGCTTTATGCTCGAAGGCTTCGTCGATAAAACGTTCGCGCGGCACTTCCGCGATAGCCTTTAACAGGATCTCGTCGTGGATGCCCTGCTGGCGCAGCTGCGCCAGCAGCGCTTCGATACGCCGGTTCACCATACGAGGCTGACCTCCGACTTCTCCAGCCATTCAACGAGCACATCCTGCGCGCCGTGCGCGGTAAGATCGACATGCAGCGCGGTCACGGAGACATAGCCCTGATCGACAGCGGCGAAATCGGTGTCCGGGCCAGCATCGAACTTCTCGCCCGGCGGCCCAATCCAGTAGAGCGTATTGCCGCGCGGATCCTGCTGCGCGATCACCTGATCGGCAGGATGACGGCTGCCGCAGCGCGTCACGCGAATGCCTTTGATCTCTTCCAGCGGCAGATCCGGCACGTTGATATTGAGAATACGTCCGGTGCGCAGCGGTTCGCGCGTCAGCGCCTGCAGCAGCGCGCAGGTGACCGCCGCCGCCGTAGCGTAATGCTGATGCCCGTTAAGCGAAACCGCCAGCGCGGGCAGGCCGAGGTGACGCCCTTCCATCGCCGCCGCCACGGTGCCTGAGTAGATAACGTCATCGCCCAGATTGGGGCCGGCGTTTATGCCGGAAACCACGATATCCGGGCGCGGCTGCATCAGCGCGTTGACGCCGAGGTAGACGCAGTCGGTCGGCGTACCCATCTGCACGGCGATGTCGCCGTTTTCATGGGTAAAGGTGCGCAGCGGCGTCTCCAGCGTCAGGGAGTTGGAGGCGCCGCTGCGGTTGCGGTCAGGGGCCACCACCTGCACCTCGGCGATATGGCGCAGCGCCTTTGCCAGCGTCTGAATGCCCGGCGCATGAATTCCGTCGTCATTACTCAGCAATATCCGCATCGTCACCTTCCTGTTGCAGAAGTTCCCGAATCACGCTGGTGGCGAAACTGCCTGCCGGCAGCCAGAACTGCATCTCCAGCGTGACGTCGTCCCACCAGCTCCAGCGCAGATCGCGCGGCACCACCAGCATCGCGCGCCGCGCCGCATCCACTCGCTCTCGCTCAAGCAGTGTAACCAATTCTGCTGCGCCCGCCAGAGATTGCTGCTCAAAGGCGAGCGCCTCCGCCTGCGGGCCCGGCTCGCCGCGTCCCGGCAGCGGCGCAGTAATGCGCAGTTCATGTTGATCGACGCGGGTTTGCAGCTCGCTCAGCTCGTCCGCCTGCGCGATAAACCAGCTGCCGCGGCCGGTGAGCTGCAGCGCGTCGCCCTCTATCACCTGCGTTAGCGAGCCCTGCTGCTGCAGGCGCGCGCTGGTGACCTGATTAAACAGCGCGCTGCGCGCCGCCGAGAGGATCAGGCTGCGCTTGTTACGGTCGCGCAGGCTGATTTCACCGCGCGCCCACTGCTGCGCCATCGTGAGGTTATTACCGCCGCGGCCAAAGCGCTGCGCGCCGAAGTAGTTGGGCGCGCCGGCGTCGCGGATCAGCGCCAGGCGCGAGTCCACCGCGTCGCGGTCGCTGATGTGGCGCACCACGAGACGAAAGGCGTTGCCCGCCAGCGCGCCAACGCGCAGCTTGCGCTTGTGGCGCGTCGCCTCGAGGATCTCGACCCCTTCCAGCGAAAAGCCGCTCAGATCGGGCATCGCATTGCCCGGCATACGGAAACAGAGCGTCTGCTCGGTTACCGCATAGCGGTCTTTCATCCCGGCGTAGCTCATATCGCGCTGATGCACGCCAAGGAACTTCGCCAGCGCTTCCGCCACAAAGCGAGTATTCGCGCCGGTTTTACGGATGCGCACCAGCAGATGCTCTCCTTCACCGTCGGCGCCGTAACCGAGATCCTCCACCACGACGAAATCT
>Ga0153961_1000214_pt1 | contig 17844 bp, 12 predicted proteins | sample TSFL045MetaG_FD_104748 | JGI IMG/M metagenome (GOLD analysis project Ga0153961, IMG submission 104748) | Attine ant fungus gardens microbial communities from Florida, USA - TSFL045 MetaG | ecosystem: Host-associated > Fungi > Mycelium > Unclassified | place: USA: Florida, Withalacochee...
ATAAAGAAATCGTCTTGGTAGCAACCGCCAAACCAATAGAACAAGGGTTAGCTCTGCTGCTGGTCCACAAGCAAGGTAAGTAGGCCCATTACCGGCAGGCTCCAGACCGAAAAGACCTAACGGACTAATCCCTTATCTCGGATCGGAGATGCTAACGGGGCGGGAATCGAAGTGGGGGACCTCTCTACCGCCTGTGTCTATCTCCTGTCAAGTATGCTCCCCAGACATAGACTACGTACAGGGTAGTACTCTTGGAAAGATATAATATCACCGCGTGAACATAACATTAGGTTACGAATGTAACTCCCGAGGGATCGACCACTTTTCTCTTCCGCCTGGACTCACCTTTTCACAAATTGGCATCTACGTTCATAACAATTCAAGGTCCTTGGAGCACCTTATTCCTATATATCGAAATCTTTCGGAATTGGGTCCCCAAAGCAAAGTGCCGAATTTCAACAAGTTGTTGAATTGCTTCAGCAATTTATGTAGGTGCAATTTATTTGGAGGAGGTGGGTTCGAGAAGAAAAGCCATGTACTATTTAATTATAGATCTCATTCGTATTCCAGTGGTTTGGGCAAAGTTAGATGTGGCCTTTCATTCCTTAGGGAGTGAGAGGGTAAAGGGGAAAGGGTGGGCGGCCCCCTACAAGTTCTTGAAGTCGGATGGAACGAAAGCGCATATAGGAAACGAAACTAAGACCTATGGTGCCATATAAGATAAGCATTTCCAGATCGGGTAAAGATTTCGAGATTAGAATTGAGTGAGGGCAGCGGTTCCTCCATAATAGCTATGAAAAAGGGAAGTGGAATTTCACCACGAAACTGAGCAATAAGTCCATCCGATAGTGGGTGGTGCATTTGGAGATCCAAAAGTTCTGTTTTTATGGGCGCTCAAAAGTATAAGTCTTTCGCTGTGACTAAGGATAGACAGGACTCTCGGTTCGTCTGAGCCTGAGTCGAAGACTTCGGATCCTGCATCTGCTTCAGTTAATTAGGTTCAAATGTGCCTTAAATGGTGTTTTGATCCTAATCCTAGCTAGTCATCATCCGAAGTTGATGCATTCCTGTTGAAAAATGTTTTTTTTTTTCAATTGCTCTAGTGAACATAGGCTTCGAGTGCCTACCAGTTGGTCGGCTAGACTATGACTGAGTCAAGCGGACACCTGCTAATCTGCGCTTCCATTCGCCATAACATAGACCTAAAGCCAAGCCCTCGACGAAGAACCTATCACCGACTTCTTCACAGTTGTTGTCCTCCCCCGGCCGCTAGTCACTGCTCTTATTCTATTCCCGTTAACTCTTTCTTTGAACCGACTTCTTTTCACACTTTGCCTGATACCTTAAGCTCCCACTCCTAGCGTGCTAAGCCGACTCAGTAAACAGATTCGCTAGTTGGGTCAATTGGTACTCTTTCAATTATCCGTATTGCAACGTGACGTATACTTTAACCTTCCCCATTCATTTCGAACCTCCGCAAGTCGCAAACCTGTCTGTCCTGTTGGGAAGGCAGGACGAGAACTATAGTATAGGACGGGAACTGCAGTGCTCTAATTGCTCCTTCTCCCTATGGTGGGTATTGTCTTCATTCGGTGGCGGCATCCTTGAATTATTATGCAGGATTGGCTTCTCCATTTCCGGTGGCATAATATTTCCTTGTTGGCATATTCTTATTTGAATCTTTCTAGCGTACGGTGAGAGCGTTCCCGTGTGAGGCACTAGTGGAAGTCGGCTTTGGAGATCGTAGAGATTGTTCTTTCGGCTGGATAAGCGAGAACTGATATACAGCAAGAGGGCAAGGCAGGAAAGCGAGTCTTTTCCTCCCAACAAAAGACTTAAATGAAATGAAATATTTGTACAGCAGGTCCCTTTTCCGGTTGTGGCGGACAGGCCTGAGAGATTCCCTTTTGTATTCTCTTTTTAGTCCCAGTTGTAGCCTTCTAGACTTAATCTAGATAGCGGTGCGGTGGTTAGGAAGCGTCCATTCAAATTAGTAGCTTGTTGAGAAGCAAGTCACAATCGGGTAACGAATCTTTTCCAGAAGGACTGAAAGAGGGCAACCGAATGAAAAGGGGCTGAGCTGAAGGGAAAAGAGAGTCCGCGTGGCCCTAGCAAAAACGAGGATTCAGACTTGAAGCTTTTGAGAACCGTCAAATCGAATTCATAACACCTGTAATAAAAAACATTTTTTAGCGATATTTCGGTGCCAGCTTTTTGGGGAAGGACAACTGTGACACACGCCCGGTCTTTCGACCGACGTTATAACTTACCTTATCCTTTCCTGTTTTTTGTATTTACTGAGTCACTCATCTTTCCAGGCTTTTCTTTCTTAGGCTTTCTTAGCATTTGTTTAAGATTCTCTCTTCTTTTGCTTCCTTATCCTGAGCTAATAGTCCTTGTCCTTACTATATATTATTTATGATATGATGATGATTGCTAGCAGTAAACAGAGAAGATCCCATACATGCAGTTAACTTGAAAGAACCTCTTGCTTCACTTCAAGATGGGATTTGCTTAGCCAGTGCTTCGACTGCCTTTCCGGACTCTGTCGATGGTATGCTTTATAGCTCTGGTCCGCACATAGTATAGCAATATAAGATAAGGCTTGGTAGCACGGTTGGTAGTAGGGTTACGGTCTTATTATTATACGAAAGCGAATCGGCTCTTTCCGTCTCGCATAAGAGGTCCTGTCTCTTTTCTGCCGGAAAAGTCAGAAAGTAAAGTGCTAACGTGCTACTCCCATTCCTCCACCAAGAGAAAGCCTAAGAGAAGACCATGCTACCAGTCCTAGCTGGCACCGAAGCCAAGGGAAAGCATTTGAACAAGAGGAATGAAAGAAGAGCTTATTCGTATTCAATGCTAGCCGACCCAGCCTCCCAGATCCGCATCAGCGAGTGGTGTGACGACGACCAAGCCGAAAGACAGATCTCATCACAGCACTTGTAGTAACCCTCCTAGTCCCACCCCACCTTCTTCTAACTGCTGTGATAAGTAGGGAGAGTTGGGAATACGTGAGAGCCAGGGGTATAACGGGCTATCAAGCGAGGTAACGTTTCCGCTACCCTTTTGACAAAGCTGTATGCCCTAATAGCATTAATATGAGTGACTACACGTACCTAATATAGCTAGCTATATTAGTGACTTCGTACCTATCAAAGCGTTATCCCAGCAAGCCGGTTACAGTGGGAGAGCAAAGCAGACCAACTAACGAAAGAATCCATACGGAGAGAGCGAAGCAGGCTACCCAACTAAGAAAAAACAACTGCATGCAGCCAGGAACAGATTCTACTATAAGCGAGCGCAAAGCGAAACCCCATAAACTGATAAGGTCTTCTAGTTTGGGAATGGTCGTAATGCTTTGGTGGTTGGGGAATAGTCCTAAGGTTTGGGAAGGCTGAGGGAGAAAAAGGTTGTTCATCATGCTCATCAACCCTGACTGACCGTGCGCAGGCCGGGGCCTTCCTATTTCTAAATCTAACGAATCTGGGGCTGATCTGCTACCCAGGAATCAGTACCTTATTGATCCTCCCCAGGATGGTCTCTCTTTCATACTTATCACTGGGATTGTTTGTCACTTGGATTGAGAGTAACTTCGAGCTGGTCTCGCATGAGGGAAATTAACAAGGTTTTGCAGCTATACAAAACGAAATGTGATCTCCTTCGAGGTCCTCTCACCGAGGGAAAATCTACTTGCTACCAACGGGAAAACGCCAAGTGATCGATTCACCAAGGAAGAATGGGCGTCTTGCTTCCGTAAGAGACTGTGGCCGAGACAACTGTATTTCATTACCTCTCATCATCACCTAGGAAGAGCACCTGATTTGGTAGTAAAGAGGCTTCCTACTTTCTTTGTAAGAACCCTTGACCTCGATACAGAGACGAACACCAGGAAGGAGGAGAGTGACTGAGCCAATAACACTACTCTACTGCACTGGATGAATCAAACCGTCCGGGTATTCCTTAGCATGGAAGGCTGCTTAACCAGCAATCCCTCTGTTCCCTCCTCCGTGCGGTCCGACCTGCCAGCCTCTCTGGCGGTCCTTTAGCCCACTAAAGCATTCCTTCCGACAGATATGATACGGGGCGACTCTCAGTGAAGGGGTGCCTTCCTGCTACAGAGTTTGATGACGGAAGTCCCAACTACCGAATGAAGTTCAAACCTTGCAACTAAGCTCTTCAAACCTTAGCACAAGCACTAATAAGCTAGAAATTCCTTACTAAAAGAAGTAAGCAAGCGCTACGCCCCTTGAAAGCGAAAGCGAGGAAAGGCTAATTGCGAAGAATCCTGTTATCGAATTAGCTCTTGCTGCGCCTTGTTCTCGAAGAAGCTCTTTTAAACAGGAAAATAGCGTATCGTATAGAATATAGGAATGGAAAGGTATCGATTGCGGGCGGCTTTGAACCGATTGGAGGGAGAGTTCTAAGGATCGTTGCGTAGGCCTCTTATCTTTGCGGGTGGATGCCCATGGAAAGCTGTTAAAGCAACTGACACCGGTTAATCAATAGTAGTGAGATCCACATCCCTGTCCCCTTCTTGAACAACCTATTCTGTGCGTGGAAGAAAAAGTTGTTTTGCTATAGCACCAAGTTTTATCCTGCAATGATCACCATTTACGCCGCACATAATCGTCTTCTAACTGTTAGGAATCTTTCTTCCCATCGGGGAGATCGATCAATTTCAATTTCTCATGCCAGCCCATGAGGGATAAAATCATTCTTAGTTTTGCCGCTAGTGAAGAACAACATTTCTCGAAATAGAGGCGACCGAAGGGAGGGAAAAGGTCTTCATTGATTTCGCCCATAGGTGGGATCTCAATTCCTCCTTTTTGACATGCCACTTCCAGGGAAATGCTATTTGCTAGTTTTCCCAGAGGAAACGATCGGCCCATCGATACCGTATGGAAACAGGAACAAGAGAAGAACGAAGCCCTACATCGCTGTCTTCCGGGGTATTGAGAATGTGGTATTGCTTCGCGCGGTCTCAGTCTCAGTAGGTTGCTAGCTTCCTTGCTCCGATATGAGTTGATAAGTATCCGGGGAAGTCCCCTATAAGGCTAGTCCCGTTCCACTCTTCTCTCAATGTCAGTGCTTGGGGATCGGGTACAGCGAGATCACTTTTCAGCTTGTTAGTCTGCTATGCATGAAAGCAAGGAGGAGTTTTTCTTGAATTCCTCGGCGGTATGTGATAAATTTGTATACAAGGTCTCACATGTAGAGATGCCCTACCCATAGAGGAAGGAGTTGGTAGCAGACAAGTCATTCAGCAATGAAACTTCCATGGCGTAAATGGATCTTTCACGAATCTGTGACGAGAGATCTATATTGCATAGATAAGGTCCCTATCTCTACACGTCCACAATGAGATCAATCAGAAAAGCAAAGAAGGAGCTTTCTTGGAAAGCCTTGGTATGGTCCACTCGATGAGTATCCCTGGAATTGACCTTCCAAATTGTAAAGAGAAGGTCTTACTCCCTACCGTTGAATGCGTGTGGTCAACTGTGTAATCGAGGAAGCCAACATTGACTGACTTTCATGGTTAAGATTCGAAAGAAGAAAGAGTTTGGGATGAAAGTCCGAGCTTTGCTATCAATATTTCGTAGTTATACCGTTGATACTCTTCTTTGAATAACTGACCGACGGCGGAATGGTAAGCTTCCTCGTTCGCTTTCGCGGGTCAAAGAAGATAAATATGTAACATAACGGAAATGAAAGCTAAAATAGCAACATGAGATAGGAGAGAGTTGACCCAGGCAACGCCAATCTCGATTCAACTACATACAGTTGGTGTAAGGGGAGAACAGCTGTTGAGGAGTCAAATCTTTCTTTCTAAGGAATCTCCTTTTCACACAGACACCATTATGAACAATTCGTTCACTTTGCTTTGGCTTGATGGAAGTCACAGTATTCCTCAAGCTTTGTTCCTATGGCTTTCGATTCTGGATTCGGAACAGGTTTGATAAGTCCTTTGCTAGATGCTATCTTGTATACCACGCCCGGCGGCATGCCTAGCTCTGTGTAGGGCCGTTTGTCCAACCGAAGAGGTTGTTGAGCATTGATATTGGAGACTTCGTTACCCTTGGTTTGTGAAGTCTGAGCATTGTAATTCCTGGAGTTCTTGTTACTCCTATACCTGTTTGAGGTGTTAGAGGACTTGTCTTGGAATACGCCTGATTGGATTCCATCCTCAATTCTCTACCCGATCTCTATGAGAGCTTTGAAGTCGGGTAGGTATTGGGCATACATATGCTTTTGAGACTCTGGCAAGAGGTTTTTCACTATCATTTCCAGTGGCCCCCCTCTCCAGGGGTCTGGTTGTCATTTGGGATGCCCTTTTCCTCCATCTGGTAATGTACTCAGAGAAGGTCTCGTTAGGTTGCAGCTTGGTGCTTTCTAAGTCACGCTTGGTTACATCTACCTCGATGTTGTAACTATCCTTATAGTTGAACTCATTGCATATGTCCTCCCAATTTCTTGAACTTGTCATCCAGGGAGAGGAACCATCTTAAGGCAGCGCCGGTCAGTGTCCTTTGGAACAACTGAGCAAGGGTTTCTTCTAAACGCAGGGAATCATACGCCCGCCTATCTCCTGGGCACCCGTATCCACCAGGCATTGGAATAAGAATCAAATTTTCCCCTTTTCTTTCGTTCGAGATGCTTTTTCATAGCATAGTAATTCGTCTTGTAAGAGCAGGTTGAAGCTACTTATTTATAGAAACTTATATTTAGTAGCTAAGCGCTAAATCATTTGACAATGCCGATCTAATATGTCAATAGTTCCTAAATCAATAGGAAAGTAGCCCAAGGGTCGTAGAGTCGTAGATTGTCGGGTCGGATTACGGGGCGGTAACAAGACTCAACAAGTAAGGAAGGGGAAGTACTTGAAGGGAAGAGTTTACAAGAGGAAGGCCCATGCTTTTTCATCCCAAGCCAAAAGAAAATTTCGGGAGATCTTCGGCGTCATCCTCTTCATTTGAATGAATAGGGTCCCTCCCGCGCCCCAAACAAAGGCAATTCTATCTTTCTCCATAGCCCGTAGCTGGCATAGCAGCAGCATTCTCGAAATCGGGTAACTCGTTCTATTCAACCTAGCAAGATTCTCTCAAGAAATCGGTAGCTCACTCACTAATAGAATCAAGGAAGACATCCTAGTTCACTGGAAAGCCTCGGAAGAGCTCGTCCTTTGATTCGAATCTCCGATCTGTGACTGCTAGAATGAAGGCTGATGACAAGGATGGGAAGCTAACAATGCTGCTTCCTTCTTTTTGAAGAAGGGTAGCTCGAATGCCAAAGTCAGAAGTCAAGGACCATATGGCAGATCCATCATCCATACTAGCAAGAATCTCTGCTGATACCCATACCACGCCCAGAGGCAGTTAGCTTCTTTATATTTAGTAGCCCCTTATCTGGCAGTACGTATTGAAGAAGTCGTTCCCCATCAGTGTAATCAGAATCCCATATCAGTCATCAAAGATGAAGAATGAAGTTAGCTACTGATCAGATATGGAATATGGATGATAGCATCCTTGTGAGTTAGTTACAAGACTGACTGCAAGCATATCCCCGGACATTAGCGCCTAAGAACGAGCATTTTCAAGCAATCCATTCAGCTGGAAACTGAGCCCAAGCTGTCTTCCTATAGCCCGGAGGTAATGACAAAGAAAGTAGCTCAGGGCTCTGCCTCTTCTTCTTCAAAGTGGGCGACCAAAGCGGGAGACGAAGCCCACCATCGGTTCATGTCTCTGTCGCTTGCTCGCTCGTAGCCGTGCTAGCTGCATCTCCGACTGCCTTTCCTTCTTCTTGGCCAATAGGCGTTGTTCCACTTTCCCAATCTTTGGAATCCCAGTCCTCTACTATGGACTAGCACTACTTCCCTAGAGAAAGGGCTGCTATTTAGCAAACTACGGGATACCAAACAAAAGGATGTCCAAGCAAAAACTCTTGGCTCAACCACCGGTCTGTCCTTGGCTGCGATGCGAGGGAAGGGATGGGGAACGACGCTGAGGAGCTAGCAGAGATAGAACCAGTCTTGATGTGATGTAGCTCGGGGCTTAGCACCCACCCCAATCCTGATCGAAGTCTCATGTTTCCTTCCCACGAAGCCCCTTATCAGCGTCAGATGTCAGACAGACGCCTCTCTTTGAAGTCTCTCATGACTCATCCAAAATGAGAGAGTCCATTAGGGAGACTCTTTTTCGATATACCTGGTTACGTCCGAATTCTTCTCAATACCCACGAAATGAATCAGATAACACCCTTCCCGTGCTAGTCTCATGAAAAGGATGAAATGAATATATCGTATGTATGGTCCGCTAGCGCAAGTCAGAATTCTGAGTCCTATAGCCGGTGAATCATCCCCCAAACCACAGGGGTCAGAACTCTTCCTTCGTTCCATGACTCGTTGAGTCTTCCCATTCCTTTTCATTCTTCTCTCGCAAAGCATCTGATCCATAATCATGTAGGGAACTTGATCCCTGGTCCAGAAGAAGTCACTCGTAGTGGGACACTCCACACCCGAGCTAGAGTAGAGCAAGGAAGAGTCCGTCCCTTGAGTTCGTGACCCCAATCCACGAGACAGTCCATTCTCTTTGTTCGATATCACAAAACAAGCAAAGATTGGTCAACGAATGACCGATCATACGATCCATCCTTGTTTAGTGGAAAGCAGCTGGAATGGAAAGGGAGAAGGTGTGACAAGAATCTCATATCATATGTATCGCTACGGGAAGAGATAGAGTGTCCCAGGCTTAGCCTTTCTCCAAGACTAGATCTTCACTCCTTTTCTGTCCTGAGAAGAGACCTTCTTTAGTTGCCAGGAGAGGGAGAGAGTGGTTCTCGATTCCCTGGATGAGGGTAGGGAAAAGGTGTCCCAATAAGATCGTATGTATGCTGGCTGGGTAGAAATGAATAATCCAAAGGAAGAGGTACCCATGTAGCCATCACCCTTACTTCAAGACGAGAGAGTCACTCTGATCTGATTCCGTTTCTAGGTCACATGGTTGAAAGCACACGTAGTTGGTCAACAAAGATTGATAAACCGGAACTGGCATGAGCTTTCATTGAATGACCCGTCAGAAGGGTAGCTCATCTCACAACCAGAGATTGCATGAGGGTCTAGGTACAATCGTCAGACGAGAGCAAGTCGTGATGTCAGGCACAAAGCCTTTCCCGTTGAACCGCGTTACCGCCGATCAGAGGATCTTTCCATCTAGTTCAGCTTTCAAAGCGTCCGCAGTTCCCATTGAATCAGAGTCTTGAATTGAATAGGGTCCCTTATCCCTGCCTGAGAAGCATTAGATTCTCAATTGTTACCAGGTTCCCTTTTGACTTGACTCTTCGTCCGAGATAATCTAGTATAAGGTGTATGGGCATGGCATGGTTCATTCATGTTCTTGCTTCATACCCTCATCTGTATGCCCCCTGCTTTCAACCAGTAGGCTGACAGAGTGCAGATTCAAACATCATAGGGCTTTCGCACCCTTCCTTTGAAGATCAGAAAACTACATGCGCATCATCAGACGCCAAGCTGGGACAATTCTTTCCCTTCCAGTCCCCAATAGCCGGTGAATATGAAGAATAGAAAACCACAGGGGACAAACTTCCATGATTCATTCCTTTTCAACTGGTTCCTTGAGACTATAACTGGTATACGCGATGTGGCAATTCCGTGCAAAAAGATGAGGGAAACTATGATTATGGGCAAGATGAAAGATTCCAAATGGATTCGTCATTCTGTAGCTCTAGCTTTCTTTTTGTCAATGCTTTCTGGATTCTATTGTAAATCTCTAATGATGGATTCCTTTTATGGATTTCAGATGTGTCTTTATAAGCTAGCTTTATCAGTCGGCAATCAAGCCTTCTCGAGGCTCTTGCTAAAAAGTGGCTGCTCCGGTGGTCTGACCTTGGCCATTGGATTCGTTGTAAGAATGGCCTTCCTCGCTATCGAAGGCACGCCATCCGTGGGGAATAACATGATGCCTCCAGCAGGAGGGGAGGGTGGAAGCGGCGAACAGGAATCCTCGTGGAGTGGCTCGTGGATTGAGAGATGGCTTTATCCAGAGGGGACATCCTCGGACCCAAACCAGGGTCCGCCCACCGTCGCCCAAGACCAGGAAGAGCACCTTCCTCAGCTTGTTCTCTGTCCGTGGTACTTTCTAGGAGTCGAGGAATCGGGTTGAAGTCAAAGCATGATCTACAATTGGACTTGTCCACATCGGTTCTATGTGAATTTTAGCCAATTCTTTCTTACCCGACCTCCACAGGAATCCGGAGAAAGAACGAAAGGACTTTACTTAAAAAAGTCAATTTCGGCTCAGTGGACTCTATATCTAGGATAAGCATTCGATTGGCCTACAAGAACTACAATCACCACAAGGCGCCTATATCTTTGAAATACTGTAAATCCTTGTTCCCCCTTTAAGAAAGAAGGAAAGTGACTCTTCTTATCTAGATTCAAGCTATCCTAAGAGGGAATTATACCAATGGGAGGAAGACCAGGAAAGAGAAATTCGATGGTACGAATTGTCTGTTATCGAATCGTCTCTTTGCTTTGAAAGGTAACTAGAACAACTTATTCTATTCGGCGCAATGAGTCTAGCTAACCCAATCATGCCGTAGTACCTGCCTGAGCCTTAGAGTTCGATTCCAAACAATCTGGATTCCGACTCAGTCCTTCTGAAAGGAAGTTCCTATAGCACTTAGAGCCGAAGCTGAATGCGATGCGTACTAAATACTGTCGAACCAATCCTTGTGGAGAAGACAGCTTTTAGCAAAAGTTACACGGACGGCGACATAGCACTGGGTATAGAGTCCCCAGCAACAAACTTCTGAAGTGCGACTCTTGATTGCCTCAAATAAAGCGCAAGGAAGAGCCTGCTCAATCCTTTGGCTATGCGCCGACACGCGAACCCAGAACAGGTGGGTGGTTATTCACCACTCCTTGGTCAGACCATCGGTAAGTGAGATGGCCAGTAATAAAAGACTGACCACATCACTTGGAGATCTTCCAAAATCTCCCGCCAAGAGCAAACGACATTGGTCCCCACACAAGAAGTGCGGAGAACACCTAGTCGGGAGCTCTACTCGCCGTGATGGTAGCGATCTTGTGCTACCTGTGGTTGGCGCTGATCGTAGTGACTGACCAGGGCAGCGTATCTGACTCTTCAATCAGACACCCGCTCAGGAGATGGATGAAATGAGACACCTGTTACAGTGTAACCTTCACCCACGCCTGTGGGCCTGAAGGGCTCTCGCCTCCTCAGACTGGGGCTACTAACCCCACATCAGACTGTCTCCACTCTTGACGCCTAGTGTACTTTTTAGTATACCTATATAAATAGAAATGGATTTTTCATGGATAGATGTCTGCTTTTTAAATAAGGCACTAGGAGAAAGGGCATGCCCCTAATCGTAATCGGATTGAGGGACAGACAGCACATTCAGGCACGGAATCAACTGTGATCGAATAAGCTGTTTTGAGGTTTAGAAGCAAGGTAATGATTGGGGAAGGCAGGGAAGTAACTGAACTGACTTAATCCCCACTGAGCGGTATTCGAAGAGCAGAAGGTTGACTAAGGAAAGAAAATGACATAGTGAAAGAGTAGGCAGAGAATGCCATGGTTCTTGTTCAAGAATAAGCCGTTGTCAGACTAGCAATTGAATCAACTGCTATTTCATTCCTAACCGCTGCAAAAGAAAAGACAAGAAGGACGTAACCGGTGTTAAAGTTAGAAGGCTAACTGCTCTCGTAGTCGTTGCCGCTCTTGGCACTGATTACTTGACTGGCCTTTATGCCCGACCCTAGGAGCAGGATGTTACTCGTCGAAGAGAAGGGATAATACGGACTAAGAGCAGTTGGAGGAATAGCAGAAGATGCTATTTCATCATCTGTGACACTGACTTGAGGAATCGAAGGGGCTATAGGGCTAAAAGCGCCTTCGCACATGAAGGCCTTGTTCTTTTCTCTAGCCTGAAGCGGGCGATTCGATTAGTCGAGATAATCGAAGTGAATACCATACAATTTCCTTTAAAAAGATTCGGCTGTTTTGAAGAAAAATAGGTTGCTGTAAAAGGAAGTGAGTGCACTACTAGGAGTGAGGCTTTGTTTAGGCTTTCACAAAAGATAAGAAAGCCAAACCCAGTCAACAAGACGAAAGGAAAAAAAACACATCGAAAGAATAAGTGGACTCTCAGGGCTGGTACGTCTCAATGGATGTTTTGGTAAGCAATTATCTTCCCTCTGTTAAAGCTACTCGACATTCCGGACTGACCTTATTTCGACATCGGTAATCGGTCTCGGAAACCAACCACTAACTGGAGGATGACTTTCTCTTTGCCACCAACTCTGATAAAGCATATCGCTAACGTGCGCCCCTATCTATGTCTAAGCCCTTGCTTGTTACCTATTGGTCACTTCACTCTCCCTAGGGTAAATAAGATTGATTTATCGGAGCGAATACTTCTGCTAATCTGTCTGACGCCTCTTGAGTCTCCTTCTTATCCCTTCCTTCTTCGCTGATCATTTCAGAGCCATTATCCACTTATTCCTCCTAAATTTCAACAACGGGAGGGGGATCTTCTTCCTCAGTTCTTATCTTCACCTTCTTCGTCGATCCATTGTTCTCAGGATGTGGCGGAGGTTCTTCTTTCTCACAAAGCTCAACGGCGACAGTGCACTCCATTTTCAGAGATAGACCTGTCTTGAAACGGCTTTTACAATCCTACACTTGCCTTATCTTACCCTTGACTCTCTCTCTCGATAGAGACTGAAAACTGTACCAATAAGAGCGAATCGTTGCTGTAGTCGATTGCTCCGGAATTGGACACCTTCCCCCAACAGCCCAAAATTCCATATCATGATGGCGGAGACAAAAGAAGTTTGGGGCGCAGTTCGCTCCTCTCCCAATACGATTTCCCTTTTCTTTTAGCATAGGAAAACCAGCCCTTGAATGGCATGCTCTAAGCGTCTGATAACTTTCTCTTGCAGCTATCGGTACAGCTAAATCAATCCCTTGCTTCTTTGGCCTCTCCCTATCGGTTGAGCTACTGCGTAACCTCATAGCAATGAGTAACTTCCTCCCTCTCCCTATTGGCACTTCCTCTCCTGTTGGTCGAGCTAAGAACATCTTCTTTTACGGACACAGACAGATCAGGGAAAGAGTAAGGGGCTTACCTTCCTCTCCTTACCAGTCGAGCGACTACGTACCTTTTCTTGCGGAAAGAAAGTCTCCCTGCGGGGACAGTTACACTTATTAGTATAGAAGGAGACCTCGCCCTTTCAGTCGCACTTCCTCTCCCTATGCTATTCAAAAGCTGTAGCTTGCTATTCTCTTTCCTTAGTCAGTTGCTAGTCAGTCTCAGTCTTAGTAGTCAGTAAATCCACTCCCAATAGGGAGAGGAGTGAACTCGCAGCTCGTTAGGACGCGCAGGAGTTGCTGGGAGAGGACGGAGACTCTCGCTTCGCTCGAGCTGCTTCACTCCTCCCGTGCTTTATCCTAGGAAATGGAAATGAACTAGACTGAAGGAAGAATATCTCTTAATTCACCTACGGACTGAGAAGGGACCAATGGGAAAGAAGCAAGGGAATCTCACAGTGCTCGTATTAAGGTTAGGGTACAGGTTTTTCTCCTTCGTGCCTATAGGAGAGGATTAACTTTGCCAACTATGATAAAGCATATCGCTAAGCTAATCTTTCATTTCCTTCTATTTAGGGCCTTAGAATGCCTTTTCTAGACCGAATGCTTTCGATATAGGGAGAGGTACAAGTAACCTCTCGCTTTGCTCGAGCAGCGGAGCACGTTGCGCCTTAGACGAAGAAGCAAGGGACTGAGCTAGCGCGAAAGCCGTTGCGCCTTAGACGCGCATCCCTTTTCTTGCTGGAGCGAAGAAGCGCTTTCATTCTTTTTGAGACTTACCGAGCGAAAGGCGTAGAGGCGCTGTTCACACGTCTTGGTGAAGAAGCTGTGATTGGTGTGGTTTTTGCTTCTTTCCATTCTTTCTTATACCCAGGTAGGTCAGTGACCGAGAGATTCTGTGTTGAAGAAATAACCTATGCTATTTCCGCTCTTGGGGGAATAACCGCAGTTGGTGCTTTAGTAGGGGCATTCTATTCTGTTTCAGAAAGAACTCTGAGTGAACAAGGCTAAAGCCTATCTTTTCTTTCTTTTTGCCATTGGAGCACACCTTTCGCTAGAAAGGGATCCATTACGAGTACGAAATGCTTTTCACATACAAGTCGGATAGCGCGATAAGGCATAAAGAATCCACTTTGAAAGCGAAACTCTTGTTGCTGTTGCGCCAGCTTTCTTTCTTCCGTATACCATTTATTCCCCCCCTATTTGAGTAAGCGGACTGAACAGGGGGAGTACCTTAGATAGTATGCCCCGACGACAGCCTTTCTTTTCCAAAGGAAAGTTTCAGTCTGGAATGGAAGTCCTATAGATTGTGTTTATTTTCTTCTTCAGTCAAGAACAGCCGATTTTCCTTTGTTTGCTTCGTGCTTGCTTTCAGGCTTCGAGCTCTTATCGCCAATCAGTGAATGAGGGAACCCCTTATGAAAAGGTTAATCAATAATGAATGTGGCAAATAGACCTCATGGAAAGTTTGTAGAAAGATATGAACGCCGAGTAGACATCGAGCCCCATCCCTTATGTGGTCTTTTCGTGTTATAGAAGTTCCTCTAAGCCCGAATCCGCCAGATAATAAGTTTTTTGAATAGGATAAGCCAGGGAAAGAAATTTCTTTCCTTCCGGTCCTCCCGCTGTCTTTCTTCTTTTCTTGAACGGCTATCTCAAAAAAAAGCAAAAGATTTCATGGCCAGGTATAAAACTTGAAAAGAGAGCAGGTGCGAAAGCCACTATACTTCTAAGTTCTAAGTATAGGTGTTCAGAAAGAAGCCGAAGAGCGAAGCGAGCAGGAAAAAGAAAGATTTGGAAGTTTTCTGCGAGTCCTAATAGAATTCCCTTTCCCTGCCAACTAACTTGATAGTGCTCTGAGCTCGGGTATCCGAATCCTCTCCCTTTGAACTACCTCTGGAAATAGCAAAAAGAAGATACGCTTTCACACTTGCTTCCTCACTCGCTGAAACAAGAACTTATGCTTGGATGGGTTTACCCTAGGCTTAGAACTTCCACTGCATGTAAGCTTAACCTAATGAATGAAGTGCAGATTAAGCGAACTGTAACTAGCCTGGCTTGCCTTTGCCAACTTCCAATTTGCCTGATGGTGGATTGCCTAATAAAGAGGTCACGATTTAGACTGGATGGATGGACTTGCTTGAAGGAATAGGAGTGGGAATAGAGGAACGCACTAAGAAGACACTTGTAGCTTTCCTAGCTGCCATTCTGAAAATGGTAATTCCACCGCGCTCTATCATATGTAATTTCTGACTGCCTGGCAGCCTAACTGAAAGTCTAATGCATTGGCCTACTCCCCTGTGAATCAAGTCCTGTATCGGCTAACAGAGACATAAGGGAGTAGCATTACCAGCTACAAAGCAAGAACTAGAACTCATTAGTGAGACGTCCGTCCTTCCTGAGATTTGCTAGTGTGTGATTCCAGCCTTATCTTCTCTTACTAAACCTGGCGAATCTATTACGCGATTTAGCAATCATATTCGGATCCCGAGATAACTATTGATATTGTTGCGGAGCTTAGTCTTGATATTTCGATATTCGGTTAGTGTTCCCGCCGAATCACAGCCTATTTCAGACCTTACCGCAGAAGGAAAGAAAGGACTTGCTGTTGAGCGCTTTTCACCTTCAGAAGTGGTAAAGATAAAGAAAACCGCTATCTCCCGAGTTTAGATTAAAACCTAGACTTTTGAATCGGGAGGAGAAATCGTGTATTTTGAAGGAAAGCTAGAGCAGAGCTCATTCTTGCGTAGTGTGTATACAGGGTTTCCAGGTATTCTATTACGCAATGCCTTGGTGGAATCTATTCCCATTTCTTCCTCGGTAACTTACTCTATCATCCGCTACTTATGAAAGGATAAGATGATCCATCAGAGGATATGCCATAGAATCAACAACTTTAGCCACTAACAGCTCTTTAGCCCATTTCCACTCTCTGATCCGGGAGGCATTACGATCCGAACTCAGAAGCAGTAGAATCAGAAGTAAGCCCGTCCGGAATGTCAAGTATGAAATGCGCCCTCCTGTAACTAATAAGAACAAAGAAAGTGTGGCGCAAAGCCCTATGCTTTAAGATTAAGAGAAGAGAAGCCAGGCAGTTGAAATTCTCTATGGATAAAGCGGGTTAACTATTTCGATTTCGAGATTCGCTTTCTCTTTCAACACCCGGAGTCAAGGTTGTAAGATTGCAAGTAAAGTCTTGCTCTTCTATTGTTCTAGGCGAAGCCTGCTCTTACTTCTTTCATTCCTCTTTCTATTTTAATCCCATCCCGAGAGATGCGTAGTTATGGCTTTCGCTGAATTCTAAGCCCGACTTTCCTCTATCTCTTTTGTTTTAAACCCGAAGAATGAGGCATGGAATCTTATAGCCTTTGTGCCCGAGTCACTGCACGACTCTATCGGACAGAGTTATGAGATATAGCTTGACAGAAGCTCGAAATCAGAGGGCGGAGGAATGAAGAGAAGGAGAAAACAACTCTTTCTATTTATAGTTACACCTCAGTCCGTAAAGAATTCTATTGCTGTTGTCCTTACTGCGGAGTAAAGGCAGTTGAATGCCAGTAAAGTAAGAAATGCAGTTGGAGATTAGTAGTTATCTTTTGATACCACGCCTTCATATGATATTCAAATTCCCACGGTGAATCTATTTGAGAGTGCAGTCTTTGCCAATTCGTCAGCAGGTGCTGACTGCTAATAGTCTTTAACCGCTAGGCCCATATGCCTAAGATGATCATTCCTAAGCCCCTAGTAGCAGCCGCCTGATAATAGCATCTAATCCTGTACTGTAGTAGGAACGAAGATTGAGTTCCAGAAGTCTTGATATAGAGTTACCGCGGATCTACAATGCCTGGTGAAGAACGTCCTATTTATGCGCTGAGATGCCTACTATTTGTATTTTGGTGTAATCCCTTACTGCCACTATCAAGGGAGGCAATGCAACTACAAACTACCAAGTCCCGGGGACTCAGCTCTTAGCCCACTGATTCAATTCCAATAGCCCGGGGTTTCAGCAGATGAGAGGCGGCATTCCGAGCCTACAAAGAGAAAGATTCTGACGTTCTTCCGGGCTAAATAGACTTAACTCCGGTTTCACTCTCAAGCAAGAAAGACTAGAAGGAACTCCGGGTAAAGACATCCAATGAGCTAGATTCCCACTTATCGAATCACCGTAATGTATAGTCATAGAGCTGGCGGAGAAAGCTCGAAGAGCTTAGCTTCCCTTGTCTCTGTTCTGCCCAAGCTTTGAACTTCCTGTATGTATTTCGATCGAACCACTTGAAAAACTACCAGTGTGTAGGAGACAACCCTCCCTGCAGGCCGATCTATGAGGGAAGGTAAATTCCATCTCTAAGAAAGAAGGACAGCTCAGCTCTATCTATGAGGTAAAGATACCCTGATTAAGGTAGTGCAATGGACAGCTAGCTATAGAATCGGTAGCCGGGCGGAGCAGCTCGAAGAGGGGCATCTATCTCTATTGATCGAGCTAAAGGTTCTTTATCTGTCCCTGTCTCTCTAACACGGTCAGGTTATCCTAGGATTATTCCTTCTTTTCATTCACTTACTAAAGGATTCCTCTAATTGATCTATGTCGTTCCCCCCATTCCCATTGAATTTGTAAGGACAACCCCTACCTCCTCTCTTCCAACTAGAATGCTTTTAGGCGTTCTGGTTTTGGCACACCGGGCTGCTTAGTCGGAATAGGCAAGCGGTGTGCTAG
>Ga0153961_1000217_pt1 | contig 17646 bp, 16 predicted proteins | sample TSFL045MetaG_FD_104748 | JGI IMG/M metagenome (GOLD analysis project Ga0153961, IMG submission 104748) | Attine ant fungus gardens microbial communities from Florida, USA - TSFL045 MetaG | ecosystem: Host-associated > Fungi > Mycelium > Unclassified | place: USA: Florida, Withalacochee...
GCGTCCACTGTACCGCGCCAGCCCCGGCAGAGCGCTCAGGCGTCGCGCCGCGCCTGGCTGCGTCCGCTGTGCTTCGCCAGATACAGGGCCTCATCCGCCTTTTCGATTAGCGCCTGAGGCTCAGGTCGATCTCTTTCGGGCAGAAAGGTGGCGCATCCGGCGCTGAGCGTGACGTGCGCGGCGATCGAGGAGGAATGATGGGGAATATTGCGCGCGCTCACCGCCTTCACCGCCGCGTTAGCGATATTTAACGCGTCTGGACCCGTGGCGCCCGGCAAAACAATGGCGAACTCTTCGCCACCGTATCGCGCCACCATATCGCTGCTGCGCAGCGTCAGCCCTTTCAAAACGCTGGCGACTGCTTTCAGACAGGCGTCGCCAGCAACGTGACCATAGGTGTCGTTATAGCGCTTGAAGTAGTCAATATCCATCATGATCAGCGACATCTGCTGGCCGTGCTCCGCCGCGTCGAGCAGGCTCTGCTGCAGGAAATGATCGAACTGGCGGCGGTTCGCCAGACCGGTCAGGCCGTCGGCGTGCGCCAGGTTTTCCAGCGAAAGGTTCGCCGCCGTAAGCTCATCGCGCAGGCGGGTCAGCTCCTGCTGATAGCGCAGGCTGCGTCGCGCCTGGCCGAGGATATAAGCGCCGAGCAGCATAATGCCCGCCAGCAGCGCCAGATCGAGCAGCACATCCTCAACCTGCCCTTTTATCCAGTTTCTCAGCAGATTATGTTTGTCATAGCCCGCCGCCACTATCAGTCCATAGCGCTCGGAGCGGGCAAAGCCAAAAATACGCGTCTGGCCGTCCAGCGCGGCGCGCCACTGGCCGCTGCCTTTATCGGAACTGGCGAGCATCGCCTGAAAGAGATGGCTGGAGGAGAGGTTCTTGCCGATAAAGCTTTCCGGCATCGGCCGCGCGTAGAGTACCGTACTGTCCGGCAGCATCAGCACCAGCACATCCTGCGGCCCCAGCTCATAGTAGCTATAGTAGTGGCGAAAATAGTCGACGCGAATAGTCGCCAGCAGCACGCCGCTAAAGCCGCCGGAGGCGTCATTGATGCGCAGCGACACCGGTATCACCCGCTCGCCGGTGCTGCGGCTGCGTATCACCGGCCCGATATGCACGCTGTCGCGCGCATTCATGCGGTGAAATTGGAAGTATTCGCGATCGGCGTTGTTCATTCCCTTTGGGATAGTCTGCGCCGAGGTGGCGATCCACTTTCCCTGCGCGTCGTAGTAAAACAGCCCGTGCAGCTGCGGCAGCCGTTTTTCCAGCTCCTGCATAGTATGACTCAGGGCGGCGCCGTTGATGCCGGACGCCATCTCGCTCATCAGCTGATGCTGCACCTCCCGCAGCGACAGCTCAGTTTGCAGGATGGTGTCGTCCGCCTGACGCGCCTGAGAAAGGGAAAGATTCACCGCCATCTGTTCAGACTGAATAAGGGTATCGCGCCAGGCTTCACGCATTGTCCAGAGGTTAAGTCCGGTTACCGCCACGGTTAGCAGTAGCCCAGCCATTGCAATGCTTCTGGGCAGCGAGCGATTTAATGACGTCGCCCTGTCGCTTCTCCTTTTCAGTTTCATCTGCCGCCTCTTAGAAATGCTTGTGCTAAGTTAAGCACACAGAGAGATCCCGGCGCAGACCGCGCTGCCGGGCCTTGTTGAAAAATGCGGCGCATTGCTGCGTTTGACCTTAACGGCGGCTAAAACATCTTTCTAAACATAATATTCACATATCATTACGTTAACTGATAAGTTGCTAATTTCAAACGACTCTCTCTCCTGAATAAGCGAAACGGCAAGTAAAACAATATTTTATGCTGTATTAATTTCCTCTCGACAGGTTCACACTGTATATTCATCCACTGCCGCAGGCGGTGGCTATTCGCTCTCCGTTCAAGGACAGCTTATGAATTATTCGTCTGAAACCATCTGCGCGATATCGGGCGCGGCTCCTGTCAATTTGAAGCGCTGGTATCGAAGCGGCTTTATCCATAAACAGGCATCCGGTCATGAGTGGACCGACGCCCAGCTGCAAGAGGTGATAGGCATGGCGCGCCTGACCAGCCAGGGCGCAACGATCAGGGAGATCAAAACGGCGCAGGTTCGCGCGCATCCCGTCCGCACCGGCGGCTGGGCGGCGCGGCGCGGCGATATGCTCTGGCAGCTCGAGTTCGGCAGCGAGCGGTCGCTCATGGTGCTGCTGCGCAAGCTCGCCAGCAACTTTACCGGCGACGATTTCGTGCTGCGGCTGCTGCTGCCGCTTCACCAGTGGCTGCGCGACGATATGCGCGCCGGCGCCAGCCGACGCATAGAGCGCTTCCACCGTCTGATTGTCGCCTATGCGGAGGGCGTAACGCGTAACGCCACGCGCGCCGCCGCCATCCCGCTGCTGCTGGAAAACGTCAGCGAGAAAAATCAGACCGACATCTGGCTGGAGGCGATCAGGCTCAGTGGCCAGGGTTTCTGCGTGGAAGTGCGTGCGTTCTGTGACCTCCATCAGCCAGCTACCCTTCATGAGCACCACCTTTACTGGTGCGGCGCGGGCCTGACTGAAATGGTGTATCAGCACTACCTGACGCGTCTCTACGATGGTCATCCGGTTCTGCTTTGCGGCCCCGACCGCCGCGTCCAGCATCTCTGTCCGCAAATAGGCGCGGTCGCCTGAGCGGCCGCCTTTTCCTCTTTTCTTCCCTTCCCTTCCGTTTCAACGCGCAATCAGGCCGCAGCGAGTACACTTACTGAGTCCCTTTTCTCAGGAGGTCACTATGTCCCAAGTTTCCCTTCGCTATCGTCTTGGCGATGATGAGGTCGGCCGCGTTGGTTACGGCGCGATGCAGCTCGCCGGCCCCGGCGTTTTTGGCCCGCCGAAAGATGAAGCGCGCGCGATACAGGTGCTGCGCGACGCTATCGCGGCAGGCGTTCGTCATATCGATACCAGCGATTTCTACGGCCCGCACCTGACGAATCAGCTGATTAAAAAGGCGCTCTATCCCTATCCAGAAGATTTGATCATCGTGACGAAAGTCGGCGCGCGTCGCGATGAGAAAGGCGGCTGGCTGCCCGCATTTTCACCGGACGAGCTGGTTACCGCGGTAGACGATAACCTGCGCAACCTCGATCTCGGGGTGCTGGAAGTGGTGAATTTGCGCAGCATGATCAATCCGCAAAAACCGGCGGAAGGTTCACTTGAACCCCAGCTCAGAGCGCTGATAAACCTAAAAGAGCAAGGCGTCATTCGCCATATCGGGCTAAGCAACGTCACGGCGCGCCAAGTCGAAGAGGCACAGCAGCTCACCGAGATTGCCTGCGTGCAAAACCTTTACAATCTTGCCAATCGCGCAGATGACGCGCTGATCGATAAACTTGCCGCACAGGGCATTGCCTACGTCCCCTTCTTCCCGCTCGGCGGTTTTACGCCGCTACAGTCGACACAGCTGACGGCGGTGGCGCAGCAGCTTAACGCTACGCCGATGCAGGTCGCGCTTGCCTGGCTACTGCAGCGTTCGCCCAATATTCTGCTGATCCCCGGCACCTCGTCGCCGGACCATCTGCGCGAAAACCTGGCGGCGGCCCAGCTGACGCTGCCGGATGAAGCGCTGGCCGTGCTGAACGACATTGGCAAAAAACAGGGCCGCTAGCGCGGCCCTTTGACGGTGGCTCTGGTTTCGCCGCAGCTTAACGGAGTGTGCCGGAGGTCTCCACGGGCGCTTCGCACCGCTCCAGCGCTACCGGAATACTTTTGTAGGCCGGAATACCGCTTTCGTTATCGTGGCTGTCGAGCGGCACCATTACGTTGGCTTCAGGATAGTAAGCCGCTACCGAGCCGGGCGCCATGTCATACACCACCACGGTGAGGTTATCCAGCCGCCGCCCGGTGCGTTTGCCGTCAGGATCGAGCGCCACCATATTTACCTTATCGCCAACGCGAAGCTGGCGTTTTTCCGCCTCGTCCGCCGCCATAAACAGCACGTCGCGCCGACCGGTTACGCCGCGATAGCGGTCATTCAGGCCATAGAGCGTGGTGTTGTACTGGTCATGGCTGCGCAGCGTCGTCAGCACCAGATCGTGGCAGATCAGCGAGCGCGGATCTTCATTGATGCCCTGCATCACCTTAAACTGCGCTTTGCCGCTCGGCGTCAGCCATTTCCGCTGCGAGGCCGCCACCGGCAGACGAAAGCCGCCCGGCGTCAGAATACGATTATTAAAATCGTCAAAGCCGGGAAAGACCGCTTCAATGGCGTCGCGGATAACGCTATAGTCGCCCACCATTTTGTCCCAGTCGACGCGCGAGTTCAGCAGCGTGGCTTTCGCCAGCCCGGCGACCAGCGCCGGCTCCGATTTCAGATGCGGCGAGGCCGGCTTCAGCGTGCCGCGCGAGGCGTGCACCATCGACATTGAATCCTCTACCGTCACGCTCTGCTCGCCCGATGCCTGGCGATCGATTTCGGTGCGGCCCAGCACCGGGAACAGATAGTTATGCTTGCCGAGCAAGAGATGCGAGCGGTTAAGCTTGGTGGCCATATGCACCACCAGATCGAGCTTGCGCATCGCCTCGAAAGTGACCTGCGGATCGGAGATCGCCTCCGCCAGGTTGCCGCCCAGGCAGAGCAGCGCTTTCGCTTTGCCGTCGCGCATCGCCTGGATCGCCGCCACCGCGCCGTGTCCGTGCTTTTGCGGCGGCGTAAAGCCAAACACCTTCTCAATATTGTCCAGCATCCACTGAGGCGGGATTTCGGTAATGCCGACGGTGCGATCGCCCTGCACGTTGGAGTGACCGCGTAACGGACAGATGCCCGCGCCGCGCTTGCCGATATTGCCGCGCATCAGCAGCAGGTTAGCGATCTGCTGCACATTCTGCGTGCCGTACTGGTGCTGGGTAATGCCCATGCCGTAACAGATAATGGTGTTTTCGGAAGAGGCGTACAGATGGGCGATATTTTGAATCTCTTCGCGCGTCATGCCGGAGACGTTCAGAATATGCGGCCATTCGGTCGCCTCAAGATCCGCCTTCAGCGCGGCGAACCCTTCGGTGTGTTCGTTGATAAAGCTGTCGTCAATCACGCCGGGCTCGCCCGCCGCCAGCGCCTTCTCATGCATCGACAGCAGGCACTTCATTACGCCTTTCAGCATCGCCGCATCGCCGCCGACCCGCACTTTGTAATAGGTGGACGCCAGCTGCGTCGATCCCATCGACAGCATCTCAATGGGGCTTTGCGGCGAGGTAAAGCGCTCCAGGCCGCGCTCGCGCAGCGGATTGATCGCCACGATGGTTTTGCCGCGCTTCGAGACGTCGCGCAGCGTCGCCAGCATGCGCGGATGGTTGGTGCCGGGATTATGGCCGATGCAGAGCACCAGATCGCAGTGATCGAAGTCCTCCAGCTCTACCGTGCCCTTGCCTACGCCGATCGACTGCGGCAGGCCGACGCTGGTCGGTTCGTGGCACATGTTGGAGCAGTCGGGAAAGTTATTGGTGCCATATTCGCGCGCGAAAAGCTGCCAGAGAAAGGCGGCTTCGTTAGAGGCGCGGCCGGAGGTGTAGAATTCGACGCTGTCGGGATCCTCATAGCCGCGCAGCAGCGCGCCAATCTCGTTCAGCGCCGTCTCCCATTCGATAGGCTGATAGGTGTCGCTCGCCGCGTCATATTTCATTGGATGGGTCAGACGCCCTTCGCCTTCCAGCTCCAGGGCGTTGCGCTGCCAGAGTTCGCTCACGGTATGGGCGGCGAAAAACGCTGGCGTGGTGCGTTTGCTGGTGGCCTCCCAGGAGACCGCTTTCGCGCCGTTTTCGCAAAATTCAAACGAAGAGCGGTGCTGCGGGTCAGGCCAGGCGCAGCCCGGGCAGTCGAACCCTTCCGGCTGGTTGACCTTGAACAGCGCGATAACATCCTGCTTAACGGACATCTGGCCGCGAATCGCATCCGCTACCGCTTTGAGCGCGCCCCAGCCGCCTGCCGAACCGCCATAAGGCGCAATACCAATATTACTGTTTTCTTTTTTCATACGACCTTGCTCTCCAGTGCTTATCCTTTTTAGCGTAGGCGAGCAGATCCTGAGTGCGGCGGCGGCGGGGCTAAAGATGTTAAATTTATTCTTTCAGGATGTTACCGCGGCTCGCATAGCGGGATCGCCGAGGGCGAGATAGCCGATGCGGTAGCACTCTCCCGGCAATCCTTTATCAGCGGCAAAATCGACCTGAAGCAGCGACTGGGCCGAAATATCCCAGCCGACCAGCGCTGCCTCGAGGTTTATCGCGGCGAGATCGCTATAGGGCGCAATCGGCCTGTAACGCAGCGCCGCAAAGCGCGCGTCGCGCAGCGTCGCCGTCGGCGGCGTTTTCACTCCCAGCCAGCTGTGAATCACCGGCCAGCCGAAATCCTCCGTCAGCCTGGCGAAACCGGCGCTCTGCAAAAAGCGGATCATCCCGGCGCTGTCACGCCAGAGATAGAGCGGCGCGTAGCTGTTCGCCCTTGCTCCCTCGTCGCGTCGCGCGTAGAGATAAGCCTTAAATATCAGGTCGGGAAAACCATTAAGCTTTGCGCTATTTTCCGCAATGCGCCGCTCGATAATCGCCATGTCGTAATCGGCGGGCAGCGTAAAGCGATAGTGCATCAGGATCATAGCGCCTCCCCGACGAGCATTTCGCCATTGCTGAAGCTCCAGTCGCCTGCGGTGTTGAACTGGATAACCACCATTACGTCGTCGGGCCGGACAGCGAGCTGCGCGGCCAGCCGCTGGGTCAGCGTGCGGCAGAACGCCGATTTCTGCGCCGCCGAACGCGGCTTTCCGGCAAGCAGCGTAAAGAGGATGAAATCGTCGCTGCGCCTGCCGCTCAGATAGCGCAGGTCATAAATGCGCTGCGTCGCGGGCAGTTTCTCTACTATCTGAAACTGGTCATGCGCCGGGACGTCGAAGGTCTCTACCAGCGTGCGGTGCAGGATGCTGGAAATCTGCGCGATGCGCGCCTCGCTGGTGCGATCGCACAGGGTAATGCGGGTCAGCGGCATGGTCTTTTCTCCTCGGTACGTTGGTCTTCAGGTAGCGCTTCGTCAGGTAAATAGTGCAGCGCGGTCACGGCGGCAGGCCAGCCGGCATAGAACGCCAGATGGGTAAAGGCTTCGCTGAGTTCGCGGCGGCTCAGGCCATTTTCAGCGGCGAAGCGCATATGCCAGCCGAGCTGTTTCTCGCGCCCCAGCGCGACCAGACAGGCCAGGGTAATCAGGCTGCGTTCGCGCGGCGTCAGAATGTCGCGCTGCCAGATATCGGCGAACAGCAGGCTATGCGTTATCTCCGCCAGCTTTGGCGACGCCTGCTGAAGGGTCTCTTTGTCGAGTGTGTTGCTCATCATGGCTCCTCTCTTTATTTATCGCTCACGTTGAGTGTCGCCCTCTGCTATTATCCTGAAAATCAAATTATTCAGGACGCTTGATCCCGAAAAGCAGGATGATATGGATAGGCTCCCGGTTTCTCTCGATATGGATGCGCTGCGCAGCTTTGTGACAGGCATCGAATGCGGCAGCTTTGCGCTTGCCGCTCAGCGGCTCTGCCGATCGACCTCCGCCGTTAGCGCTCAGCTCAAAAAGCTGGAAGCGCAGTGCGGCACCGAACTGGTTGTCAGGCAGGGGCGCAAACTGGCGCTGACGTCCGCCGGCGAGAGGCTGCTGAGCTACGCGCGCCGCCTGCTGGCGCTTAACGACGAAGCGCAGCGCGCCGTGCGCGGCGAACTGCTGCAAGGCGAGCTGCGCATTGGCATGCAGGAAGATTTTGGCGAATCGCTGATGCCCGCGCTGCTTAGCCAGCTCGCGGGCCAGCATCCGGGTCTCAACATTACGGCGCGCATAGACCGCAACCGCGCCCTGCGTCAGGCGGCGATAGAGAAACAGATAGATATCGCGCTGCTGTGGCAACCCGAACAGGCGCTCGACGAAGGCGAGTTTTTGGGAGAGTGTCCGCTGGTGTGGATCGCCTCGCCGCAGAAAGAGCTCAGGACGCTGCTGGCGAGTGGCGAACCTTTACCGCTGGTGATGTTTGACGCGCCCTGTCAGATGCGATCTCGCGCCATCGCCGCGCTGGATCAGGCAGGTATTCCGTGGCGCGTCGTCTTTACCAGCCCGAGCCTGAGCGGCATCTGGGCGGCCGTGCAGGCGGGCCTCGGCATCACGCTGCGTTCGCCCATCGGGCTGCCGCGTACCCTGCATATCGTTGACGCGGCGCTGCCTGCGGCAGGCCGCATCGGGATTACGCTATGGCAGAACAGCAGCCTGGATGCGCAGGCGCAGCGCCTGCTGCACGATTCCGTTTCCGCCGCGCTGCTTCCTTCACTGCTGCGCTAAAGATTCTCGTTTTAAACAATTTGGTTTAAATATGTTTCCCGCACGTAAGGTTAAGCCTTTTATATAACTTAACCTTCGCGCTGCGGATTAATTTATGGGGTGATAATTTTCACCGAGTCATTTGTTTAATACGTCAACAAAACAGCCCTTTAATTGCCTGTTTCTTCTTCGGTTAGCGTTTTTCACCGCGGTTAAGCTCACCGGCAGCTGCAGACTGTCACACCTTGTTAACACAGGCGTCATCAGGTGCGCGCAGGCTCTAGGGTCTGTCCCTGAGCCTGGAAAGCTTAGTGATAAATAAGCGCGAAAAAATCTGAACAAAATAAAAGATTGAGCCCGAATCGCAAAAGCTCTATATTGGCCGCGCCTAAAATCAGGTAACCCGAATTTTTAACATTCATTCAACTGCGGCACAGTCGATTGCCCCGGTTGTAGGAGAGATATGATGACGGATAAAGTCCGTATTGATTCTTTAGATGCCACTTCAAACGCAAACAATGAAACCTATTTGGCCCGTCAGGCTGAGTTCGAATCAAACGTCAGAAGTTATCCCCGCAAGTTACCGTTAGCGATCACCCAGGCGAAAGGCGTATGGATTACCGACGCCGACAACAAAGAGTATCTCGACTGCCTGGCAGGCGCGGGTACGCTGGCGCTGGGTCATAATCATCCTGACGTGTTGCAGAGCATCCAAAATGTCATTACCAGCGGCTTGCCGTTACATACTCTCGATCTGACGACGCCTTTAAAAGATGCGTTCTCTGAATACCTGCTGTCGCTGCTGCCTGGTCAGGGCAAAGAGTACAAACTGCAGTTCACCGGCCCGTCCGGCGCGGACGCGGTTGAAGCGGCGATCAAGCTGGCGAAAAAAGCCACCGGCCGCTCAGGCGTCATCGCCTTCTCCGGCGGCTATCACGGCATGACCCACGGCGCGCTCTCCGTGACCGGCAACCTGTCGCCGAAAGAAGCGGTCAACGGCATGATGCCGGAAGTGCAGTTTATGCCTTACCCGCACCTCTACCGCTGCCCGCTGGGCATTGGCGGCGACGCGGGCGTGAAAGCGCTGACCTACTACTTCGAAAACCTGATTAACGACGTGGAAAGCGGCGTGCGCAAACCTGCGGCGGTCATCCTGGAAGCGGTTCAGGGCGAAGGCGGCGTGAACCCGGCCCCGGCCGAGTGGCTGCAGCGCATCCGTAAAGTGACCGAAGAGCACGGCATTCTGCTGATCATCGATGAAGTGCAGGCGGGCTTTGCGCGCACCGGCAAATTCTTCGCCTTCGAGCACGCCGGCATTCAGCCAGACATTATCGTGATGTCGAAAGCCGTCGGCGGCGGCCTGCCGCTTGCCGTGCTGGGCATTAAAAAGCAGTTCGACGCCTGGTCGCCGGGCCACCATACCGGCACCTTCCGCGGCAACCAGCTGGCAATGGCTACCGGCCTTACCACGCTGAAGATCCTTAAAGAGCAGAACATCGCCGACAAAGTGGCGCAGCAGGGCGAGTGGCTGAAAGGCAAACTGGCCGAGATGCAACAGCGTTTCCCGGTTATCGGTCACGTACGCGGGCTGGGCCTGATGATCGGCATCGAGATCGTGAAGCCGAACGAAGCCAAAGATCAGCTGGGCTGCTATCCGGCGGACGGCGATCTCGCTGCGCTGCTGCAGAAGAAGTGCTTTGAAGCGGGTCTGATCCTTGAGCGCGGCGGCCGTCACGGCTGCGTGCTGCGCCTGCTGCCTTCCCTGCTGATCACCAACCAGGAGCTGGAAGTGTTCCTCGACAAGTTCGAGCAGGCGCTGCTGGCCGCTGGCGTGCAGCCGGTTTAAGTGGAGCGGATACGATCATGTCTGAATTAAATCCGATCCTGGCGGGCTCGGCGCAGAGCATCGAAGCCTATCAGCAGGTTATCGAGCAGAGCAGCAAAGCGGTCGTCGAGTGGCTGAAGCAGCCTGAAATGTATCAGGGCAAAACCGTCGCGGAACTGCGCGAGCGTATTGCGCTGGACTTCAATCCGACCGGCCTGGGCAACCAGGCCGCCATCGAGCGCGCGGTCGAGTTCTTCCTGAAAGACAGCCTGGCGGTGCATCACCCGCAGTGCGTGGCGCACCTTCACTGCCCGAGCCTGGTGGTAAGCCAGGCGGCGGAAGTGCTGATCAACGCTACCAACCAGAGCATGGACTCCTGGGATCAGAGCCCGTCGGCGACCATCATCGAGATGAAGCTGATCGAGTGGCTGCGCGCCCAGGTGGGCTATGAAGCGGGCGACGCGGGCGTGTTCACCAGCGGCGGCACTCAGAGCAACCTGATGGGCCTGATGCTGGCGCGCGACGCGTTCTTTGCGCGTCAGGGCCACTCTGTTCAGCAGGATGGCCTGGTGGGCGACCTGCGTAAGCTGAAAGTGTTCTGCTCCGAAAACGCCCACTTCTCGGTACAGAAGAATATGGCGCTGCTCGGCCTGGGCTACCAGTGCGTTACCCAGGTTAAGACCGACGAATACGCCCGTATGGACGTGACCGATCTGGCGGAGAAGATTGCCCAGGCGAAAGCCAACGGCGATGGCATTCTGGCGATTGTCGCCACCGCAGGCACCACCGACGCCGGCGCTATCGATCCGCTGCGCGACATCGCCACGCTGGCCGCCCAGAACAATATCTGGGTGCACGTCGATGCGGCATGGGGCGGCGCGCTGCTGCTGTCGGAAAAATATCGCGACTATCTGGACGGCCTTGAGCTGGTGGATTCCGTTACCCTGGACTTCCATAAGCAGTACTTCCAGACCATCAGCTGCGGCGCGTTCCTGCTGAAAGACGCGGCAAACTACGAGCTGATGCGCTATCAGGCGGCCTACCTGAACTCTGAGTTCGATGAAGAGGCCGGCGTGCCGAACCTGGTGTCCAAATCACTGCAGACCACGCGCCGCTTTGACGCGCTGAAACTGTGGATGGGTCTGGAAGCGTTGGGTCAGAAGCAGTACGCGGCGATCATCGATCACGGCGTTACCCTCGCACAGCAGGCGGCGAAATATATCAGCGCTCATCCGCTGCTGGAGCTGGTAATGAAGCCGCAGCTGGCGAGCGTGCTGTTCCGCTTCCATCCGGAAACCGGCTGTTACGATCTGGCTGAAACCGCACTGCTTAATCAGCGCATCGGCGACGCACTGCTGGAATCGGGCCGCGCCAACGTAGGCGTGACCGAGCACAACGGCGTGACCTGTCTGAAGCTGACGCTGCTTAACCCGACCGTGACGCTGGAAGATGTTAAAGTCCTGCTGGCGCTGGTTGAGAAAACCGCCAGGCCGCTGGTGGGCTAACCTGTCCAGGGCAAGATAAAAAAGCCGGTAACTGCGTTACCGGCTTTTTTTTGCCCGATGATCACGATCAGCTCTGGCGCCTACAGGCTCGAATCGATCTTTTGGCACGGTGCGTGGATAAGATGCGTTTTCATAAGAGCTGAAAGGTATTTTTCCGTCATGAAAGAGAATGCAGATCAATATAATTGTGGTATAGGTTCTATTTATGATCTGTCTGATACTGTGCGTAATGAATATACCCAAACTGAATTGAGGTTTTTTATGTTTAACGATGAACCTCCGTCGAGAGTGACGGCTCAAAACTGATTATCTCTACCCACACGTTCGATTGAGATAATCAGTTCTTACTGCCCTGTTCCAGGGGCGTGATTATCTTTAAATCGATACATAACGTGTCGGGGTGAATTATGCTTTTCAAACTATTATACCTGCCTTCTTCATTAAACATGCCTTGCTCCTCTCCTGCCTGCGAATCTGCAGTACATGCGTCAACAGGAGAAAGCGCCATGATTAAATCATCTCTGCTGCGCCCGTTTTCAGCGCTGAAAAATCGGCTGGTAAAGAATTACCAGAGCGCGATTAAAGCGCAGATAGACAGCATTATTCCTTAAGCTACATCAGATTGAAACATGGATATCCAGCTTCGCTAATGCGTGGCTGGATGACGCTCCATTAATGCAAAAAATATTTAGTGTCTCTTCAGGATACACGGCATCCACCGGGTGTTGTCGGATATTCTTGTAATATGTCAGCTAAGTACGCTATATATCAGGGTTTAATTTATGCAACTGACAAAAAACACTTCCCTATGGAAAAAATATGTAATTAATGATGTGATTGTTATCTCCATTGCAATCCTTCTGGCAGGCGGTTTTTTTTATGGCTGGCAGGGTATGCATTCGTATTTTAACGGCAGCTCACTTCCCAATCTTTCTGTCGATTATAGACAGCTTCCCTACTATACGTTGCGGACCACGATGAGATTATGCATCGGTTTAATTTACTCGATGTTATTTACGCTTGTATTTGGCGTGCTGGCGGCCAGATTTGCTGCGATGCGCAGAGTGATCCTGCCGTTCGTTAATTTTATGGAATCGGTGCCGTTGGTCGGCTTTTTAACCTTTACCACCGCGTTCTTTCTTGGTCTTTATCCGCACAGCGTTATGGGTCTGGAGGGACTGGCTATTTTCGCGGTATTTACCGGTCAGGCATGGAACATGATGCTGACGCTGTATCAAACGTTACGGGTGGTCCCTCATGAACTTACCGACGTCACGGTCGCATTTCGCTGTAATCCCTGGCAGCGTTTCTGGCGATTAGGTTTTCTCTATTCTTTTCCGGGACTGCTGTGGAATACCATGGTTTCGCAGTCTGCCGCCTGGTTCGCGCTCATTGCTTCTGAAATGCTGACCGTCGGAAACCACAGCATCAACCTTCCAGGCATAGGCTCGTGGATTGGAAGCGCTATTGACAGCGGGAACGTTCATGCCGTGCTGTGGGGGCTGCTTGCACTTGTAATTAATATTGTGTTGTTTGATCAGTTACTGTTTCGTCCTCTGGTGCGCTATGCAAGCCGGTTCAAATATGAAGACACCTGCGCCAGCGAAAAGCCAGGCTCCTGGTTTTACTCCTGCCTGGTGAATTCGGCGACCGGCCACATTCTCGGAAAACTGTGCGCAAGCTTTGCTTATTTCTGGCTGTTTACGCTGCCAAAAGTCTGGTATCGCCTGAAGCTGGACCGCTTGTTTAAAGCACTTTCAGTGTTGAACTGGCTCTGGTCAGGCCTGTGGTATCTCTCTGTCGTGGTGAGCTGCTTATATTTTGGCTATCGGCTGTGGTATTACCTGCCGCTACAGTACCTGCCCCAGCTTCCCGCATGGATGGGCCTGACGGCAGCCCGCGTGATTGCTGCAATGCTGTTAAGCATTGTTATTTTCACGCCTCTTGGCGTCTGGATTGGATTGCGGCCCGGCCTTGTCCGTTTTTTCCAGCCCATCATTCAGATTATGGCTGCGATTCCATCCAATGTTTTTTATCCGGTTATCGCGGTCATTTTGCTGACCTGGCATCAGGATCTGAATGCCTGGACCATTCCAATGATTATGCTGGGGACGCAGTGGTATGTGCTGTTTAACGTCATTGCGGGAGCCTCTGTCATCCCCGCCCAGATGACTGATGTCAGTCGGATATTCCGTGTAGGGGGGATCATGTGGTGGACGAAATATATCCTTCCAGCCATTTTCCCCTATCTTGTCACCGGAATTATTTCGGCTGCCGGAGGGGCATGGAATGCTGCTATCGCTGCTGAAGTGCTCAACTGGGGAAGTACGACCCTGAAAACAGAAGGACTTGGCGCATTTATTTCCACCACGACGGATGCCGGCTTAAATCCGGAAGCGGCACTGGGCTGTCTTGCCATGTGCTTTATGGTTGCCCTGTGCATTATTTTTATCTGGCAGCCGCTCTATCGCTATGCCGAAACCCGCTTCAGATTTGACTAAGAAATTAAGAAACATGTTATAGAGAGAGATTATGATGAAAACTTCACGCTCCGTTTTAGAAATTAAAAATGTCGCCCGGTCATTTCGTAGAGAGCGACAGACGCTTCAGGTTCTGGAAAATATAAACCTCAACGTGCATGAAAATGAAATTGTCGCGCTGTTAGGAAAATCCGGCTCGGGAAAATCAACCCTGTTGCGTATTATCGCCGGCCTGGAGGCGCCAACATCCGGTTCAGTGGTGTGCAACGATCTGCCTGTTACAGGACCCTGCCCTGACGTCAGTATGGTATTCCAGTCCTTTGCGCTTTTCCCCTGGCTTACGGTGGCTGGCAATATTGCTTTTGGCCTTCAGGCACTGGGACTGCCTGTTGATGAGGTCAAACGCCGTACGGTTGATATGATCGATCTTATTGGACTTTCTGGTTATGCCGATGCGTGGCCAAAAGAGTTATCGGGTGGCATGCGGCAACGAACTGGTTTTGCCCGAGCGCTGGCGGTTGAGCCTGAACTGCTGTTGCTTGACGAGCCGTTTTCCGCCCTTGATATTTATACAGGACATAAGCTACGCCAGGAGTTTATCTCCTTATGGGAACAGCGAAGAATTAAAACCAAAGCGATGGTACTGGTAACGCATAACGTTGAAGAGGCCGTAATGCTCTGCGATCGCGTTCTGCTGCTGACAGGCGCACCGGGCACCATCACTGACGCCTTCGGTATAGATATTCCAGCGAGGGAGCGTAACGCTGAAAATATTAAGCCCTTTGTCGATGTCATCACTGAAACGCTGAATCTGAAGATTGCTGCCGCACTGGCCTGATGATGTTAGCAACTCACTCCCTGAGATGGCAGCACCAGCGCTTTACGGCATTATGCTGCCATCTCGTCTGGCGCAATTTTTTATATCCCGGAGCGGGCGTTTCTCCACTTTCAGCAGTACGGCGTCATGCGATCCTGGCGTGCGTACATCAATCTTAGGTGTGCTGTGTCCGCCAGGTGGCGGCTACGCTACGCCCTTCCGGGCCTGTACCAGAACCAAAAGCAGGTCGGGTAAGCCTTAGGCCATCCGGCTATTTTATTGCAGAGAGCACCCATCCAACCGACAATAAATCCGCGCTGCCACCCGGGCTTAGGTTTCGTTCTGTCAATGCCCTATCCATCTTAAGCAGCGCCTCTCGATCCCAGCCGTTAGTCAGTAACTCCCGCGCATAGCCCTGAACGTAGCGCAGCCCCTGCATCCCACCGCGTGAAACCAGATTGCTGTCCTGATTGATTGACATCAGGCGTAACAGCAGGCCGTGAAGTGAGTGACCGTTCCACTGCGCCAGCGCCTTACGCACCGTCGCATAACCGCTCTCTGCCTCACCGCGCGCGCCGGTTAGGCCGTACTGTTGATACTGCCGCTCGCCCGCCGTCGCCTGCCCGCTGCGTACGGACAGCTCCCGCGATACCAGCCCGCGGCAGATGTTACTCACCTCACAACAGAGGCTGTCTGCGGAGATATTTTTCACGCGCCCGGCAGTGAAGCACAGTAAGCCAAGGGCAAAAATAGCGCCTTTATGGGTGTTCACCCCATTCGTCGCGGCATACATCGCCTGCTCACACGACAGCCCCATCGGGCGAATAATCCTTAACTGTTCGCCAGCGGATTTATCGGCATGCGCGCTACCGAGCTCGGCAAAGCGCGTAAGCCACGGGGTAATCGCCGCAATGCTGCGAACAAACAGCGCGTGGTCCATATCGCGATGGGAACCGTTATTGAGCTTGTCCACCAGCCCCGGCTTGGGCGTCAGCTCCAGCTCCTGCCACAGCGCCGCTTCGGCAAGCGTGGGCACATCTACCGTGCGCGGTTTAGTCGCGAGCAAACCAGTCATCGATCGTCTTCTCCACGCGCGCCACCACCTGCTCCAGAGGATGTTTGCGCGAACGGGAACAGGCGTGAGCGGGCTCGTCGCAGATCAGGCAGCGTCTGAGGTGTGACCCCAGAGACTGACGCCCGACATGGCCGTGCTGAGGGCAGATCACATCCAGATCCCACAGCCTGCCGAGCGGGTGCGTTTGCTCCAGATCCGCACAGTGCGCTTTGATTTCCACAGCCGGATGGGCCACGCACCACAGCGCTTCTGGCCCGGTCGCGAGCCATAGCACCTGGCGGGCCAGCACCGGCCAGCGCTTTTCCCACAGCAGCTGGTCGCATATTTGCAGCGCCACGCCCGTAGTGTTGCGATAGCGCAGGCTGTCTTTGATTGCCCCTGGCGTAACCAGCGTGAGGGAGATTACCGGCTGTCGATAGTGCGTGAGCCAGACAGCCTGGCGCGCTGCGCGGCGCTCTTTCGCCGCCAGCAGGTCGTCCAGGCTGACACCCGTCCGCACGGGGGGCGCAATAGTCATATTCACTCCTTTACCTGTCGCACGGTATCGATCACGCTGCCGTCGCGATAGCGGATCACCCCAACGATTTTGTCGGTAAATTCGATCGCTTTCGGGACGCCGGTCAGGGATATCGCCTGCTCGTAAAGCGCGCTGATATCCACAACTTTCAGCCCGGTCTCCAGCAGCCGCTCGCGGATCTCCGGACGCGCCGGATTGACCGCAATGCCGTGGTCGGTGACCAGCACGTCAATGCTCTCCCCCGGCGTGAGGCGCGTCGTGACACGCTTCACCACGGTCGGAATACGGCTTCGCAGCAGCGGCGCAACCACGATGGTCAGGTTCGCCGCGGCGGCCACGTCGCAGTGCCCGCCGGACGCGCCGCGCATCACGCCGTCGGAGCCGGTGATGACGTTGACGTTGAAATCAACGTCAATTTCCAGGGCGCTGAGGATCACCACGTCGAGCTGGTCGCAGCTTGCTGCGTTGCTGCCGGGACTGGCGTAGACGCTAGTGGAAATCTCCACGTGGTTCGGGTTGCGCGCCAGCGAGGCCGCCGCCTGGCCGTCAAAGCACTGAGTATCAAGCAGCTTTTCGATCAGCCCCTTCTCATGCAGATCCACCAGGCTGCCGGTGATGCCGCCGAGCGCAAAGCGCGCCTTCACGCCGCTGCGCTCCATCTTCTCTGCCATAAAGCGGGTGCAGGCCGTGGCCGCCGCGCCGGAGCCGGTCTGCATCGAGAAGCCCGGTTTAAAGTAGCCGGAATGCTCGATCACGTCCGCCGCATAGCGGGCGATCATCAGCTCGCGTGGGTTGCTGGTGACGCGCGCCGCGCCGACGCTGATTTTCGCCGGTTCGCCCACGCTGTCGACCTGCACAATGTGGTCCACCTGGTCCTGCATCAGGCTGGCGGGCATATTGGGAAACGGCACCAGCTCTTCGGTCAGCAGCACCACCTGACGGGCAAAGTGCGCGTCCACCATCGCATAGCCCAGCGAGCCGCAGCAGGATTTGCCGTGCGTGCCGTTGGCGTTGCCAAACTCATCGCTGCACGGCACGCCGAGAAACGCCACGTCAATATTCAGCTCGCCGTCCTGGAGCAGCTTCACGCGCCCGCCGTGGGAGTGAATTTGCACC
>Ga0153961_1000220_pt1 | contig 17490 bp, 8 predicted proteins | sample TSFL045MetaG_FD_104748 | JGI IMG/M metagenome (GOLD analysis project Ga0153961, IMG submission 104748) | Attine ant fungus gardens microbial communities from Florida, USA - TSFL045 MetaG | ecosystem: Host-associated > Fungi > Mycelium > Unclassified | place: USA: Florida, Withalacochee...
AGAGGACTTTTAAGTTATGGCTTAATACCCCAATTTAGTTTAGTTAATTATTTTTGTTTTGTTTTGTTTTTTAATTTTTTACTTTTTGTACAATTTTTGTACTTCTTTTATTAAAAGGGGTTTTTTTTCAGATAATCCTATATTATTATAATAAACATGATCTGGTATACAACAACTGTCTGCGTTAACAAGAGAAATGGATGGTGGTGTAAAGATAAAATTAATAAGTTATATTTCTAACAACCTGAATGAAAAAGGTCAAGAATTTTATAATTATGGTAAGAAAATATAATAAAATTATAAATAAATAGACAGTATTCCAAGAAAATATGAAATTATCAAAAATGATTAAGTTAAATAGAAAATTAATTAAAAAGACAGTTCTGATTATATAAAATACAAAAGTGGAGTAGGGGAAGAAGATAAGGATTTCTATATTAAAATAAATTAAAAAAAGTATCATAGTTATTCAAAAGATTTTACTATAAAAAATACAGATAACACCAAGTGAATTCTGTAAGTTGAATACAATAAAATATAAGGTATTAACACAAATGCCATTATTAAAAGATGTTAGTGATTATTTAAATTCATTAGTCAAAAATAATATATAATTATACTTACCAGTAGTATGAATAACTCCAGCTAATTTAAAAATTAAAATTAAGTACAATATAAATCTATTAAGAGAAGAAGTACATTACTTAAAGGATGTAAGCGTTTAACAATCAATTACCTACAAATTAACTAAATAAAAAATCAAATAAGAATAAGGAATAAGGGTAAATTAATTACAAAGATGAATAGCAACTATTAATTAAAAAGATAAAGAAGAAATTAAATCTATTTGTACAATTAATGAATGGTATGGTATAAAAGGAAGATACAATAATGTAAATGTTAATTAAATGTGCATTTATTGAAATCTAATACGAAATAAAATTATTTACTAACAATGCCTGATAGTATCCAGACTCAAGTATTAATTTATAGTGAGATTGAATTATTTCAGGATGATAATGGAAAAGAGTTACATCTAATTATAAATAAAAATAGATCTACCTAAAATTCCATAAGCATTTGCATTTATTGCATTTCGTGATTATTTCAAAAATAATTATTTCCTATTTTAATCAATAATAATGATAAATAGGTTAATAGGTTACATGATAAGATTATCTTCGAGATGAGAAGAGTTGATTTAAGTTACAATTTAAATTTTCTTATTATTAAGCCGAAGTTTACTTACTTTCTTACCTCTTTTCTTATTTTCTTTCTTTACCTTTAAATTTCTATCTTTAGTCTTTTCTTTACTCATTTCTTTATTTATATGGATTTCTTTATGCGGATGTGTCTTTAGATAGGGAAGAATTTTTATCTTTACCAGATTTCATATAAGCATAAGCATCTTTATGCGAAGTATCACAAATGTTATTTAATGGTATAACATGGATAGGCGGAATATTTTATATTAGAATCATCTACTTGATCAAGTTAGTTAGGTGGAGAATTTAATTTTAATCTTAATCATCTACTGGGTTTATCAATTCCATTTAATTTTCTATTGCTAACATTAATCTTCAATGAAGAGCAATCTAAATTGAAGGAATTAAATTCAACTTCTATTGAATCACCTTTAGCTAAATTTAATAAATCATCATATGTAAGATTAATTGCATTAATACCACTAGGTTTTATAATTACTCGATTTTTCTTCTGTTTTAATAGCATATAACATCTTATTATAGGTATTCCCTCTAGTAATTTATGTAAAATTATTATCTGTCCAAGTTCACGTCCAACTAAATTTCAATTATTAGGGAACTCTTTTTGAAGAATGACAGTATCTGTATCACTATAATAACAAGTATTACCAGGAATAATCATAAGTTTATTTAAACAATCTAACATAGCCAGTTATAGGAGGAGGTATATACACAGGGGTGTCAGTTTAAAGTGTCCTTTTTTTTATCTAATTCCTCATTACTTAAGTTATCTCTATATAACACTCTTAAAATTTAATTAATTCTTGAAGAATATTTAATAATAACATAATCATCATTTAAATCATAATTATAAAATTTAGTTAAACTTACAGGTTCATTTCTTTTCATAATTTTATTTTGATTAGTAATATCTTTTTTGTCCAAATTTTCCATATAATGAATTTAAAGCATAGTTAGCAATTAAATTTTATACTGGGTTATTACTCTATTTCTTTAATTTAAATAACTCAATGACATATTCAACGAAGGTTTCGAATCGATATCCCCATAACAAATAAAATTATAACCCTCTATTTAATAGCATCTTTAATTTCTTCAGTTCATATTAGACGTGATAATTTATATCATGGAGAGTCAGTCGTACCGTCTTTTCTTTTTATAATGCGAGTTGAAAGACGGAGATGATAATGAAGTGAGATTATTCCATTAGTAAATCCTAATGATCCATCGTGAACATGAGTGGTAATTAAAATCATAAATGAATAGGGTCGGAAAAGGATAAATGAAAGATATCTGTTAAGTTAAAACATGGTCAAGGACATGGTGGGTCGTGAACAAGGGGGGGATCAGCATCTGAGTCGGAGTCCAGAAGGGCCATGTGTTAAAGTATCTACCTAAGAAGATGATTAAAATTTTATCCAGTGTGGAGGAAGGTAAGCCGTTAATACTCTGTTGTATCTAAAAGAAGGGGAGGATATAGGAAATATAATGGAAGATAATCGAATAAGTATAAAGGGTTGTTAATTGCAGCAGGATAAGAAAAAGCAGGGAAGATGCGAAGGTCCAAAGGAGGAAAAATTTAAAGCGAAGAGAGTAAGATTAGTGATGAAATAGGACAGAGGTGAACTATAAAGCGTAATGCGGAAGGGGTCATATCTGATTTAGGGAAAAATAATGTGCAAATAGCGAATGGGGAGCGGTAACATGAGCGATAGAATCTTGAAAATGGAAAAATTCAAATCGATATAATGATGAGATGGACAGCGTGGTCAACGTAATTATTAGTAAGGTGAAGGAATAAATAACCAGCCCGGGTTCATAAGGAAAGTAAATGGGTAGGTTAAAGTAAGGAGTATCGAGTAAACGACGGTTAAAATTTGTATATGGGGTATTACTTTAGTAGAAGTAAAAAACGTCAAATCAAATCATCCCATAATGTTATCGTGAGCAACGGATAAAGAACACGAGGTACTTACAATTTAATAGTTCGATAGAATCGTTGGTTTATTAGGACTGTAAAAAAAGAAAGCGGATTGAATCGGCACATATGTTTTGCGTGTGTCAGGGGCGCGGTTAAATTGAGCAAAAAAACAAAAAAATTAAAAAAGGTTACATCTCCAGTCAAGCTTATCGAAAATTATTTTAAATAAAAAACAAAAAATGAAAATGACAAACACAAAATGAAAATTAATGAAAAATCAAGGGCTATAATGTGATCGTTCTGGAATAAGTGCAAAATGGATGCAGTCAACAGGAGGTAAAAAGCCAAGCGTCAAGGTCTCAAAGAGGTAAAGAAAAAGGATGAAATGATTTGAACTGAAATAAAATAGAAACTAAAGTAAATAACCTTCAGGAGCGCTAGAATAAATGAAGATTTTAAAGAGATTTATAGATTACAATGAGTATTAGTACACTCCCCTGGAAGGCGGAGACAGGGAGAAAGAAAAGATGTAAGCAATAAAGGAGGTAAAAGTGCATGTGTAGATGGAAAAATAATAAAAGGTAGTAAAGATTACTGAAAATCAATTCAAGAAGTGAAGGAAATAGTCGTAGTCCTTCTGAATATCGAGCGAATCGTTTAATAAGGGTATAAATATCCAAAGGAAACAAAGGATAAATGAGAGCGTTATAAATACCAACAGTAATTGACAGAGCCGGTCAGGGAGTATATCAATTAGGAATTGAACGTGTGGTAGAAGCGAAATCAGAGGGTAACTCTTTTGGGTTAATAAAGCATAGATCGACACATGATGGTATTAGCGCGATCATAAGTTTATTGGACAAAATTACTCATTCCAAATGGGTATTAGATGTTGATATAGCTAAATGGTTTGACAGAAATAAGTCACGAATTTATGCTAGAACATACACCTACGATACATAAGATGGTCATGGAACAAAGAGTAAATTGCGGTGTAATGGTAGAAATTAATTATCTAGACACGAGCGAAGGAACAGCCCAAGGAGGAAAGATATCAGCGGTATTGTGTAATATTGCACTGAATGGATTAGAATAAGAAGAGCACGAAAAAAGGGAATAAGGGAAGGAGTGCAGTTAATTAGATATGCAGACGATATGATAATCACCGGAAGAAGCAAGAAATGCTATATAAAGGAAGAGACAAAGTGAAATAGTTTTATATTAAAAAATAAATTTTGCAGGTTTATTAGTTTAGAAAGAGGGAGGTGTGGGAGTCTAGATAAATTATAAGTTTGTAGGTTTACTTTATTTGTGTGTGTTTGTTTTAGGTGAGTATTGAATAAACTTTCAATTAATTTTATTAATTTCTTCTATTTAGTTTTACTGTTACTGTTAATGTTATCTCACGTACATTTACGTAAATTATACATCAATTGTAGTATTTTCTTGTACTTTTGTTTTAATACTTTATTTAAATCGAAATGGTATACAGTGCGTAACGTTCACATAGTATTATAGCATTGGGTTATTTATTTTTTAACTATTTTTAAATGAGATGATTTTTAGATTTTAATGTACCACTTTCCACTATGTTATATTCTTATGGTATATGTTTAATATTTTATATTGGTTTTCAGTTTATAGTTTATTGGGATATGTGAAATCTGTTAGACAATTTGTGGTTAATTTAGATGTAGTCTTTTATTTGTTTGTTGTTTATTTTACTTACGTTTAGTTTATATTTAAACTCTTTATAATCAAATTAGCTTAGTTTTACTACACTTTATTTAAAAAAGTAGTCTTAAATTTAATTCTCAGATAGATAGCAATGAATAGTATTTTAAGTTTGAGGTAACTAGTTTTGATTTTTAGTTCTTGTTTTGTATTTTGTTTAAAGATAATGTTGTATGTCTAGCTCTGCCAAATCGGAGATTTAAGATTAGAGGTTTGTCCTTGCTGCCATTCGTGATCATCCTTTTCTCTCTGCTAAGATATAGGTTTACCTCATATTTAAGGAAGTAACGAATCCAATTAAGGATTTATTCATTTTCATTTCTCGATCCTCTTATCCATATAATTCAATCATCTGCATAACGAACATAGAGAAGGGTCTTGAAATACCAATATTGAGAGTCTTTAGACTGGACAATCATCATTAGTTTGTGATATTTCAACTTGGTATACAGATTTTTTCCCTGGCTTTACGATTATATAATCTACTCCATGCACGATTGATTCTACCTTTAAGCCTTTATCAAATTCACCTTTCAGTTGTTATACAAATTTGTCCATTTCATTCATATATACATATTATAGATTAGGACTTATGATAGAACCCGTTGAGATACCTGAAAGATAATGTTGAAATAATCGAAATTCGAAGTCTTTAAGGGGTTTCTGTATCATCACCAGAAATATATGATATAATATTTTATTACTTAAGATCTTCACGAAGATATCACGCCTAGGGAAAACATTACCACTTATCTCAATCATTGTATCACTTAGCAACTCCAAACACTTGAAAGAAAATTTAAAGCCTGATAGTAACCGTTTGAATAATGTGTTTTTCAAAATGGGTTATACGATCATTACAATGGGTTATTGAACTAGGTTAGCTATGATACGTGCTATTCTAAGACCTCTCATTTTACACTTGCCCTTAGGTTTTTTTAAATCTTCTAGGTGGAGATAATTTGAAATGTATCTTCTTTAAGACTCTTAATTATCCTTTCTAGGACTTCATGAGACATACTATCCAAAGTAGTAGCTATTCTTCATTTCGACATGTTACCAGGGTTACTGTTAATTTGTGATACGCTATTTCATATACTCTTACGTCATACAGTAAATTGTATAATTTATCAGATTCTATACACTCGGGTTTATCTTCATATAATTACCTATTTTAGAATAGGCTTTTCTTTTCATTGTTTGTCCGCGGAGTCATAGTTTTTACCCCTTTTTCTAAAAAATCTGAGTATTGGTCTAAGAGTTTGCTCTAATTCATAATCTTTCATCTTTCATCTTGAATCTTTAATCTTTTTTCTTTTATCTGATATATGCTATAAGGCTAATCTAAATCTTTATCTTTATTTATAAATTATATAAGTCTAAGTATATCTAATTCGGGTATTCGTCTTTATTTTCGTCTACTATTTATTTTTAAATTAATTATCTAACTCGACTAGACGTCTTTAATTTCATCTAAAATTTTAATTAAATAGGTATAAAATTATATAAATTAAGTTACACACTAAACTAACACTAAACTAACACTAATACAATACTACTATATTTCTTATTAGACTTAGATTAGACGATTAATTATACTAGACTAAGATTAGAAAATGACATACGAGCCTTAAATAATAGTATATAAATAGCTTAAATTATTAAGTAAAATTTATTATTAAAAATCGATTTATTACCTTGATATTTTATCTCTGTCTAACATAAGGGTTAATATCTGAGCAGTAAAGTTAAATTACTAGTACTTCATAATTATATATTCAGTATTTATTATTAAATAATATTAGTATACCGAGCAAATAACCATATTAATAAACAAACAAAAAAAATAACTGATTAACCTTAAATCTTAAAAAATACCAGATAAAACCAATTGAAAAGGAATAAACTAAATATTGTTTGTCTTTTAATCTTAAATTTGAGAGTTAAACTTATTTTACAAATCGTACGTATAAATAACGGCATGGTAATTTAATAAGCGAGCAGTAGCAATAAGATCTGAAAAGGAAATTTACCATCTTTTGTTTTGGTATTATATGTGATTAGATGGTTACTTAGTTAATTATTAGTTACCAAAAAAAATTTAAATCGGTATCAACTCAAGATATATACTTCTATAGTTCATCAAATGTAAAGGTACAATTCTACGCCAAAAGGTAAAAGTTTTAGAAAGTAAAGTTGTCACTATTATAAGTAATAGCAAAAAACAACAAAGAAAGAATTATATGATATAAGTATATATATATTATTATATAAATAGGATTTATAAGTATCCAGCTAATGAATGTATCGGACTACCTACTCTAAGGCTCCCCTTTAAGAATAAGAATTAGAAATGTGTTTTTGTTTTATTTGTTTGTTTTTATAGAAAATAAATGCTTTAGTTGATAAAGAGTTATTGCATATACAATTAGCGAGAAAATTTATTATTTATATAAATTACTTGTTCTATTCAACAAAAAAATTATTTACTTTTGTATTATTCGTTAACATCTTTAGCTGAAAGGTAAAGCGTGTGCCTTCGAAGCATAAGTTTATTGGTTCGATTCCAATAAGATGTTTTTATTATAAACCCTTGCCTGTTACTTAGCAGAAAATAAATAAGCTTATGTTGGCGATTAAATCCTTTTTTTAAAAATTCTAAAAAGACTATGGTGGACTTTTGATGTAAATCAATTAGCTTGGCAAATAACAAATAATATTTATTAATTAGCTTAGGGTTCTATACTAAAATTTGTGTTGGTTTAGCAAGAGTTTTTGTTGTTATAAACTAATAACATTTAATATAATATAATTTAGGAAGCAGAACTCGAGTGGTTGAGTGTCCCCCTTTTAAGGGGAAAGTTCTGGTTCGACCCCAGGTGTTTCCAATTTAATATTGAAGAAGTAGCCAATCCAATTTTGATTCTTAGCTGCAATTGACATTTAAGACATTTATTTTTGTGTGTCTTTTTTATTTAGGCAAAATAAAATTTAACTAAAAATAGTATTGCTAAGAAAAGGGTAAATTTAAAGTAATAACCTGTTTGGATAGGTATATAAAATTAAATTAAATGACAAAAAGCAGAATTCCAATCATTAGATATAATTTATATGTTTTTTAATTACTGATTGCTGTATTTTATTTGTTTTTTATAATAATTTTTTAGTTAATTAAACCAACACCATTAGTTTAAATTTGCAATTATTACAATTACCTTGGTACATTTTGTTTAAATTGATCGATGATCCTGCCTATAAAAATATATTAATTATTAATTAAGATGAAAGTATAGTAGCCTGCCTACGCATAGTTAGGTATTAAAGTTTTGCTTATCTTTTGTTTTTGTTTTATTTTGTTTTTCTATAAACTTATAATAATAAAATTATTTAATTTCTTTTGTATTATCAAATACTTAATTTTAAATTAGTTGCTCTAAAAGAGAATTAGGATATCTAAAACTGAATTATTTTGATTAATTAAAAGTAATTAGGAAACTCAAAAGTATGAAATAAGGTATAATTTATAATAAATAATTATTTAGGTAAAATTTAATATATTAATAGTATATAAGAAAAATGAGAAACTTTTAATTATTAAATAATTGTAGAAATAGAAAAAATATTTTTTAATTATTAAATAATAATAATAGTAAAAAGACCTATACCTGTACTTAAGAATTTTTAGAGAAATCAGCAAAATATACATAAACAGAATCTGAGTTATAGATATACCTAACCCACTATTTGATTTTCGACAATTTTTCACTTACTTTATCTTCGAGTTTTTTTTTTACCTAATAAAACAAAATAGAAAATCTAATTTAATAACTTCAATTAATAGAATTAATCCAAAAGCTGATATAGTTTAATAGGTTAAAACTTACCATTCATGACGGTAAAATAAAGGTTCAATTCCTTTTTTCAGCATTATAAAAAAAACAAATAATTAATTATTACAAAAATAAATAAAAAAAAGTACGGTAAGTTCGACTCATAAAACCTATTTAAAATAAATAAAAGGCACAACTAATAAAAACTAGTAAATAAAATAATAAAATTTAATTTAAAATAATAAGTTACTGAATTATTTCATAGGTTAAATAGCAGACTTTTATTATTTAGTAATTATAAATTAAGAACAAAGTGTTAAAAACTGAAATTACACTAAATTTGTTATTTTTAACGTGTTATATATGCATATATAATTATACTTTATTATTTTATATTATATTAAATTATATTAAATTAATTAATAATTTGTAAATAGGTTGTTGTTAGATACCCTACTTTAAAATCATGACTCATTTTAATTAAGGAAAAATGAAAAACTTAAGAAACACTCATTGTATCTTTGACTTTATTGCGGCTTTATACTATATTTTATTTAGCTAGTTATATCACTGGTTATAGTATGTTAAATATTATTCTTTTTGATCCTTGATGTAATATGCTTAAAGTAATTATATTATTAATAATATTTTATGTTTTCTTTAGGTTATTTTTTTGTTTTTTGTTGATGCTACATTTGATGAAGATTAAATTATAAAAATATTTTGAATTGTTTAATATTACCCCTTTGTGTAATATGCTTAAATTATCTTTTTAACTTTAGACTTTAATCTAAATTCGTGGTAGTGTTTTAATATAAATATTGTTAATGTAATTAATTAACATAAAAAAACATCACCCTACTTATCTAAACTATAATAAAAATATTAAATTTTTCATAAAAAAGTAATTATTGCTTAATGTTAGTCACTATTATTTAACATTTCCACATAATTTTATTATGTTTTTCCAATTAACTACGCCCTTTTCTACAACAATTATTCCTTTCTTTTATTTTACTATAATAGTATTCAATTCTTTAATTAGGATAAACTTTTTTTAGTTTGTTATCTTTTATTTTATAAAAATTTATTTGCAAAAATATAAAATTTATTTACCCTATTTTATTAGTAAAGTTAATAGTTAAAAGCAAGAGCTCAAGTAGAAGTCTTATTTCTATGATTAGTATTAGTCTTAGTATTAGTATTCTTAATTTGTCAATAATTTAATACTTTAAGTCTATCAAAAAAATTGGGTTTAGTATTTATCTTGTTCAATTATACTAATAATTTCTAAAAGGTTTTAAGCGATAAATTAGTTTATTACTAACTCTAACTCTTCTTTCTTTTTATTATTCTATTTTTTCTCAAATTATATCTTTAAAAACTCTAAATATTTGCAAAAGCGTTATAAACTTAAATACCAAGTAAATTTACTAAAATAAATATAGTTTAAAATAACTACCGGCTTAATTAAGTATTTTAAATTAAGTAATTATTTTTCTTAATATACCAAATAAGTAAGTCTTAGTATTTGTCTTCTAATACTTGTTCATGGGTTTGGTTAAATAAGTATTAATACTCTGCTAAAAATAAATAGATTAACTAACAAAAGATTAAGTAAAAAAAGATACAAATAAACATAATAACATAATAACAGATTAACAAATTAACAGATTAAGTCTTATATAATAAAACTATACAAGGCCGTATTTCTTTATTTATTAGTAAATTACTACAATAAAATATACATAGATCTTTATGCATCTTTAAGGTTAATAAATTAAAAAAGTTTTGTTTTTTTTACTTGACTTACTAAAATTCAAATGACTATTAAGTTTACATAACCCCTCCCTTCTAACCTACCAATAATTAATATAAATTTCATACTAGTATCTTGTCTGTTTTTATTAGTATTAACTAAGCCAAATAATATATTTATATTAGTAAAACCTATTGGAATTATACGATAAACTAAACCGCGAGGGGGTACAAATATTTTTCAATTATAATTAATAATATTAAGGATATTAAGCTATTTAAGGTAATTTAAACCTAATTTATTAGCAAGTATCCAAATAACAAAATATAATTTATTTTAAACCCTACGGAATAATAAGTATTTTACTAATAAAAATCACCAATTATATCAAATAACCTTTCTTATTTATATAGTATAGTTTATGATTAAAATTTAAGAGTTAAATTAAACCACATCTATTAATCTTATACTTTATATGCACCATTGGGTAATGGCCTTAATGTAATCTATTTTTAGATTTCTTCCTTTGCCTAACTAAAAATCTTTATGTTAAGACCTTTTTAAAAAAAATCCCGCAGGCTCCAATACTACCTTCTACTCTATCTAATAACTTGTAAAATCGCCAAATCAAATATTGATTTAAACCGCAAGTATTTATTGCAATATATAACTGCTAATTTTAAATTATTGCTAAATCTAAGCAAAAAATAAAAAAAATACTTAATTAAAAAAACTTAACCTTTAATTAAATTTATTAATTCTAGTATTTAAACCTTAAGATTTAATTTTAAATTATTAAGTCTAGTCTTTGTTTTATAAAAAAGAGAAAAGTAAAATATAAAATATAAAATATATTTGCTTAGTATATAAATCTTTAGACTTTTATCATAAAATTTATTTAAATTTATTAGGGTTAATATGCTCTTATATACTCCTACTTCCTTTTGTTAGGAAAATAATAAATTTTTCGTACCAATACCAAAAATAGTTTAAGTCTAAGGTTATCTTAATAAAATTTTATTTTTAATCTGGCTATAACTCTAATTAAATACTTTTTACTTAGAGCATTTTGTCATTGACTTTTAAAGAAAAATAAGGAAGATGATCGAATGGTAACTTTGGTTATTTAAAATTTAAGTGGTCTTTAGATTGCTTCTTAAAAACTTCTTATAATTTGTCAGATATACAGATAAAATTTATGCCTTTTCAAGTAGATCCCTTTAACTCTTTGATACTAATAAGATGAATAATCTTTTACAAATTTAGAGCTAGCGACATGTTTAATCGACTAATACTACCTTTTCTTAAATTCATAATATTTATTATCTTGAATAGTTATTTAATAATAATCGTCCCCTAAATAAATCACCTATATATATAATTTCTTGTCCCATAAATAATCACTTATATATATATCTAAATAATTTATAAATTAAGATAACTTAGACTATCTTATAGTTAATTTCCTATAATCTTTTCTCTTTGTATCTTTTTTAGTTTATTTTTAGTTTATCTTTGTACCTTAAATTTTATCCATAAGTATGCAATAATTAAAAAAATATGCTTCCTAGATAAAATACATAAGTGAAATTAATAGTTATGCTCTTTTACTTAAGGGCAAATAATTTAAAATAGTAAAGAATCGAAAGACAAATAAAAATAGACAAGACAAATAGACAAAATAAATTACAACTTAAAAAAATATTTATATTGACGACTTAGGTATGAATTACAACTTAAAAAAATATTTATGCAACTTCAAATTTTTCTGCAACTTCAAATTTTCCTTTAACTTTTTATTTTAACTAATCATGGAAAGTCCTCATATTTCTAATACTATAATTAATCATTCTATTTTAATAACTCCTCAGGACACCCTCTAGGCTAATAGCATTACCTAATTTATATCGCCATAGACGAGCAGAACTTTTCATAATCAATCTCTTAACAGAACTAGAAGTCATCATATCAGACAAATTATAAATTATAATAATAAACCCCGATCCTCGTGATAGGAGTTATAACAATACTATGACTTATTATCCAAAAAAAACAAAAAATTTTAACAGAAAAGAGGTAATACACAAATAACTATCTATAGAAATCCTTAACTCGTGTTGTTTTCGTAAGTCCATAAGTCGTGTTGTTTTCGTAGCTAATCTTTTTACCTTTAATTTAGTACTTAAAATAAAAACTCAAATAAATTGCTATTATTATTTAGTATTAATATTATGTTACTTTTGTTAGTCTAGTTAACTCTAATCTAACCCTTAATTTAGAATGCTATTTTTTAAAATGGTTGATAAATTTATTTTAAATCTCCTTACTATAATTTACATTCTTTATGAAAAAAATCTATTTAGATTAATCTTTACTATGAGTTCTTTTTCAAAGGTGAAAAATTTAAAATTTAAAGTTTAAAATCATACGATGGCACACCCACCTTGTATACCTCATACATGGTATGTTATATTTTAACATTTTAAAAATAATTTTATTTGCTTCTTCTTACTTATCCCATTCCATTATTTATCATCTTTAACTAGTTTAATTTAAATCTTAAAACCGACTATTTTTTACTAACTTACATCTTAATTATTATGGACATGATCCCACTCCGAACAAAAAACTTTTTAAGAGAAACATGATTTAATCAACCAACACAGTTTACTTACTAGATAAAACTTAAATTTAAGAATGAGATGGTATGATCAACAAATTTTTCTTTACATAATTTCATTTTCACACCTCCCTTGATGATCTTGTGAATTAACTTATTACTTGCTATGTTATACCATATCACCATCTTCCTATTGATTTTAAAGGTCAATCTTTATATTTTTGCGGGAGAATAATTGAATTGATATCAATTTGGGGTACAGTAAAAAGGTGAACATTTTGTTTTAATCGTTAACATTGTGCTGTCAAAATTTGGGATATCTTTTTAGAAAGAATTTAAATTATTCTTAACACCCTATTTCTCTTTCGTATTATCTTTTTAATTAATTTATTATTATTAAAAATTATCTTGGGGATGATGATCCTCAAATATATTGAATTATTAAGAGTTTATAAAAACATTTTAAAATGTTGATAATTATACTTAAAAATCTTACGAAATTATATGATACATATTTACCTCATAGTTGGTAACTTATAATTTAATATTCATATTATTTTCTTCATCCTTTTCAGACCAATCTTTTGATTGTTTAACTACTTTAAATTAAACAAAAAAATCCACTATTTTACTAACATACATCTTAATTAAATTTTAATTTTGGATATGATCCCACTACACAAAAACTGTTTTAGAGAAACATGATTTAATCACCTTTTCCTTTTATTCCTATACTGTATTTTATATAAATATGATATTTGCAACTTATTCTTTATACTTATTGAGTTTATCCCTCACTTTTAAATTTTCCGGATAATAATTGATATCTAATTGGGTACACTTCAAAGGTGAACATTTTGTTTTAATCGATAATATTATACTCTCCCAAAATGGATATCCTGTCCATGTGAGTCTGTAATGTTAACACTTTATTTAAATTATATTTCCATCTTCCCTTTTTACCCTATATTCCTCCATTCTTGGATTATGTGTGCGGCTTTCCATTATCTTGTCTCCCATTTTTTGTTCTTTATTGAGATATAGATGGGTAGCCCAGAAAATCCCGTACTTACATTATTATTATCTTTTACTCTGTTGACTCTCTATACCTACACAATGGAGTGATACTCCAAAAATAAAAGGGTTATAAATAAGGTTCTGCATCAATAACAAGAGGTTAAGTGAGATTAAAAGGGACGAAGGAATAAACAGATGATTAATATCGCTACTAAATAGCACCCAATATTTAAATATTGATAACTGCTCAAGAAGAATAAGGGACCATTTTCTAATTCCTTTAACTAGGGTTTGGATGTTACTATCCTCGAGGGTAATAAGATTCGCGATGGTACAAACAGTAGTACTATCCATAATTTAGATGGTGTGAAACCTAAATTTAGTCATGAAACTATATTAAGTATAACCAGTATACCAAACTTTCTAACCGGGGAGGATCAATTCAGAATTCAGAGACGATCTTATTCTACCTGACCAGATGGTATAAATTCTCTGGAAGATAAGAAAAGAGATTTAGAAGACATAATTACTCCCGTACTTAGAAAGAATATAGAGACTTACAAACAAGATTCTAATACTGTATGATTCTTAGATTAACAAAATAGCAACCCATCTGGTATAAACAAAGGTATACAAATGTATATCAATCTAACTATATTCTTAATTTCATTAAAGAGTTATAAAGTCTTTACCTGATATTTAAACGTTAAACTCAATATCTTGGAAATCCAACTTGACATTAACACCATAAATAACCCAGATAAGGTAAAACTACATTGGAAAAGATTATTAACAGGATAGATTCTTAAATAAAAGATCTAGAACAGATAACAATCACTTCCAATGATCATATACCTTACAAATTGCGTAATAATTTCCCTATCGTATATTTAGACAGAGTAAATAACCAAGAAGTATGACCAGAAATTTTAGGAGAAGCGAGAAACAATATGGAAAATCTAATTTACAAAAATTGAGCAGTAGAAGTTACACAGAAAAGCAACGGACTTATATCTCCTAGAATGGACGGAACAAGGTTATAAGGTATACATGTCATAAAAGACGCTGCGAAAACGTATTTATCCGAATAATATAAAACTCTTGGAGAGTTAGTATCACTTCCCTCTGGCAAAACAGACCAAACTATAACAAAAACTCTAGATGTAGTAAGCGATGGATAAAATTTAAGAAGACATCTTAAAACCCCATAACCCCTAACAGAAGTAAAATAAATCTTAATCTTGATTAATACGGATCCAGTTAAGTATGCAAATCAGAAATACGAAACTGCAATATCCAATAACAATACACTTAAATTTGGATTACTAAAATATATTAGAGACTCAGGATTAACCTATTACAAACCAAAAGGCGTACTAACACTGTTAATTCCAAATCCCATTCCCCCTCCCTATCCCCTCTATACATGATAGACCATTCCAAATGTTACTTAAACTAGTTATAGATCCATACCTGCACCGTCTTGGTGAGGCGGTTTTACTCCTGGAAGAAATTCTAACCCGCTTACATTAATAACCGATTACAGTACAATAGATAAAAAAGAGAGGTATCAAAAAGAGATAGACCATACCTAGAATTGAAAGAAAGTTATATAATTCGGGACACCTTACCCGACAAAAACAACCCTTTGGATCATAATGACCCCACAAATTATATACTCGTGACTATTCCAGGATATGGTGATATTGTTCTCCTAAGAAAAAGATCCACATGCCTAGATGAGTGTATGAAAAACCCAATAAACCTTAAAGAAAAATAATCTATAACACTCAATACATCATAGACGCAGATATCTATCGTTGTTTCGACAACATAACTCACAAATGACTAATCGAAAACACACCGATGCCCACAGGATACGATTACCTCCTTAAAACACTAGTTAAAACTATCATCCATACCCAAACTTTCGGATAATCTATAATTAATACCCAAAAGAAATACAAATTAAAATTAAAATAATTCTTATTAAAAATACATACTAAAAGTTTACAAGTTTAATAAATAAATTATAAAATAACTAATAAAAGGTTACTGGTTTAACTTAATAAAAATAAAAAATATAAAGGTGTGTACTGCTCCCTGTATAACTAAATATCTAAATATAAGTTAAAGGTATTTCAGCATCTTTTATTCTTAATTAAAAGTTAGGGTATAATTTATTATAACTTTACAAGGTTATTTGTTTCGAGGCGGCACGTTGTTCTAAAATTTTAATATTTTTATAATAGTGGTATCGTAACGGATTTTAATCATATCTATGAATGTTGAGTTTAGTACGCATTATGTCTAACAAACAATACAAAAGGATTATCGATGGGTTATTCCGTTTTTAAGTAATACAGGTTTATATTGATAGTTAATCAAGGTCTCATTCTCTTTTGAAATAATCGGGTATACTACTATAAGGTTTATAAGTTTACACTTAATTATTAATTGCTGTTTTCTGCTACTCTTACAATGTAGTTCTTAACGGAGTATCTGGGATGTTTAAAAATTTTAATACCAAACCACTAAGTTAAATCGAATCGAGCGAGCTACATATCCACCATAGGTTTAATTAGTTTATAAGCTTGTAATTATGAAGGGTTTTATAGTTCGTCCTATAATATATTATTCCAATTCAAATTGTCAGCTACTGTAACTGTAGTAGGAAGCCTGGTAATTAACTATAAAGACAATCATAAGTCGATCCACAACGGATTTAGTAATACTAATTCAATAAGTAAATCCAGCGTTATGAGCACTATGTAATACTAATAAGTAATTCGTATCTACGACTAAAACTAAAAAAATGAGTTTTATATGAAAATGGCTATATTGAAACAAGGGTAAAGTTTAAGTAGAATACTATGCTAATACCAATCTTAAACCAGTAAATCGCCACAAAAGATAGGCCTAGATAAATAAGGGTGAGTCTTTCGTTTCTAAACATGGTTAAAATAATATGGATTTATCCTGACCAGAAACTATAACGGATTCTTTAACAAAGAAGAAATTAAACAAGATTTAAGTTATACTTATGATAGCTAAAGCGGGAGTTTTAATCAATATCGTAGTTGAGTAGTTTTATCCAAATTTTACCCTCTACTAAACGATAACCCTTAAGACATATAATTAAAATCTTCAACAGTTCCAATTTTTCTACTCGAGGTCAACTCGCGAATGGAGGTTAAAATAAGGCATAAGATAAGACAATAATAAAAACAAACAAACAAAAAATCTTGCACTCTTTCTACAAAATGAACAGTGAAAAACAGATAAAAGTGTGGATAATAACCCAATAAAAAATAAAAAGGGCCACAAATTTAATAAAAAAGCCTAAAAAACCATAAAAAATAATACAAAAAGCTTGGGCGGGC
>Ga0153961_1000221_pt1 | contig 17373 bp, 8 predicted proteins | sample TSFL045MetaG_FD_104748 | JGI IMG/M metagenome (GOLD analysis project Ga0153961, IMG submission 104748) | Attine ant fungus gardens microbial communities from Florida, USA - TSFL045 MetaG | ecosystem: Host-associated > Fungi > Mycelium > Unclassified | place: USA: Florida, Withalacochee...
CGGATGTATAGATCACGATGATTTCATATATGGACCTCTTGAGGTTGAAGTAAGCGGAGCTTCGGAAACAACCTACAGCGTTACAGTAGTTTTCGACGCTGAAAGCGGCGAAATCAATGCTGCTACGGTTTCAGATGTTGATTATGTAGTAAGAATTAATGATACGCAGACAGGTGACTTTGTAGTTAAAAGCACTATGCAAAAATATGAGTATGATGAAGATGTGTATATTGCAAATTTTGAAAATATAAGTGCAGGAAAATATATTATTTCCGTAACAGATCAATATGGCGGCGAATATGTTACCGATACTTATGATTTTACAAACGATTACAATTCAACAGTTTCATTCTCTGTTTACTACAACACAAAAACAGGAAAAATGGATGTAGAATTTGATAATTATGATAAAACTGATCCTACAGCTTCAACAGACGCAGCGTCAAGTATAGCTGCATCAAATACAGCTTCAACAGACGCAGCGTCAAGTATAGCTGCATCAAATACAGCTTCAACAGACGCAGCGTCAAGTATAGCTGCATCAGATACAGCTTCAACTTCAACGACCTCATTGACTTCATCAACATCTGCAAACAATGGCGCTGTTCAGACAGGAGAAACCTCTGTAGCGGCAATTATTCTTCTCGCTTTACTTCCGGCAGCTGCTGTTACTTATTTTGTTCGCAAAAAGCAAATAATCTAAACATAATTAAATGTGTTCTTTTATTGTACAATACTCTTTAAGTATATTTGCGGATGTTGGAATCGCAATCCTTATATTAATATTAAAAACATAGAGAGATAAATAGTTATGATAAAATTAAAAAATTTAACAGCGTTGATGATTTCAGTTTTGACTTTATTATCATCAATTGGTGTTACAACTGCTTATGCAGCCGATGAAATAACAACAATACCAGAGGCAGAAGAGAAAATTAGCCTTAATGAAAGCGATTTGAATGAACAGCCTTCGGAAAACGAGAAAGATATAACAAAGCAAATGCAGGAATGCGGAATTTCTGCATTTGCAGACCCAGATTCATATTCTTGGGATGAACAGTCGGATGCTCTTTTAAATAATGAATATCCCGCAACTTTTGATTTGCGAAATGTGGATACAGATGTAGATGGTGTAGGTGATACAAATTATGTAACGCCTGTTAAATTTCAAAATCCATGGGGTGCTTGTTGGGCATTTGCAGCAATAGCAGCCTCTGAAACCAGTATTCTCTATGAATTAGGGATAGGGGCTGATGAGTATCAATTAGACTTATCAGAGCTTCAGATTGCGTGGTTCGGTTTCTCTCATCTCTCGGAGGATAATGAGGTTTATCCGTCTCAGGCAGGGGAAGGTCGATATCCTTTGGAAAATGAGCCTTTGAATATCGGTGCTACAATACATTTAGCTGCCAATCTTTTTTCTTCCGGAATAGGTCCAACATTTGAAGAAAATGTACCTTATCATGGTAAAAATGGAAATATAAAAACAAATGCAGATGGTACTCAAGAATGCTACAGCGCAGATGATGACTGGTCAGTAGATGAGAAATACCGCTTTACCCAGATATTTGAATTAGAGGAATGCAATATGCTTCCATCTCCGGCCGAATTTGTTGAAGGTGAAGTCGATGGAGAAAATATATCCCAATACAGATATAACGAAGCAGCAACCTATGCAATCAAGAATGAACTGATGGAAGGAAGAGCAGTTGCCATTAGCTTTTGCTCAGACCAATATCTGCCTTCTAAATTAGATGAAGAGGCGAAATACATTAACACTGATACATGGGCACATTATACCTATGAAAATGCAAAAGCGACTCACGGTGTTACAATTGTAGGATGGGATGATACATACAGTAAAGAAAATTTTCTTTCGGGGCATCAACCACCTGAAGACGGCGCTTGGATTGTGAAAAATAGCTGGGGAGCGGAGAATAATGAATTTCCCAATAAAAAAAACTGGGGAATAGACGGGTATTTTTACCTTTCCTATTATGATCAATCAATTTTTAATCCGGAGACCTTTAACTTTGACACTGAGCATCCTGCCACTGAAGAAACCATTATTGACCAATATAATTTCCTGAACACAGGTCTAGTAACTATTGGCAAGTTAAACGAGCCTGCTTCTATGGCAAATGTATTTACAGCCTCTCAAAATATGAGTGTGCGCGCTGTGTCTACTGAAACCGCAACACCGGGTACAGCTGTGACTTATGAAGTATACAGACTTAATAAAAACGCTTCCGACCCAAAGGATGGTGAGCTTTTGACAGCATTTGAAAAGACTTACACCTATGGAGGATATCACAGGGAGAATTTGGATAAGAGTTATCCGATTGCAGCGGGAGAATCATATTCTGTAGTTGTCACCCTTAGGTTTTCGGATGGAAATTATGGATTGTCATACAGTACGGGTGTTAGCAAAGACATTGCGGAAAAAATGGATTCTCATATATATTCAGTGGCTGTAGTAAATCCCGGTGAGAGCTTTTTATTTGAGCAAAATGAGTGGATAGATTTGTGTGACAATATTAAATCTCTTGAAGAGCTTGGATATGTATGTGATAATTTCTCTATAAAGGCATATGCTGACCCGGAGGAACCTCCCGAGCTTAGTTTGACACAAGAGATTGTAAATCCAAAGGATGCCTATGATATTGGTGATATCATTACATTCCATACAACTGTTTCAAATAACAGCATATTTGATGTTAACGCTCTGTTAGTATCAAGCCTTACGGATTTGGGCGAAAAGGCAAATGCAGAAATAAAGGCAGGGGATATTTACGAGTTTGACTATGAATACACAGTACAATAGGCAGATATTGAAAATGGCAGTCTTGTAAATCAACTTACCTTAAGTCTTCCCAATGATTCAGATTTTTCAACGGTTATATCTGAATTAGCTGTGAATGTAACAGAGGTACAGGATGTAACTGATGCGACAGAGGCAACTGATACAACAGAAGTATCTAATGCAATGGAAGCAACAGAGGCAACGGAAGTATCTGATGCAACAGAGGTAACAGAGGCAACTAATGTAACCGATACATCAAATATCATGACAAGCGCAGATTCAAAAAATGTCACAAGTGTAAACTCAAGCTTAAGTAACTCTATTCAGACAGGTGATAGTTCTTTTGTTGTATTTGCAATTGTAATTTTATTTGCAGCATCTGCTGTTGTTTACTTTACTCGCAAAAAGTCAAACTTCTAAACTGTTTAAAGATAATATTACATAATACCCTCAAAGCAGAAATACTTTGAGGGTAACAATATTTTATTTTTAATGAAACATGTAATAAAAACAAGGAGAGTATTTATGAAAAAATTTATATCTTTTTTTCTTTCTGCAATGATTTTGATATCAATTTCAGTGACGGCTTTTGCAGCTGACGAATTGTTCACAAATTTTTTAATTAAAATAGTACATACAAACGATATTCATGCCAGAGTAGAAGAGAATGCAAAAAGCGGCATAATCGGTGTGACAAAGCTTAAGAGTATAATTGACGAATTTACGAGCGGTGCAGATATAGATTTAGTGCTTGATTCAGGCGACCTGTTCCATGGACAGTCAATAGCTACTCTTGTTCAGGGTGAATCAATAGCAAGGATTGTTAAAGCTTGTGGTTATGATGCAATGACTGCAGGAAATCATGACTGGAGCTACGGCAAAGACCGGCTTAAGGAGCTTGCCAAAATGTCAGGCCTTGAAATGCTTACAGGCAATGTAGTTGATGAGAACGGAAACCAATTTTTTGACAACCCTTACTACATTGAAAGCGCTGTAAAGGATGGAAAAACGGTTACGGTTGGTATATTTGGTGTTATTGACCCATCTATTTACAGCTCAACTGCACCGGCAAATGTAGAAGGACTTACTTTTACGGATCCTGTTGCATATGCAAATTCTGCGGCTGCCGAGCTTAAATCAGAAGGATGCGATATTGTAATTGCTCTTACACATACGTATAATCCCGCTGATTTAGCTTCTGAGGTGAACGGCGTTGATTTATGGCTTGCAGGTCACGAACATATTGATATTGATACAACAGTTACAACTCCCGACGGTTCAACAACCTATGTAGTTGAAGATGGTTATTATCTTTATGAGGCCGGTCTTATAGAGCTTAATTGTACGTTGGACGCATACGGAAATGTAGCCGAGATAGAATGCGTCAGAGAGGCTTATGATTATGCAAAAGCTTCTGTTTATGAGGATGATTCGGAAGTATCGGCTGTACTTGCAGAAATTAACAGTGAACAGTCTGTAATACTTGAGCAGATTGTTGGCACATCTCCCGTTGACCTTGACGGTGATTGGTACGACCTAAGAATTGATGAAACCAATCTTGGCAGAGCTGTAACCGACGCTTATCTGCTTGAAACAGGAGCTGATATTGCGTTTGAAAACGCAGGCGGAATACGGGCGTCTGTTGCTGCCGGTGATGTTACCTACAGTGATATTATCGGGATAAGCCCTTATGGAAACTATATAGTTACCAAACAAATTACAGGTGAAGAACTGCTTGAGGTTCTTGAAACATCAATACAAATTCAGTCAGAGTGTATTGCAGCGTATGAAAGTGGTGACGTAAGCGCATGGCCTGCAAGCAGCGGAAGCTATTTGCAGACAGGCGGAATAACTGTTGAATATAATCTTGATCTTGATTATGGCAGCAGGGTAATATCCGTTAAGGTTGGCGAAGAGCCTCTTGATAAAAACAAGCTTTATACAATAGCTACAAATAATTTTGTTGCAGTTTCAGTATATTATTCCCAGATAAATGATGCAGAGGAAACCGGCGAATACTCTGCTTGTGATGAGGCTCTTATAAAATACTTTAAACAGGATGAAAGTGTTATTCTCCAAAGCGTAACAAATGAAAGAATGATTAAAACTGATAAAACTTCGTCTAATTATGATACTGACTCTGAAAATACAGAAACCGAAAATACAGAATCCGTAACTGATAAACCTTCAGAAATCACAGCTTCTGAACCGTCGGAGATTACTACAGAATCTGTTACAGAAGTTACAAACCCATCAAAAGGTGTGCAGACCAACATAGCAACCAATGGCACAGCTATAAATAATATTGTCGATAACGGTGCTGTTCAAACAGGTCCTGAATCAACAGCAGTGTTTCTGCTGATTGTTATTTTGGCAGCAACATTATGCTTATTCTGTATCAGAAAAAGGTCATAATCAAATCTACGATTTTATGAATGGCTTAGTGAAGGGTATTTAACTTTATAGGCGGCAGGAAATAATAATACTATAAAAATTGGGTAAGGAGTATTATAAATGAAACTCAGGCTTATAAAAAATCAGTCGGTGTTTTTATTACATTGCTAATTAGTATTTACCTAATATCTGTTTTTGCAATATCAAATATTAAGTTTACCAAACCGAAAATGAATACAGCAGCAGTGAATACAATGAAAATGTTTTTTCGGATAGGGTAGCGCCATCAGTGAGGAATATCTTAATTATATTGAAAATCCAGATGACTATGACGGAGATGTTCCGTCAATGACTAATTTAAGTTATCTTGCCTCAAGCTATGCGAACAACAGCTTGAGGCGGTTTCATTTTACACAACCGACGCCGATACTCAGTATCAAATAAGCGTTTATACTGGTTCATCAGAAAAAATCCAACTTCGGGTGAGCTTGTTTATGTGAGAGAAACTTCCTATCAGCCTTATGCCGGATATCAAAGGACCTGTTGCACTTGGTACGGAGCTTACTCTTGAGGGTGCACATACAATCAATTATCAGATTGACGGAGGAAAAATTCAGATATACAGCGATGCAATTATTATTGACAAGCCGTGTACAATTACTGCATGGGGAGGCGAAAACAACAAGAGTGGCTCACCTACATTCAGGCAGCGACGCAGCTTAACGGTGACTTGGCAGTTAAGCATAAAGATATTAATGGAGCTTATAAAAGTAATTTAGAAATAAATTCCGATAACACTGATGAAATTAATATCTATGACTTAATAGAGACCATAGCCCTGTACCCTCACAGCACAGATACAATTAAAATTAATGGTGTGGAAATTGCATCCGATGATTGGTCAGAGGAGTTCTCATTAGCTGAGGGTCAAAAAAGCAAGAAAATCAAATTGAGGTTACGGGTGAAGGAAAAACATCTACACACTATACTATAAAATTAGTCAGCAACACCATATTTACTGACTTAAGCTTTGACTATAATGCTGAAACAATAGAATTTGACGAGGCTCTTTACGTGCTATACCCTGCATGTTGGAAAAAATGAAATTTATATAAGGGATAAATTTTTATAGAGGGATTTGTTCCGTCTGACGGTCAGGACGAGATTATTACAATAAATGTATCAAGCGAAGACGGAAAACTTGTAGCGACAAAGATTTTTGTGTGAATATCAAAATGATTGAATATGACTATAATGGCAACATAGTTTTGGTAAATGCTGAGGATTATAAATATACGGTAATCTACTGTGATGCCGATGACTTCACGCATATAATAATGCGTATTTTAATATATTTGAAGTTTGTAAGCTGATAGGCAGCAGATGGGTTGAATCTATCTTACTTAACATACAATACTATATAAAAATGCTCTTTTGTGCACAACTGTTTCCGAGCAGTTTCCTATAAAGTAAAAAAGCTCGATAAAATCGAGCTTTTGGTGGTGTATACAACAGGTTTGGGTTTGCGCCTCGGTGGATAAAAAACGGAGGTGCATTACTTTATAGACAAGATTTATTTTGCAGATATATCAAGTTTTTTGTCTAATCCTGTAAGACTGAATACATCCATAACTTCACTTCTTACATTTATAATAGAAAAAGTTCCGCCGTTGCTTATTATTTTCTTATATGCGGAGATGACCTGACGCAGTCCCGATGAAGATATGTATTCAAGTTTTTCAAAGTTGAGTATAAGGTTGTCAATGTCGCAAAGAGAATCTATTTCGTTTCCGAGCTCGGGTGAAGATTGAGTGTCCAGCCAGCCCTCAACAAAAAGAATTGCAGTTTTGTTTTCGATTTTTTTGTTAATTGTCATAGTTATTCCTCCTGAAAGTATTTTGTAATGGTGAGAATATTTCTATTTTTTTTGTATTTATAATCGGCTTTATCGGCAATGCTTAACGCGATTAATCTGCCCAGTCCTCCGATTTGTGAATCGATATCATAGCTGTCAATATCTGTTAAATTTTTAAGCGGATTGAATTTTTTACCACTGTCGCAAAACTTCATAACTATTTTGTCCGATACTTCAATAGAAAAATCTACTGTACCGCTATTATTTTCATACGCATATAAACAGATATTTACGAAAATTTCTTCAGCGACAAGAAAAAGTTTGTTTTTTAGTTTATTGGGAATATATTTATCATCAGTTATAAGCTTCTTAATAACATTAAGATTTGTAGTGTCAGCATTTATGGTTGTTTCTGAATTTGAACAAATGGAGAAAGACAGCATGGTTATATCATCACTCTGCACAGAGTTTTGAGAAAAGTTTCTTACCTCATTCAGAACAAGCTCTATGCAGTTTTCCTTTTTTTCATTCCTAAATGTTTTAAGAGTATTTTCGAGACGATTTATACCGAAAAATTCTCTTTCGGTATTTACGGCTTCATTGACTCCGTCTGTGTACATAAACACGGTATCGCCGTTGTTAAGCGTTACCGATACCTCATCATATTTTTCGTTCTCAAAAATTCCCGTTGTTATTCCCCTTGCTGCATCAAGTTTTTTTAGAGTATTGGAAATAAGGTAGGGTGTGTTATGTCCTGCATTCGCATATGTGAAAATCCGTGTATTTATATCATAAATACCTACAAATACAGTAATAAATATCTGTTCAGGATTGTTTAATGTAAGACAGTTGTTTGTGTTAAAGAGAATTTCCGACGGAGAGTATCCAAGCTGTGCATATTGCCTGATTATCGTGATTGCCCGCGACATAAACAGAGCCGCAGAAATTCCTTTGCCGGAAACATCAGCAATTACGGTACAGATTTTGTTATCCGTGAGAGTGAAATAATCATAAAAATCTCCGCCCACATCTCTGGCGGGAATCATTGTTGCAGAAATTTTTATGCTTTTGTTTTTGAAGCTTCTATCGGGAAGAAGTCCGCTCTGAATGTTTTTTGCAATGCTTATTTCCGCTTCTCTGCGGTGTTTTTCTTCAGTAAGTTCATTTATATTCTTTATATAGTTTTCAATTTTCTCTGCCATATAGTTAAAGGAGTCTGCCATATTTGCAAACTCATCATTGCCCTTAATTTCAAGTTTTTTAAATTTATAATTCCTGTCGGTTACAAAGCCTTTCATATTCTTGCTGATTATTTTTGCAGGCTTTAATACTTTTATTTTTAGAATAACTGCGACCATTCCTAAGACAAAACTACAGGAAACTATAATTGCCGTTGCCATGATGCTGTAGCTCTTTACAAATACATTTATTGTTTCGTCTATTGATACATCTGCACCTACAAGAGCGGTTACATTTCCGTTTTTGTCATATACTGCACTATGGCAGGTAATTACACAACCAAATTTGTTGTTTGTTTCTGTTATACCAGCATTTTCATTACCATTCATTACGCTTATTTCGGCCGGAGTTAGTTCGTGTTTGACTACTGTTCCGGAGGAGCGTTCATCAATTGCGGAATAACTGCTGTTTTCACTGCATATCAGCATAACATATGTAATAGTTTTGTTTTCGGTATCGGGAATATAAACATATAGATATTCAAGGTCGTTTATTTGACAAAGGTCATCAAGTGTTGCGGTATAGTATTTTGCATAAGTCTCATCTGTTTGAAGCCTTTGCATATCTGCACCGTCAAGAAGGTCTGCTGCTATTGTTGCCGATGACTTTGCATATGAGACATAATTGTTATGTGTGGTTGTGAAAACTGAAAAAAAGCCCAGAATAAGAAGACTTGCGTCAGATATAACCAAAACAGCTGCAATTATAATAAGTATTTTAGTTGTTATTGAATGTCGCATATCAGACCTCCCGACGTTAATAAGGAGAAGAAATTTATTTATTTATTTTAACACAATTATAATCATTTGGAAAGAAATTATAAGTATAATTATAAATTTATCTTTGATAATTGGTATTCTGAATGAGGAATAAGGTTTTTATTATTATAAATCACCTGTGTTTTAGCATAAGTAATCAGAAGTATGTTATTTTTATTGTGAATTTTAGAAATATATAATACGATAAAAACTGCCATTTGTCACAAATGCTTTAATATAATTTGTGATAGTATGCATAATATACTTTTTTTAAGCAGCGGGTAGTCAGTAGGAGTGATAAACGCAATGTCAGAAATATCATTAAGAAGAAACGGAAAAATAATTAGCAGAAAATACTTTGAATATTTTTTTCCAACTGTATTTACTGCAATGGCAAACAATATTGCAGTTATGGTTGATACCATTTTGGTAGGAAATATGGTTGGCAGCACATCAATGGCGGCTATAAACCTGCTTTCACCGATTGTACAACTGTATTTTTCATTGACAATACTTTTTGGATTGGGCTCATCGGCAATTATATCATATGCCAAGGGTAATAATGACAAAAAAACGGCTGATAAAACCTATACAGTGACTTTTGCTTCAATTATAATACTTTGTGCGGTTCTTATTATTGTACAGTTTATATTTATTGACGATATCGCTTCAATGTTCACAAATATTCCTGAGCTTAAAGGTGAGCTTGTATTGTATTATATTCCCTTCATAGCAGGTACGCCGTTCTCTTTGCTCTTGCCGAGCGTTGTGCATTGTATAAGAAGCGACGGCAGACCGACATTTGCATCAAATCTGATTATAATATCAAACGCAGTAAACCTTTTAATAGATATTATACTTATGGGAACATTAAATATGGGAATAATCGGTTCTTCAATAGCTACAGTAATCGGAAATGTGATTGCATTTGCAATTATGCTTACTCACTTTAAAAATAAAAAAAATACTCTTCATTTTGATTTCTCTATTTTAAAAAATCCAAAGGAGTTTTTCAGAACATTTGCTTTGCTGTTTACAACCGGACTGTCAGGTGCATTGGGAACATTGTTAATAACCGTAAAAATGTTTTTCCTGAACGGAATAATTCAGAATACGGCAGGTGCAGAAGGTATAGTGGCAATGTCAGTTATCTCAATGTGCCAAATATTCATATCTGCATTTATAACAGGCGCTTCCCAGACTATGATTCCTATAGTCAGCGTACTGTTTGGAGAAGGTGACTTTACAGGCATAAAGTACGCTTTCAAAAATGCTGTATTTGTACTTGTGATTTCAAGCGTTGCAATTATGCTGTTGATTGAGGCGATACCGGAAGCTGTAGCAAGGCTGTTTGGTGATTTGAGTGCCGAAGAAATGTTGGTCGTAGTTCCTGCGTTAAGAATCAGCTCTTTGTCCTACCTTGGACTTTCACTCTCGTTTTTATTTATGTATTACTATATGGCAACAACAAAAAGAATCATTGCTGTTGTAATTTCCATTGTCAACGGTATTGTGCTTATAATTCCGTTAGCATATGTTTTAGGTGCTTTCTTCGGCATTGACGGTATCTGGTATACACTGGTTATTGCACAGTACGGTACTTTGGCTGTAATAGTTTGCATTGCATTTTCTATGATTATAAGGTCAAAGGGAAAATACAAAAATTTCTATTTGCTTGAAGAAAACAGTGTGAATGATGTAATGTCCTTTTCAGTTGATTCCGATATATCTGAAATATCTGTTGAAGCATATATTACAGAAGAGCTTTCTGTATATGACAGTGATGTTAAAATAAGAATTGCTGATGCCGTAAAGGACTTGCTGTTATACACAAGGTCGAATATTAGAAATAATAAAAAGCATACTGAAACCGATGTAAGAATTAGATTTGAAAATGATGAATACATTGTGTTTATGCGAAATGACAGTGATAAACTCAAACCCGATGAATCGGCATTTAAAAAAGATACATACAAAAAATTTGACTTTACCTATGTTCTGGGTATGAACCAAATAAAAATAACAATTTAAGCAATGTTGTTACTTTAAATTTATAGGAGATGAAAACAGCTATGAAAAACAAAATGCTCTCTTGTCCGCTTACAAAAACTGAATACGGAATATTTTCCGATTGTTCTTCTCATCCTGAAAGTACCGCTTATAATATACCTTGTGTAAATAAGTTAGACGCTGATACCGATGTGAACAAGCTGCAATCCGCAATAACACAGGCGGTAAAAAATCACCCTAATCTCAGAGTTAAGCTTTTTGCAGATGAAAACGGCTGCATTAATAAAAAGTATGTTGATTCTGAAGTTAAAACAGATATTATTGAAATATCATCAACCGAGCCTGATTACAGCGGATTGGTAAAGCCGTTTCATCTGCTTAGCGATGAACTTTTCAGGTTTAAAATTTTCAAGTCGCCTCAGGCAGTATATTTGTTTTTTGATATACACCATATTGTGTTTGACGGCACATCATATGGGGTGTTAATGAGCGAAATAGATAAGCTGTACCGTGGTGAAAAAATAGAAGCAGAATTTATGAGTGCATATGATGTTGCTGTTGAGGAACAAAAAAGACTTTCCTCATCCGAACTTGATGATGCAAAAAATTACTATTTGTCTTTGCTTGACGGTGTTGATACCGAATCAATTCCATATAACGATAAAAAAGACATTGAATATAAGGCTGAAAGAATTAGATACAGCTTTGAAAAAGTCAATCCTGACGAAGTAAAGGACTTTTGCAAAAATCATAATATAAAAACAAGTACATTTTTCTATGCAGTGTTCGGATATGTGCTTTCAAAATTTTCAAACTCTGATGATTTTCTGTATTCGACAATTTTTAACGGAAGAGATGAACGCCTTGCAAACACCTGCGGTATGTTTGTCAAAACAATACCCGTGTATTGCAGTCTTTTAAAATACGATACTGTTGCTAATTATCTCAAAGAGCTTGACTTACAGATAACCAACAGCAGAAAGAACGATATATATTCCTACATGGATATATGCGCTGATTTAAAAATATCGCCCAAGATTTTGTTTGCGTATCAGGGCGACTATATGATAAAATCCAGCTTTTGCGGTAAGGAAATTGTTGCGAAAAGACTTAAGCTTAATCAGGCACAGAATCCTATCTGTGTTGATTTTGCCAGAATTGACGGGAAGTATGTTGCAGATGTTGATTATGAGGCAAATTTATTCTATAAAGCCTCAATAGAATCATTTATTGAAACTATGGAGCGGGTATGCAATGAATTTCTAAAAAAGGAGAAATTCTTCGAGATTGAGCTTGCAACAGAAAGACAGCTTGAAATACTTGACAGCTTTAATAAAACCGAAGTTGAATATGATAAAAGTCTGAGCATTGTGGATTTGTTCAACCGTCAGGTTGAAAAATCGCCGGATAACATCGCTGTGGTTTATCTCGACAGGAAATATACATATAAACAGGTTGATGAGATTTCAAACCGAATTGCAGGCTACATTAATTCTCTCGGTATAGGCAGGGAAGATGTAGTTTCAGTGCTTATTCCAAGATGTGAATATATGGTTATCGCGTCAATAGGTGTTCTTAAATCACTTGCAGGCTATCAGCCGCTTGACCCTACATATCCGATAGAGCGTCTTGAATTTATGATTAATGACGCTTCGGCAAAGCTTATTATAGCTGATGAAAACCTGCTTAATCTCATACCGAACTACAAAGGTCCTGTTTTACTTATTCAGGATATTCCTAAACTTCCGGAGTGTATAAAGCCCTCTGAAACGCCAAATCCCGAGGATCTGTTTATAATGCTTTATACATCAGGTTCAACCGGAACACCAAAGGGTTGTATGATTGAACACAGAAATCTTGTTGCCTTTTGCAATGCTGATTCAAGAAGAAGGGGAATAACCTCAAGCTCAAGGACTGCTGCGTATGCAAGCTATGGTTTTGATGCCGATATGATGGATTTGTATCCTGCACTTACAAACGGAGCGGCTGTTTACATTATTGACGAAGCAATACGACTTGATTTGGCAGGACTTAATAAATACTTTGAAGAAGAGGTCATAACTCACGGAGTTATGACTACACAGGTGGGTCGTCAGTTTGTTGCGGATATAAGTAACAGCAGTCTGAACGAATTATCCGTCGGAGGTGAGAAGCTTGTTCCAATAGCACCGCCGGACGGTTACAATTTTTATAATCTTTACGGGCCTACTGAAGCTACCGTTTATATTACAGGTTTTTTGGTTGACAAACTTTATGACCGCGTACCAATCGGCAGGGCTGTTGACAATGTAAAAATTTATGTAATTGACAAAAACGGAAAAAGAGTTCCTATTGGTATGCCGGGAGAGCTTTGCGTTTCGGGATATCAGGTTTCAAGAGGTTATCTGAACAGACCCGAGCAAAATGAAAAGGCATTTACGGTAAATCCGTTCTGCAATAAAGAAGGCTATACAAGGATGTACCATACGGGTGATATTGTGAGGTATCTTCCTGACGGCAACATTGATTTTGTCGGTCGGCGTGACAGTCAGGTTAAGATACGAGGCTTCAGAATTGAGCTTACAGAGGTTGAGGGAATTATACGCCAATTTGACAGAATAAAGGATGCCACAGTTGCGGCATTTGAAGAAGTCGGCGGTGGAAAATACATTGCGGCTTATATAGTGTCAGATGAACAAATTGATATTCAAAAGCTAAAAGACTTTATCAGAGAATCGAAACCGCCATATATGGTTCCTGCGGCAATTATGCAGATTGACAAAATTCCGCTTAATGCAAACGGAAAAGTTGACAAAAGAAAGCTCCCTGAAATAAAAAAATCATCTGCTGATAAGTCTAAAGCTAAAACCGACAGACAGCTTACTTCACTTGAAAAGCAAATAATTGGTATTATCTCAAATATAATAGGAACAGATGAAATTGACATTTCAGCAGATTTAATGTATTCAGGATTTACTTCCTTATCAATTATCAGGCTTGCAGTTCAACTGAATAAAATCTTCGGCTATGATGCCGACATCAGTTCGTTTATGAAAGGCTGTTCGGTGCTGTCAATTGAATCTGATATAATCGATTATCTTCTAAAAGGCAGAACAGATAATGGATTTTCTAAAAAAGAAGAAAAAGAGTATGTGCCTCTTTCATATACACAATACGGAGTTTATTCGGAATGTATGAAGAACCCTTATGACACCTTTTACAATATACCGTTCTTCTATAAATTTCCTATCACTTTTAATGCAGAAAAGCTTGCTGCATGTATTAAACAGGCACTTATCGCACATTCCTATGTTTTCACTCGCTTCGGTATTAGAGATGATGATGTAGTTCAGATAAGACAGGGTGCAGAGAATTTCAGCGTTCCTGTTTTAAACATTGACAAAGATAAATTTGAAGATTACAAAAAGGACTTTGTAAAGCCCTTTAATTTGATGAAATCACAGCTTTTCAGAATTGAGGTTGTAAAGACCTCTGATGCAATTTACATTTTATCCGATTTCCATCATATTATCTTTGATGGTTTCTCATCGGAATTGTTTATCAATGAAATAAAGAAGGTATATGAAGGAAAAGAGATTGATGTAGAATCATATAACTATTTTGATTATGTGAATGATGAAATTAAAAACAGATCGAGCAAGGAATTTGCAGACGCCGAAAAATATATTTCTGATATGCTCCTGCAATGTGAGTGTGCTGATGAAATTACGCCTGATTTGGGAGGACTTCCCGAAAATGGAAATCCTGCAATGGTTTCAATACCATTTGATATGAAATGTATATCTGAATTCTGTTCGGAAAATGGCGTCACACCCGCACATCTGTTTCTTGCGTCAATGTTATATGTAGTGTCAAGATTTACTAACAGCCGAAATGCCTATATCAATACAATCAGCAACGGCAGATCTGATATGAGATTGAACGATTGCTTTGGTATGTTTGTAAAAACCTTGCCGATAGGTATTGAAATACAGGATGTATCAGCAATTGAGCTTGTACGATCTGCAAAAGAACTGCTTGTAAATTCAATTTCCAATGAAATTTATCCGTATGCTGATGTTTGCCGTAAATTTGACTACGCTCCCAATATTTTGTATGCATATCAGCTTGGTGTAACGGAAGATATTTATATCGATGGTAAAAAAATCGAAAGAGATTTAATAAGGCAAAGAAGAGTAAAGTTTAAGACAGGCGTTTATATTGAAGAAAACAATGGTCAGGAATGTGTTGATGTTTTGTATAATGATGCTCTGTACAGCAGAAATCTTATGTACACCTTTGCAAATGCAATAGCTGTTGTTGCTGAAAAAATTATAGCTGACCCTAAGGGCAAGATTCGTAGTATTTCAATGCTTGATGAAAAGACTGCAAAGCAAATAGAGAATTTTTCACAGACTGAAATCAAGGAGCCTGAAATTAAAATTTTGCATGAGCTTTTTGAAAAGCAGGTATTCTTGCATCCCGACAGAACAGCGCTTGTTGCGTGCGACGGCAAATATACATATTCACAGCTTGACAGATGTGCAAATATCATTGCCGACAATCTTATTGCGAAAGGCATAAATAAGGGAAGCAGAGTAGTTATCCTGATAGAAAGAAATTCAAAATTTATAACTGCAATGTTTGGAGTACTCAAAGCAGGTGCGGCATTTATTCCTACCTGTCCAGAATATCCGAAGGAACGCATTGAGAATATAATTGAGGACAGCGATGCCGACCTTGTTATAACCTATGGGGAGCTTGTAGGAGAATACACAAATACAGTAGATATAGAAGATCTTGAACATGGCAGTAACGATACAAAGCCTGTGGTTGATGTTTCCCCTGAAGATCTTGCATATCTTATCTACACATCAGGCTCAACAGGAAAACCAAAGGGTGTAATGCTGAGGCATATAGGCATTGCAAACTACCTGACAGATAACGAAAACAATTTGCAAATAAAATACATTACCCAAAATTGCAGATGTTACGGTTCAGTAACCACTGTTTCATTTGATATGTCGTTCAAAGAAACCACAGGTGCATTATGTAACGGACTTACGCTTGTGTTTGCTGATGACGAGCAGATTGTAAATCCAAAAGTTCTTGCACAGCTTTTCAGAGAAAACAAGGTTGATGCTTTCAACGCAACACCGTCAAGACTTCTTATGTATATGGAAAATGATGAATTTGCGGAATCAATGAAAAACTGCAAGGTTATTCTTTGCGGAGGTGAAAAGTATTCCTATAAACTGCTGCAGGTTCTCAGAGAGAAGACAAATGCCCGTATCTTAAATACATATGGACCAACAGAAATCACTGTATCATCAAATGCAAAAGATCTTACTAATGCAGAGGAGATTTCAGTAGGTAAACCGCTGTTTAATTACAAGGAGTATATAGTTGATATTGATGACAATAAACTGCCGGCAGGAGTTGTAGGTGAGTTAATAATCGGCGGTTACGGCGTGGCTTTGGGATATAACAAGCTTCACGAACAGACAGAGAAAGCTTTTATTCAATATGATGGCAGCCGATTCTACAGGTCAGGCGACTATGCAAAGTGGACAGAAAACGGTGATGTGATTATACTTGGCAGAAAAGATAATCAGGTCAAGCTAAGAGGACTTCGCATTGAACTTGGTGAAATTGAAAAATGTCTTATAAATATCCCTGAAATTCGTTCTGCTGTAGCAGTTATCAGAAAGCTGGGAAACGAGGACGGAATTTGTGCCTATTATACCGCAGACAGAAAAATGGATGTGGAATCACTTAAAGATGAAATGCGAAAAACGCTTACCGATTATATGATTCCCGCTTCGTTTAATCAGCTTGACGAGATGCCTCTCACGCCAAACGGAAAAATTGATATCAAGGTCTTGGGTGAGCCTGTTCTTGCCGAGAAAACTGAGAGAAAAGTTATAAAACCTTTGAATACTGCTGAAAAGAAATTCTGCCGTATATTCAGTGATATTTTAAATTTAGATGATGTTTCGGCAACAGACAGCTTCTTTGATCTCGGAGGAACTTCTCTTACAGTTACAAGAGTCGTAATTGCAGCAGATAAAGAGAATTACAGAATTTCCTACGGAGATGTTTTCTCAAATCCCACTCCGAGAATGCTTGCAAAGATTGTCAGTACTGATGAAGAAGAGTACGCCTTTGAAAATCTTGATGATTACGATTACAATAATATAAATGAAGTACTGAAAAAGAATACGCTTGAGAGTTTTCAGAATGGAGAAAAGCAGCCGATAGGAGATGTGATTTTAACGGGTGCAACGGGCTTCCTCGGAATACATATTCTCTATGAGTTTCTTAAAAATTACAGC
>Ga0153961_1000222_pt1 | contig 17306 bp, 6 predicted proteins | sample TSFL045MetaG_FD_104748 | JGI IMG/M metagenome (GOLD analysis project Ga0153961, IMG submission 104748) | Attine ant fungus gardens microbial communities from Florida, USA - TSFL045 MetaG | ecosystem: Host-associated > Fungi > Mycelium > Unclassified | place: USA: Florida, Withalacochee...
CTCAGAATTTCCCCTACTAAAGCTAGCTCGTACTCCTACTCCTTCTTCTCCTTCATCGTCGTTGGTCCTTTGTTCTTCACTTGGAAAGAGACCGACTATCGATCTCTTTCTCTTACGCAATTTATCTCATTCCGAAGGCAAAGTACTTTAAGAAGGGAAGAGCTTGGCCTAGAATGAGCAAGGGATAGAGATGATGGTATGAATGCTTTCAGTCCTAGCCCCGGAACAAGACAGATTATCTTTGATCCTTATAACGGTTTGATAGAAAGAGCAAATAACCTGACTTGACTAAGAAAGAGTACAGGACCAAGACCGGAAAGTCACGCTTTGATCTCCTTTAGCAAGGAAAAAGCTTTCAAACGCGTATTCGCTGTTGCGAGCCGACTGAACAAGTGGATTTGATTCCTTTGCCTTCTGCCTTCCTGCTGACCTAATACCCTTCGACTATTATCCGATGCCGCTTCTCCTCCGATCAAGACCGGAAGAAGGTAGGTCAGCTCGACCTAGCTATCCTCTTTCGGATTGGACGGGGATGAAGCTAGTCTTCTCTCTGGCATGGATAGGCTTTATTCTCGCTCAGCGAGTTGCTAACCTTCCGGGGACAGATGGGCTGGGTCGGTAGCTGTGACAATAGGAGTTTCAGTCTTAGGCTTTTCTGTGTACCCAGACAAAAGGAAAGGGGCTTATGTCTTCAGTTGCTTACTCTTTTTTCTACGATCGAGGGAAAACATTGAATCTCTTGAGTGTGGTTCCCTTCGGGCACGCCTCCTACGCTTACCACTCACCTACGCTCTTGCAGCATGCCCCCTTCGGGCAATACGGCTTTCGTAATACGTGAAGCTGCTGAGCGATAGCTCTTCGATCGCTATATTCTTGACATAGATTCATTCCTAGGTTAGTAAGCCTGGCACCTATACTTTCTCCGTAATAGAGGGTTCTAGTTAGTTGCCGATAGAGGGGCGCAGCCTTTCTGTTCTCTATTTCTCGAGGCGAGGTAGAGCGGATGGATGAACAAACGATGAACTTCAAGCGGCCACGAAAATTGTTAAATCACTTTATCGTAGTTCTCAATAGATCCTAGATTTTAGGAAAGTGCCTACAGCTATGCACTTCCGGTTGGTTCAAATGCAACCATCTGGATGGAATTTGCTTCAGCAGAAGCTATTTCATGTATTTCGGGAGGAGAATGCGCTTGACTGCAGCAAGATGCGAGGTGCGGTGGTGTTCTCCGAGATCATCGCGGTGTTTGGATTTGTGGTTTTTGCAGCAAGTTAACAGTTGTTCCCTCAGCCGTTGCAGAACTTATAGGAATCATTCATGGATTGCATATGTGTTGGGCAAGAGGGTACAAAAAGATCAATGTGTTTTCAGACTGTTTGACCGCCATCAACCTGATATCCAGAGGTTGCGAAAACTCACACCCCTTTAGGGACATTGTGGATGAGGCTCGATCTTTGATATGTAGAGATTGGCGAGTTGTTTTCACTCATATTGGAAGGGAGCAGAACCACTCTGCGGACCAGCTAGCTAAAATGTCGCATAACCTTGCAGGAAACTTTTGCATTTATGAGCAGCCACCCCCTTCTGCTGCGGAGGGGGTATTAGACGATCTAGGATAAGGTAGCCCTCAAAGAGGAAGACAGATAAGTAGGTTGATTGGTGGGATGAGTTGACTCTCTCTCTTATCTTGTCAAAATGCTATTGAACAGACCTTTAAGTCAACTGCAGATAGAGAGTAAGCGATCGTCTTTCCTTGGTTCAATTGGGTTCAATTGCGGGGAGAAGGTCCCTGTACCTTGTTTAACCTCTTTACACAGAGTCTAAAACCGAGGCTCAACTAAGTGACCTAATGCGATCCTGCTCGAGATGGATCACCGTCTTTGTTAGGCTTTCCTCTGCCTACTATCAACTATTATAGGAGCTATGAAAGGCGTAAAGCAGACAGTTCCCAACGAGGAAGGCCTATCCTTGGAGCGAAGTCCGTTCCAATAAGAAGGTAAGAAGGAGCAGAAGCGCCTAAAATGAATAGCCAATCCCGAAGCGGACTCATGCAAGGCCTTGCTTTCTTCTTATTGAGTGGCAACAAGAGGAGCAAAAAGCTTCGTCTCGTATGACTGAGCTGGTCGATCGCCTGACTTCATAGTCCGGAGAATTCTATCTATCTCGTGGTTGGTGTATCCGAAAAGCTATAATGTGAAGAACCCATTCTTTGACTTTCTCCTCCTTCAAAATCAAGTTAAGGGAGCGAGTATCTTCCATATGATACATACCTGAATTGCACCTCTTTTTGACAGGAAATGTCTGTAAACTGGGGAGGATTGGTCTACTTTATTGACCTAAGCAAGCTAGTATGAAGAATCTCAGCCCCTTTCTAGATAGGGCTCGAGAGCAGCCTACGAAAGAGTTCAGGCTATGCCTGGCCATCATAACATTCATAAACTAGATTGATAGATGAATAGAATAGTCCAGCCACAATCATTATTGATTCGCTTGGGAGGAGGAGTTCAACTGCTCGAACTCAGAGAGATGAGCCTAATAGTGCCCCAATCCAGCTGATAAGAATGTAACTATCTAATCGGGATCACACGACCATTTATTTGAAGGCCGAAAGGAAAGGTGAAGAAGTGTTTAGCCCCGCAGTCTTATCAAAGCGCTCTCTTCAACCGCAAGACAGATAGAATGAAAGAAAGAAGAAAGTAGCTCCGCAGCTCGCCCAGCCCAGAATAAAGAATAAGAAGATAGACCCGCCACTATAGATTTGTCAATCCCTGGAAAAAGCTTGGCCATAGAATAAAAAAATCTCTATTCTTCGAGACAAAGGGAAAGGGTAAGACATAAAAAATTAGCCGGCAAGAAGCGAAGACAAAAATACAGGCTTTGATGATTAGCAGCATCTTGTCTGACGAGTGAGCGTGAAGGCATCAGAAGAGGAGCGTAGCAGCTCTCCCTATCGGCAGAGGTTTTTCGAGCGGTCAAAGCATTGACTTCTTAATATACGTTATGGGAAGACCTTTCTTTGAAACTTTGAAAAAGCCTTACCAAGTTCAATAGTCCATGGAAGGGTTCGGCCAAAGCAAAATCAAGAGAATACGAGTTCGGGCAGAGATGGCACTAGCCCCATGGATTCTTTAGCCCATGATCTTCGAATGCTTTCACAGGACGAGGAGTAGGGGATGGGCATCAAAGGGCGTATTCTCCTAGTTTACCGATTCTCTGACTTTTCAATGTTTTATCTTCCTTGCCGCACAAGTAGCAGCAAGTCTGAACCCCCCTAATCGTCTAGTAAGTCTGTCACAAGTGAGCACCTTAGCCTGAAGAGCCAGCCACAAGAAGGCAGCAACCTTACTAATAAAGGGGCGTTTGATTTTATTATGCCTTTTGGACTCACCAATGCCCCTGCCACGTTTTGCACCCTCCACAATAAGCTATTCCACCTGTACTTAGACGACTGGTGGTATACTTTGATCGTGGGCTTTAGCTATTCGTTAAACGACCACGTTAGCCACCTCCGGACCTTAAGGTATTAAGGAAGAATCGCCTCTATGTAAAGAAAGATAAATGCTCCTTTGGACAGACGGAGATCCTATTCCGGATGGGCATCAGAGCCATCGAGGAATGGCAAGCACCTACCAAGGTGAGTGAGCTAAGATCGTTTTTAGGGCTCGTGAACTATTACCGAAGATTCATCGTAAGTTACTCGAAGAGGGCTGCTCAACTAACAAATATCCTAAAAAAGGACGTACGGACCGATCATGGAACTGCACGGATCGTAAGAGTGTCAAAGAGCTTTTGAGGATCCCAAGCAGTTCTTTAGACAGACACCCGAGGCGGGGAGAGGCTTTCTATTATCGTAGCATAGATCTGGGATATCTGACCATCCCTTTAGGTTAGGTTAGGGAGGACACCCAACCCATTATGCTACTATATCAAGCCAATATACAGCGGATCCCTTTCGCATTTCGTCTGCCATAGAGGGGGGAGGTTTGAATTGAAGAATTATGCTGCATGCAATTCGATGCATTTTCCAATCCATTAACAAAAAAAAAATGGAAAGGAAAGGACTGGTCCTTCGACCTTTTCTTACGTATGCAGTCATCGAGCTTACAGTACTCGCCGTTGACAGAGAAGATTTTCTTTCTCAGTCCGCCCATACAGTTGTGACACATGAATGCCAAAGTCGATTAGTAGGTTTCCGGCTGGCTTACGTCCTAGCCGCAGGGCTTCGACTCCGCCATGATCTGAGACAGCCTCTTTCTTCTTCGTCCAGGGCAAGGGATATATATTATTAGAGGAAACTTTAGGCATGCACCGGCCCCGAAGGCCCATATAGGTGCCTATATTGGGGGCATCTTTGGCTCCACTCAATCCAATCTTGAAATGAACACGCGGCAAAGAAGACGAGATAGTAAGATCTTTTACGAAATACAAAATAAGTGCCTTAGACTTCCTTCATGGCCTATGTGCTCACGCATTGGATTTGAACCAATCAAAGAACTTGCCAATCGATCGCCTTACATACGAATAAATGGAGTGCCGTCCTTCTAAAAGAAAGATAATTTCGTCGAAATAAGATCAAAAAGGAGAATTTCCTTGAGATCTGGTGGGGTGGGTCATGCTTACAATCACCGAATGGATACCCCACCCCCTTCGGTGAAGCTTACCTTACCGATCTGAATACGAACAAGATTAAAAAAGGCCATCATTAAGGCAAATCCTAGAATTGCGTAACCAAAGAGCTGTTTAGCTAGTGATGGGTTTCCATCAACGGAATCAAGAAAGACATGGCCAATGCCTACAGATGCTGATGCTGGAGAAGCAGGTTCTAAGGAAGTCAGTCCTTGCCAACGAAAACAAGGAATTCGAAGTCGATCGAACAATCTGAATTCAGCTATCTAGGATAATTCTTCTGCTTATGCCTTGGGGGATCTTACTATAGAAAGGAAGTAGAATGACTCCTTAAGTAGCAGCGGCAGCGGATGCGCATCGGCTGATCGGTTGTTTGTAGTGGTGTTCATATCAGATATATAGATTCTCTAGCTGATTCACTAGCGTCAGTGGTTCTTTGGTTCTTTCTTTCCTCGATTGTAGAGACAGCAAGAACTGGAGTCTCATCGAGAGGGCCGGTGTGTCAAGCAGAATCCTCGGCCTTTGGTAGTAGGTTCGATTCGTGAGCTTACCGGGCATTGAGTCCTACAGCGATAGATTGTCAATCACCTACTCGATTTTTTCCAATCTATAGGGTTGAACCACCACTATCGATTTTTCACAGAGTGGATATGTATGTACAAAGGATGACGGCCTCCTTTTTCTATTTCTACCTGTGGGCGATTCTGTGGACCTTTTTTTTTATCAGTCCCAGTGTGGCTTATCAATCGTTTCTTTCTCCAATCCATAGACAACGAGTGAGTCGATTTCTATTTCAAATTCATTTTTGGCCCTAGGAAATGACGCTGGACTAGACCGGATAGCGCATCCAATCGAGCCTTGTGGCTTAAGCAAAGGACTTTTCCTTTCTCTCTATCCCTTTCCCGGCCTCCCCGATTAGAGCGCAACGAAAAAAGCCTCAGACCTTCTAATCCGATTTGACTAGTGGCCCTCTTATCAACTAAGTGCTCGATCGAGTTCTTACGCTACCTACTCTACGATAACATTCAGTGATCCCAGCCGACCGACCTCAGCTAAGAGAGATTCCCCTTCATAGCAAGTATATCCTTAGAATATTAATGCGATCCACTAGGGCGACCCGCAAAGACAGATTTAAAGTATCTTTTAAAAAAAAGAAAAAATGTGAGATTTTTCGACCAACGGGGAGAGGGAAGTCGTCTGTAGGGCATGCCTCGTTTAGGTTGCGAAAATCAAAATCTACGCAAACCCGGATTTCTTTGCCCTCTGGAAGGGGACGATGTTTGAGATCCATTTCGGGAACTTGATCTCGTGTATGAATCCTGCCTCCAGTTCACTTCCACGATAGAAATGCACGATCGATCAGTCAATAAGGGGATTCTCTTTATTTTCGCGGTTGCGGATCGCGATGCAGTACCTGTTCAATAGCTCGGGCCCAGCCTCATATCAATCTCTATCATTTTCTAAAGAATTCGTTTATGGAGCGCCAGCTTGTTGCGATCCTGCCGCCGCGGCGTCAGCAGTCACCGGCAATTCCGCGAAAGACAAGATAGGACAGCCGGGCAGGCCTCGATTCATGCCTCGTTTTTGCTTGCTCATAAAGCCTTTCCTCTAGTCCTTGCTACTGTTCTCTAAGCAAGATTCGAAGCTCTTTTGATATCATTTCGGAAAGATTTGAATAATTGAATAAAGATTTAACACTGACTTGAGGAATTGCCTCAGCAGCACAATGAATTCTTGTTCTCGAATCAGCAGTGAATGACAAATGCCTTGGATGAACAAGTCGAAACTTCTCTTTTTTGGTATACCTCCTCTGTAAATCAAAACACAAGTCTAGAGCCCCTACTATCGAAAGTACTCCATAGCTGATTGCTCACTAATGGTTAAGCTATCCCCATGGAATCAAATTCTGCCTGCAACGTTAAGACCCGTGGAGTGCCTAAACCCGCTTTAAAAGCGGGAAGACGAGGCGGAAAGTAGCGAAGCGTCCGATTGTGCACGAGCGGATCTCTCCGAGAAGGCTATTTGCTCAAATCAAATCCAGAAAGCTCCTTCCTTTAGAACCTAGCATAGAGGTTCCGAGTTCGGCGAGTCTACACTATCAACGAGTGATTTGGAACATTTCTATACGCTAATTGCGAGATCACCGATAAGGTCTATTTCCAGCTGACCAGTAAAAGGTCTTGTCCTTATGTCTTCTCCTTCCATGGGGAGCTAACTATCTTTCCTCGAGATTCCTTTCGTCTATATGAGCTCGATGGCAGCCAGTTTCTATGCAACCTTTGGGAGTTCCTTCCTGGTGTAGCAGTAGTTCTTAGTGCCATTCTTTCGGTCCCAGTAACCATTACAGGAAGTGTCCTGAGTGCTAATGACTCTTTTCTTTCTTTCCTAACTCTCGGGGTAACTAAGCTAATGGAATAAGTACTTGCGCACGAAGATATCAATATAAGTAAGAAAGTCTTCAACACGATAAATAATCCTATTCCTTTACTCTAACAAGTAAATAATAAATAAACAGAATCTATACTCGACCTTCGCAGTGACAACCTTGATTGGAAAAAGCAGCAGGAAGGGAATGCAAAATTAGGAAGAACAATAGACTCGAATGCCTTTCTTTCGAGAAAGAAGTCGGAAGCAGTTCATCGCCAGTGGGAGCTTGATAAAAGTGAGGGAGAAGCCATAATCTATCTATCGGATTGCCATCACTACTTGAGGTAGTTGAAAAAGGGGCTTTAATGCGCTTGCTTACTCTTAAGAATAAGGATTTTAGTAGCCTTATGAATCGACATCTTTCTTCTTCCAATCCTATTGTAAGGGAAATAGGCTTAATTCCTATTGTATTACCATTCACCAAGAGACGAAATTTTCCATAGGAAGAAAGAAGTCAAATTTACCCCGCACCACAAGCTTTTTAACAATCTCATGCTGCGGAATCGGTCAAGTACTAACTTCAGGCTTCGGATGCATTAGACTCAGCCGAAGCATTAGCTGTAGTCCCGACCAGTGCACATTATCCTCAGCAGATCAAAGGAAGGGGTTCAGTCATCCTTCCAAGTATGATGTGAACTACGAGAAAGCTTACAAAGACATTCCAGTGCAGAAACTGCTTTCGAAGCTCTTTGCATCGCCAAAATGCAATAGGCCTTGCAGACACGCTTTTTAGAGAAGGGAAGGAGCTCTCTTGTTTTCGAGTCTTGAATCCCTTGTGTCAAGGGAAGGCCCTTGGTTTCGTAAGTAGAGCATCATCGGTAGGCCCTTCGTCGCATCTAAGAAGATTGATCAAGGCAGCTAGCCCGAAGCTTGTATGACAAGCCATATATATAGGTCTACCATTACCATGTCTTCCTTTCGTCCCTCACCATGGCTGTTAGCCGCACGCACCTGTGCATCTGGTGTCGCCCATTGCATCCTTAAGTACTTCGTAGATCGCTCCTTTGCTGTAAGAAAAAAGATCTATTAGACGAAAGAATTCTCGATTCAAAAGGAGATTGGATCCACCTCGGCACCGGGCACCCTAGCATGAGTTCCAATCGGCTGGTTAAGGGCTCGAAAAAAGGCCTCGGATAAAATCTAAAATATTAGATTGGGGATGAGATCCTTTACGAAGTGAAGATCGACCCAGTGAAAAAATTGATAGTGAGAAAAGCGAGACTTGACATAGTGAACCTTCCTGCTAAAGAGGAATGAGAAGATACCGATCGTTTTTTCCAGTGCTTGAATGTGGCTGGCTAATGCATCGGCGAGGTATGGCATTCATCGGGGCAAAGAGGAGACCTTTAACAACTTGCAATTGAGTGAATCACTCATGTCGAAACTTAGTCTTTTTCCTTTCAGAGGATTCTGTGCATTATTAAGAGAAACCTTACTCTTGCTCCTCGTGGGAGATATTAGCTATTGCTTGCTCCTTCCTCCTCTTATGGATTAACTGCGGTGAAGTTCCGCTTCAGGAAAGAGAGAAAAGCGGATTCTTTTACAATCGAGTCTGCTGCGGGATAAAAGAAGCTCGACCAAGGCAAGGAATGCTGGAAGGGAAAAAAGGAACTCTATCCAATTGGCTCACACGAAAGAGATGCCACTCTATTGTTAAGGGCAAGAACAGGTACTGCTACGAAAATCCTGCTAGACTGGCTTCCACTTAAGGTATTCCTGTTTCAACACCGAAGAAATCCAACACTGGTAAACTCATATCTCAAGGGACGGAGGTACCTTAGATTAGAAGCCCATACATAAGTACTGGGACTTAGCTTAGGACTGCAGGAAATAGGATAGCCACTAGGCCAGCTACTAAATACACACGCACTAAACAATATATGGTGAAAGCATCTTCTCTAGGAGAAAGAAAAAGAAATCCATATTGGCTTACAGGGCTTACCCCTACTCTTATGCTTGACTAGAAATTATGCTTGCTTAACTTTCAAGTTAAATTGTAACTTCCAGGCAAATTCATTCCTCTTTCACCCTCCTCTCCGCCCGCCTGTTTAGCAATCCTGCTATTGAGTGTACTACGAGGGCAAAAGCTGAGCTTTGGTCCACCACCTGGATAGGGTTCTAGGGAAAGGGAAAGAGAAGAGAGCTCTCTATTGATGGCTTTGGTCTGGGTACAACTAGAGAATATTTATCTTTCTTTCTTTTGGGACTTTTTTCAGCTTATTGTTCCTTATCTTTTAGGTAAGTGAAGTGACCAATAGGTATTGGGCACGAACGATATAAGATAAGGACGTCTCACTTAAAGCACTACATAACCAATAAGTGCTCCACGTGCTCTTCAAGCGTCCCACTATAGACCACAATGTCATCAAGATATACCACCACTCAATCAAAACGACAACTCAAAAGACCAATTCATTAGCTAAACTCACCCCTATTCACTTACGAAGCAATCGGACTCGCCTCTTTTTTTTTGTTTATAGAAAGCGTGTTCAAGGCTTTTTAGTACGCAATCACACTTCGCGGTGCTTTGCTTACATTACACCTCTGGTCTATCAAAGTTCTTTCATCGTCCAAGAAAAAATGCCTCTTCAAATCAAAAGAGAATCTCGAAGAACTAGACAATACTTAACTTACCAGCCTGTCTAGATAAGACAGAAACCAATCCTAGAACTACAAGATGATACCTTAGAAGCAACGCGACTTCTCCTAACGACAAGTAAAGGCATACCCTCTAATAAAGTAGAGCAGCTTTCCCTCTATTAGAAACCAAGAATGGAAGTCACAGTGGGAAAGGAGAAAGCTCAACCGCGTGGCACAAAAAAGTGGGTTTGGCTTCCTGATCTTGTCTTCCTGACAGGCTCAACGTAGTTCGGTTCACGAGGTGGAACGAGACATCTGGCTGCTCAATGAGGAAGGCCTCGACGGTCGTTCCCTGTTCGACGTTCGATTGATTGGGGCCGGGCCATTTGAATTCTACCTACTTAGTAACATGGTTCACGTTCGCGCTGCCTATATTAACGAGAATAGGCAGCTTCGAATACGAAGTCCTCCCTACGACGACTAGATCTTCTAGAAGACAAACAGAATCTCTCAATATCCATATCCATTTGACAACAAAATCCTCATGTGAAGTTTTTTCAATCGACAAATTCCACGGCAACATCCTCCATGCTACTATTTCCTCTGTATTCGTTACTCCTGGTTAAGAGACAGGATGCGCGAAATCGGTATATTTGTGAATCAAGCCCTTTCGAAGCTAGCAAAGAATTGATTGTAGTATGATTTGTACAGTTACCGGGTAAATTGTTAACAAGGAAAGCAAGAACTCTTCTATTGTTCTTGCATTACAGTCCGGACTGAAGTTGGAAGAGAAGTTACAGTTGTCCGAAGTTCCATTTTAGAAGGAAATCAAACTCATGGATTTCTTCTTAGTTACCTCTTCTTTTCTTAGTCTTAGGAGAACTGGATTGCACCAAAAGAAGATGACCGATTTGCTGCTTCGGCAGAGGGGCTAGTCTCAATCGAGTAGGGCGTCTAACTGCTTAAAGGGGTGCGAAGGGATTAGTAAGTGATGAAATGGGTGTAGTCAGATCAGACGCTTTCCGAGCCTAAGGCTTTTCTTTCGTAGCCTTCTCTTAGTCTTCCGGGGAACGAAGTCTAATTAGACTGGTCCTACGAATGCATTCTTTAGTCAAGCAAAGAGGAAGCTAGCAGGTATGACTTCCTGGCTGTCTAAGTAAGGGATTCACCAGAGAGGGGTATTGGAATGGGAGAAGGGGCATTTCGGCCCAACTAACTAAAATACTTGACTTTCCTACCCGATCTGTAAAGGACCTTCGATGAGATTCTAAGTCCGCGGTAACTACTCTTTCGAATGACTGATTTACGGCTGCTGACTTAGACTTCTTTCCTGCTTATCTACTAAAGCCTGTAACTCAATCGAAAAGGGATGCTCTAGGACTGAAGTGGGGAATCCCAATTGGTCACGAGAAGGCGTCAAGTCTGCTATTTCGTCTCATTCGGAATCTCAAGACTTCATGTCAACAACAAAGTCAACTACATCCTTTACTCCCCGATCTGGCTTAGCGAGAAAACGGAAGAATTAGTACAGTCTGAGCCGTCAGCCAATAGAGTAGCTTTCTTCGTTGCTGCCAGATCTTCCAATGCTAAATCAACTGCTACAGCAATTCTTAAGGGCGGGATGGTAACTCAATCTCTATAGGGAGCAGCTCCTCCTCTATAGGCCTTTTCCTCAGTCAATTCCCGGATCAATGACTTGGGACTAGTAGGTTAATCACAGGGATGAGCTCAAAAGCGAGATGTAGTTATCTGGGGCTGCTCTTTCTCCTGCCTTTCATTGCTTTTAGGTCGGTGTAAACAGTGAGGAAGCTATCTGTATGGGCTGCTAGCCAGTAGGGAAGTAGGGCCCTGTAACTCTCACCTAAAGAGAATGACTGATTTTCCTTCCTCCCCAAGACGACAGAGGGGACTAGTAAGTCCGCCGCAGGATGATATTGGTCTTTTAGCTGCTAAAGTAGCTGATTCCAGAAATCAGGAATAGTTAGACTTCTTTCACGGCCGAATCATAGAAGAGAAGGGCGATCTTATACTCGGCTTCTGCTCTAGTGGTTGAACGCTTCTCCCTTTCATTGGCTTCCACCGGCCTGAACTGTCCTAGTCTGAACTCTTTCACCTCGTCAACTCGGACTCGGGCAAGCGGGTTCACTCGTATCCTCTTTTCCGGTTACTGCCCCATCCACCGCCCATGGTTTCAAAGCATTGAAGAGGAACCGGAAAGAAAGTTCTTTTTCCTTCTCCTTCTTTTGTTAGCGGAGCAGCTGAAACCCGAAACAGCTCAGTCGAGCATCGCAGCGCCCGGGCAGGGATACGGAACTCTGTCCTTCTAAGTAGAGCACCATTCTTTCTTTTATCCTTCGCCAGAGGCACTCGTAACGGCTTACCTACTAGGGTAGGGATCCGAGATATGGGAGAGCCAGGTTAGTAATTGAAAGATTTCGTCTATTCTATATAGAGAGGTTTCTTTTAGGAGTGAGCTTTCAAAAAAGAAATCATAAGAGAAGAATGCTCTGCTTCTAGGTTAGATTCTCGGTATGGAAGTTTCGTTCTTTGTTGTATTTTTTTATCGAGATTTGGCTGGTGTTCAGTGTACTAAGGTTAAGGTACAAGATCGAAAAGAATGCATTCATTGACTCCTAGCCTAGTATGAGTGTGACAAGGCAGGAAAACAAAGAACAAAGGAAGGGTACCATCCCCCTTTGGAGAAACCTTTCTTTTGTTCAAGGTTTTCCTATGTAGGTAGTTTTTTACTATCATGGAATGGGGAGAGAAAGAGAAGATCAAGAGTTTGTATAAAGCACGCAAGTCTGAAAGCAATCGAAGTTCAAACTTTTCCCGTGGAAGGACAGGAAAGAGGAAAGCCTCCTTATCAAGGAGCTGTATCCATTATACAATCACCGGGCTTTGACAAAGAAAGTCAGGGTGTAAAGCATCCACCGAGACTGGATTTTAAGATAGTGATGTGCTCTATGAAAGCAATCGAACATCATGTGTTAAGCATATGAGATGGCTAGCCGGGCAGTTCCATCATAGTTCGTGACAGAGTGGAAAGGAGAGTTTTTCTTACTTTACGATTGAGGTCTTCTTTCTCCTCTTCTTCACCGGGTATCCCTATTTCATCAACCAGACGGACAATGGGAAGCGTCTGAGCCTCTTCTACTCTACTATACTATATTGGGCGAGCACGGGAAGTGGTCACACCTGCCAGCTGACCTTCATTGTATACTTTTTATTTATTTTCACTTCAGGGAAGAATGAAATGCGTACAATCTAAGAGGGCCTTGTGGAGTTGGTTTGCATCGTCGCTAGCGAATTCCGTCCAGTAATGGAAGTAAAGATGTGATAACGCTAGCTTCAAGACTGCAACGAAGATCTGGTCATAGCCAAGCCATTGTCACTTAGCGCATCCGAAACTCTCGTCCATAGAGATGGCTTCTCTATATTATCTATATTTTACTGAAAAGAGAAGATCTGAGGAACCTGTCTTTCAGGTCCGGAAGGGCCTGTGATCACTCTTCCATTTCCTGGGCTTCTCTCGGCTATCAAAGTGAGTTGGCATTATTAAGCCAAGCCGGAGAAAGCCAGTGAGGTTCCAACTCAGCCGGAGACTTGCTTGATTGATCAGATTGAGCCTTGACCAGAAAGTGGAAAGATGCTTTATCCAAAAGGGAAGGGCAGAGCTTGGGGATAACTGACTCGATCAGCATAAGCAATCCTTCCCACCGTAGTAACAACACAAGGTAAACATAGGGAAAGAACTGTGGCATTTTTGCTTCCACATCACATCTTTAGCAATTCAATTACCGAGTTGCTTTCAAAATTCCTCCATCCGCTCTTAAGCGTTAGTACTTTCTTACCTATTAACAATTTAGAAGTCGATTCATCAAACATTCAAACCAAAGGTTCGCTCCTGCGCACCTGCTGAAAAAGTAAGCCGGGCTAGCCCCCTTTTTGTAGCAAAGTTCGCTTATCGTGCTAAGGCAAATATCGCACCTTTCGGTGACCAACTTCTTCTTCCATAGCTAGACAGCCCCTTCTGACGAAAGAACAGGGCCTACTATTTTATTTTTTTATCCTTTATCTGCTAACAGATCAGCAGGCTCTTCAAGCGTGGGAACAGACTGAGCTGCCATAGAAGGTAAGATGATCCTGTCGAACTAGTCCTACATCCCTCTTTCATTACCAAAAGTGGGATCAAAAGGACGAAAAGTCTCCCTTTAAGAGGTTCGTCTCTTCACGTCTGGCAAAGGTTCACTATGGGATTTAGAGAGGTTTCAAAAGTGTGCCCGGACTTCCTTGTAGTCAGCAGTCTTGACTTCGTCATTTACCAGTGCTCTTTAACTTCCTTGAGTCAAGCCCTAGCTCCACTTTCTTTTCTTACGGGAAGAGGAAAGCCATAAAAGATCATCTAATCCTTAGGTAGGCTATGATTGAGAGTTGAATTTATCTATTGAGTCGGCCTGGAAGTTCTAGTTATGGAGGGCAGGTCTTTACTTAGAGGGCCTATCGCCCAAAAAGAAAAGATAGCTATTGACCTTTCCTGTATCTTAATTATCTGAATCCAGAAGGAAGACTGAGTTCAGCTTTAGGAGATCTCGCTATTTCACTCTTCCATTAGATTCACCTTGAACTGACGGAGGCAGTCTTTGATGAAGCGACTTTCGCTGCTCAATCGGATCCTTTCCGTGGGAACTGACTACTGAGGAAGTCAAGTTTGAAAGAAGCACGTCTAGCCCTAATCTGTAGATGAAAGACTTTCCAGTGAAGGAGAAGGAAAGCCGTAGGTGAAAAGTGCTATTCCCTTTCAAACCTATAAGTAAGTAGAATTATAAAGCCAGACCAGAGACAGGAAATTGAAATAGAAAAATGAAGACTTCTCCTTCCGTGGGGTTATACAGCCTCTCCTTTCAGGGTCGGTTGTGAGGTAGTGCTAACTAACTCGTTCGACTAAGCAGGAGAGGAACGAAGGTAGATGTAATAGAGTTCCAGGTCTGAACTAAGCTCTTCCTGGTATACAGGCCACAGATAGTACGCTTTGGAGTGAGAAGACCTGGGTAGGTGGATTCTCTTCCCTCATCTGCTATCTCATTATTACCGGCAAGCCTGCAAAGTAAGCCTGCTATACCAGCCTCTCATCTTCAGTTCCCGCACTCTCAGATTCAGGAGGAGGAGCTATTACATACATATATTCCCTATCTCGCAGACCACTAAGGGATTCAATTACAAGACCTTCCCTTGAACCGCAACCAGCCCGTCATCCTAGCCCGCGCACCCAACTCCCACTCCCAACGGTAGATGTTATCCCGGATTCTGTTTCCGAATCTGAATCTCTTTCTCCGGCACCCGAGGAACGAAGTCTGAAGTGAGGGCTATTCTTGCGATGATCGGAAAAGTTTGCTCTTTCCTCGTACCTATGATATTACTACTAATAATCTTTCACATCCTCACTTTCAACAGAAGAGGGCTTTGCTGTTGGGCACAAAATGTACTTCCTTGCTTTCTTATAAAAGAGAGATCTTCCCTCTAGGATCGATTCTCCCCGTGATAAAGAAGAAGAGTCTGGTTCAAGGGCGGTACTTATCCCAACAAAACCACTAGCCCTAGGATGTTCTCCCTCTTTCCGATCGGATCTACTTCCTCGCTATCCCTAATGCCGACTTCTTCGGCAAGATCTTCGTCAACAGCATCTGCCTCTCTCTTTAGCTGGAGCTTATTCGCTCACTCTAGAACTGCCATTAATTGATGGCTCGGGAAGAGCTTGCTTTAGAGATTCTATCCCAAGGGCCAACTCTCCAACACTTGCTCGGTATCCTTCTCTTTCGGAGTGGAGCACTCCTGTTTGTTCCTTTATAATAAAAGCTTGGTACGTGTTCTGAGCGAGCCTTCGCGTGACGTGAACGGTACCTATGAAGTGGAATCCGTCTGTCTTGTCTTCCACCTCATAAGGGAGTTGCGTTCCGAGGGACTCAAAATCTCCACTGCTATTGTCAAGCTTGGACATACTTAACACTGACCCAATTGAGACCGTGGCCACACCTTGATAAAACAGTGATGATGTGGTCAACCCTGGATACGTGGCTCTTCGATGGGGGAAGGACCACGCTAGTCGTCTGAGTGTGTGGTGTGTAGTGGGTGCGTCTTAGTGTCTTCTTACTACGAAAAAGAAATGAGAAAATATCAGATTCTCGTTCTCGAAACTCCACTCTTTTTCTTAGGAGGATTGGCATTTGGCCAAGATGTGATCTATCTCTTTCCTTGGTTGTAGTGGAACTTTGGTTTTCTTTAGCGAGGAACCGTTTCACTCGGCGGACAGTCGAATGATCAAAGCGAAATGCTTTAGGCATCATCTTTTGAGCATGTTCAGCTTCAAAAATTCCTGGAGTCCTACGGCATTCTCACAGAAAGAAAAAAAACATGGCTAGTAGATAACTTTTTTGTTTTTTTAGAAAGCGATCAGTTCTTTCGATCTTGTTCGGGCTTGGAAAGGTTTCCTTTTTCAATTACAGAAGTTTCGGAGCCTATGTAATGTAAAAGAAGCTGTAGAAGAGCACCACCACGGTTCAGGTCCCGACACATGGGGGATTAATTCAGCTGCAAGGATCGTGAATCAAGGGAAGAATGAGACCAGAATTATGAAGTAAGCCCCGACCGAGACCTAGATGGCAACCTAACCTAGTACGTCATAATTGAGAAAGGGAACACCCCCCCAGAGCCAGAACACAGGCGCCGACCTCTCCGCCACCAGCACAAGTGAATAAGAGAAGATCACGTCTCCGAAAGTGGCGGTATCACCGTCTACAGGTCGAGTCACGAGATCTAAAGTGCAAATACTCTACGCCGTAAATCAAGAAATTCGGGTGATAGACGAAGGCCTTGGTCCTTCGGTGCCTTAGGGGCAATCATCTGCGCCAGTGTATAAAAAGACATTTTCCATTTTGACAGTAGCGAGGAGAGCTTATGGACAAAAGATGAGGATTCCGGCGGCTTTTGCCACTTATGATCAGTGTTCACAAGAGCGAGACGGTTCAATGTCTTACAATGTTCAAGCAGCATTCTTGCCGGAAGGATTTTTTAGGAGGCCCGGACACCTACCGAACATCCCTGAAGGATGGAACAACATGATGAAGAAGGCGGCGAAAGTATAGAGGAAAATATGGGAAGAGAACAAGGAGATCTCTGAAAAGGGGAGGCAAGGAAGTAGTAGAAATGTTGAAGAGGAGACAACCCGCTCTTGAACTTAAGACTATGCGCGTCGCGTGCTCGATCTAGCAATCTTGGAAAATTGTTTTGATGAACTGTCACTAAACTAAAAAAGAAAGAAGAGAAAGAACTGGGAGTTGGCGCCTACATAACTGGTTGCTTGCTTACCAAGCCATCCTGGCTTTTCGCTCCTCTCCTTACAGTCGAGTGGCTTTCACTCCTCCAGTTCTATTATTATTCTTGACTTGACTTATTATTATAAAAACTACTAACTATCAAAATGAAAGACGATCGATTATCTACCCAAGAAGATAGAGAGTCCCACATACGAGAAAAGGTCACAAATAGAGTTGAACCAAGTAACATTGCAAAGGCATAATGATAGTAGGGTCGGGATATCCCCGCCCTCCGAACCGGACGTGAAGGTCTCCCCTCATCCGGCTCTCTGCAGGGGAATCTCCACTCACTGCTTCCCC
>Ga0153961_1000223_pt1 | contig 17275 bp, 16 predicted proteins | sample TSFL045MetaG_FD_104748 | JGI IMG/M metagenome (GOLD analysis project Ga0153961, IMG submission 104748) | Attine ant fungus gardens microbial communities from Florida, USA - TSFL045 MetaG | ecosystem: Host-associated > Fungi > Mycelium > Unclassified | place: USA: Florida, Withalacochee...
ACGCTTTCCTCCTGCAGAGTCAACCTCTATTTCAGAAGTTTTTCTCCGGCGGCGCAGTCTCCTGTGCCTCTCAACCCGTTTCCCGTTGCCGGTGTGCCGTGTCGATGGAGGCGCATTATAGGGCGTTCGCGCGGGCTGACAAGTGTTTATTACGAAAAGATTATCGTTCGCAGTAATTTTCATCAAATCGCGCTATTTCGCTACGATTTGCCTGGTAACTGTGCAAAATCATTGGCAAAAGTGCGTACCTGCTGCCAGTCCGTGTATTCCACTTCTTTTGTTGAATCTGTCTCGCCACCGGTCATACGCATAATCAACTGAATCATGACGCGATCGAACCAGCGATAGCGCGGATAATAAAGTGCGCCCGCGAACACGGCACAGCAATCGGGTTGCCACGGCGAGTTAGCCAGGAACTTCTGCGTATAGGCGTTGGTTTCAGGCGAACGCTTCTCCGGTTTACGCGCCGTCAGGTTCACCGAAAAGAAACCGCTGGTACGCTGCTGCAATTCCCTGAGGTGCTGCTTCACGAACTTATCGACGACCGGCTGGAAATGGCCGTAGCGGATCGAGGCGCCAATCAGCACGCGATCATACTTCGTCCAGTCAGGCAGAGTAGCATCCTGGATGTCCAGCACATCACATGGCTGCTGCTGACGGATCACCTCAGCAATAAAAGAGGCAATCTTCTTTGTTTGTCCGTCGCGAGTGGAATAGAGAATCAGCGCTTTCATGTCAGCATCCTTATTAATTATTCGCGCCAGAAAGTAGGCGTGAACAGCACCAGCAAGGTAAATACCTCGAGACGCCCGAACAACATGGTAGAAATAAGAATCCATTTCGCCACGTCATTCATTGAAGTGAAGTTATCAGCCACTACCCCTAAACCCGGCCCGAGGTTGTTGAGCGTCGCGGCAACCGCAGCAAAAGCCGAGAAGTCATCGACGCCAGTGGCGATGATCGCCAGCATGCTGACCAAAAACACCAGTGCATAAGCCGAGAAGAATCCCCAGACGGCTTCAAGGATACGTTCCGGAAGCGCCCGATTACCCAGCTTAATGGTGTAGACCGCATTCGGGTGAACCAGACGTTTAAGCTCACGGTTACCCTGCTTGCATAACAGCAGAATGCGAATCACTTTCAGGCCACCGCCGGTTGAACCGGCACAGCCGCCAATAAAGGCGGAGCACAACAGCAGCACCGGCAGGAACAATGGCCAGCGTGCGATGCTGTCGGTCGTGAATCCCGCCGTCGTCGCCATGGAAACCACCTGGAAGAAAGCCTGGTTTAGCGTCTGCCAGCCACTGTCATAAACATTGTGGAACCAGAGCACCAGCGTGCAGATCAATACCAGCGTCAGCTGAACGCCAATAAACATGCGGAATTCCGGGTCACGCCAGTACACGCGCAGATTGCGCCCGCTTAACATGGCAAAGTGCAGGCCGTAGTTACAGCCAGAGATCAGCAGAAACACCGCCACGATGGTATTGATAGTGCCACTGTGAAAATAGCCGAGGCTGGCATCGTGGGTAGAAAAGCCGCCAATGGCGATGGTCGAGAAGCTGTGGCCGATAGCATCAAACGCCGGCATGCCCGCCAGCCACAGCGCCAGTGCACAGGCCACCGTCAGCAGGACATAGATCAGCCAGAGTGTCTTGGCCGTCTCGGCGATACGTGGCCGCATCTTGTTATCTTTCAGCGGACCCGGCATTTCAGCGCGATAGAGCTGCATGCCCCCGACGCCCAGAATCGGCAGTATCGCCACCGCTAACACGATAATCCCCATACCGCCCAGCCACTGGAGCATCTGCCGATAGAAGAGGATCGCCTTAGGCAACGAGTCCAGACCCACCAGCGTGGTGGCACCGGTCGTTGTCAGGCCCGAGAACGATTCAAAGAACGCATCCGTCACCGAAAGATGCGGCTGCTCGGCAAAGATAAAGGGCATGGCCCCTACGCTGCCCAGCACCGTCCAGAACAGGACGACGATCAGGAACCCTTCCCGCGGTTTGAGTTCGGTTTTCTTTTTACGATTCGGCCACCACAGCAGCGAGCCAATTACCAGCGCCATCATAAAGGTCTGGCTAAACGCCCGCCCCGCCCCATCGCGATAAATGAGGGCGACCAGACCGGGCAAAATCATCGTCACTGAAAAGAGGATCACCAGCAGACCGACTATGCGGGTAATGGCGCGAAAGTGCATTCAGCCGTTCCTTCAAATAATAGAGATGAACATCAGGGTGTGAGCGGGATCAGCGATAACGCGCCCCGACTAAAGTCTGACAGATTTTTTTTGAATCCGTCGATTTGTCCGTAAGGTACAGCCAGCGTCAATGCAATGCGATCCTGAAACTGACTGTCGGTCACCTTACCGTCGAAACGCTGAACCAGCCGTTCAATATCACTGAGCTGTGGATAGTCGCATTGCAGGGTGAATAGCTTCATCGGTACTTTGCGCTGCCGTGGCAGCAGCTTAAGCCCCTGCTGGACTCCACCGCCATAGGCTTTCACTAAGCCGCCGGTTCCCAGCATGATGCCACCGTAATAACGCACCACCACGGCGGTAATCTCGCCAATATCTGCGCCCATCAGCTGCGCAAGCATCGGTTTGCCGGCCGTGCCCGAGGGTTCCCCATCATCAGAGAAGCCAAGCTGCTGGGAATCATTGGGTGCGCCCGCGACCCACGCCCAGCAGTGATGCCGGGCAGCAGGGTGCTCGCTTTTGACCTGCTGGACAAAAGCCCGCGCCGCCTCTGCCCCCTCGGTGTGTGCCAGTAGCGTAATGAAGCGACTCTTTTTGATCGTCTCCTCACTGCTGCTGACTGGCACAGCCGGAATATCAAAAGCGTCCATCAGGCCAGATGCAGATCGCGGGTCATATTCTCAACGCGATGTGCATGAATCACCACATTGTCCTCGATACGAATCCCGCCAAAAGGCCGAAGCGCATCAATAGCCTGCCAGTTAAAGTGCTGACTGAAACGGCCTGCACGCAGCGGCGCCAGTAATGAGTCAATAATATAGAAGCCCGGCTCGATGGTTAAGACCATGCCCGGTTGCAGCACGCGGGTGCAGCGAAGATACGGATATTGCGCGGGCGCGGCCAGATGGGTGCCCTGATCATCCTGCATAAAGCCAGCCACGTCATGCACCTGCAGACCCAGGGGATGTCCCAGACCATGTGGCATAAACGGACCGGTCAGATCTTCAGCCACCAGCGCTTCTTCGCTGATCCCCTGCACCAGCTCAAACTTCAGCAACATCTTCGCAATACGCTGGTGCATCTGAAGATGATAATCGGTGTAGCGCATGCCCGCTTTCAGCGTAGCGATCAGCGCCAGCTCTTCCGCGTTCATCGCCTCAACCATTCTGGCATAGAGCGAACTGCTCTGCGCCGCATAGCTGCGGGTTAAATCGGCGGCATAGCCAAGATACTCAGCACCGGCATCAATCAAAAAGCTGTGGCGTTTCGCCGGTGGCTGATGATCCAGCCGGGTGTAGTGCAGCACCGCAGCGTGTTCATTCAGCGCGATGATATTGCCGTAAGGCACATCAGTATCGCGATGCCCGGTTGCGGTCAGATAGGCCTGGTTGATATCGAACTCGCTTAAGCCTGCAGAGAATGCCTCTTTCGCTGCGCGATGACCCGCAACCGCCAGCTTCTGCGCCTGGCGCAGGCAGGCAAGTTCATAATCTGTTTTGATGCTGCGATGGAAATGCAGGAAGTCGATCACCGCTTTCGGATTGATATTGCCGGAAGTGATACCGAGCTGAGTCGCACGCGCGTTAACCGGGCCGATATAGGCGACGTTATCGCGCTGTGCAGGCAGCAGTTGCGCAATCTCATCGGCATTTTTCAGGCCGATAACCTCAACATCCCCGGTCCAGAAGCTATCCGGCAACGGTTCAACGTTGTGCCAGTAATCCACCGGAGAGTAGAACCACAGTTTCGGTTTGTTCACCCCGTCAATCCACAGCCAGCAGTTGGGGACCTGCGTTACCGGCACCCAGGCCTTGAACTGCGGATTCACCTTAAACGGATAGGTGTGGTCATCCAGAAACACCGTCAACAATTCACCGGAATGGATCAACATCGCATCCAGTTTATTGCGTGCCAGCACCTGCTGCGCCCGTTGTTGCAACGTGGCGATATGCGCGTGATACAAGGTCTTCAGTGAATCCATTGACGTCTCTCCAGTGTCGCGAAATGGCCGCAAGTTTAGCATACCCCTTGTGCAGATGCCGAAGTCGGCGCAGCTGTGATCTTGTTAGCAAATAAGCAAAGAGCAGTTTGCAAATAATTAACATCGCTCCCACACTCACGATCATCTGGTATGACCAGATCACCTTTCGCGGTTTCAGGAGACGCACATGCTCTACCAAGGCGCTAACCTTACTCTTCACTGGCTGGACGATGACATCGCCGAGCTGGTTTTTGACGCTACAGGCTCGGTCAATAAGCTCGATACGCAAACGGTCGCCAGTCTGGGCGAGGCGATTGCGGTGCTGGAACAGCAGCCACAACTGCGCGGCCTGCTGCTGAGCTCCGCTAAACCTGCTTTTATTGTGGGCGCGGATATCACCGAGTTCCTTTCTCTGTTTGATGCACCCACCGAAAAACTGAGTCAGTGGCTGAGCTACGCCAACAGCATCTTCAACCGTCTGGAAGATTTACCGGTGCCAACCCTGGCCGCCATTGACGGCTATGCGCTGGGTGGCGGATGCGAATGCGTACTGGCAACCGATCTGCGTATTGCCACCGCTGACGCGCGCATTGGCCTGCCGGAAACAAAACTTGGCATCATGCCCGGATTTGGCGGCAGCGTGCGGTTACCGCGCCTGCTGGGTGCCGACAGTGCACTGGAAATTATTGCGGCGGGCAAAGATGTGGATGGCAATGCCGCCCTGAAACTCGGGCTGGTCGATGCGGTGGTTGCTCGCGAAAAACTGCGCGAGGCAGGCATCACCATGCTTAAGGCTGCTGCCGCAGATGACAGCTGGCGCGCACGCCGTGCACCGAAACTGGCACCGCTTAAACTCAGCCCGATTGAAGCGGCGATGAGCTTCACGATTGCGAAAGCGATGGTGCTGCAGACCGCAGGTAAACACTATCCCGCTCCGCTAATGGCCGTAAAAACGATTGAAGCGGCAGCCAGCCTGAGTCGTGATGATGCGCTGAAACTTGAAACGGCGGCGTTTGTGCCGCTGGCGCAGTCTGATGAAGCCCGCGCACTGGTCGGCATCTTCCTCAACGACCAGTACGTGAAAAGCCTGGCGAAAAAGCGCGGCAGCGAAAGCGGCGCACCGGCTCAGGCAGCCGTTCTGGGTGCGGGTATCATGGGTGGCGGCATCAGCTACCAGTCGGCATGGAAAGGCGTGCCGGTCAGAATGAAAGACATTAATCCGCAGGCGTTAACGCTGGGGATGAATGAAGCCAGCAAGCTGCTCAATAAACTGCTGGAGCGCGGCAAAATCGACGGCAGTAAACTCGCCAGTGTGATCGCCACTATTCAGCCCACCCTGGATTACGCCGGTTTTGACCAGGCCGATGTGGTGGTGGAAGCCGTAGTAGAGAACCCGCTGATCAAGGCCAGAGTGCTGGCGGAAACCGAACAGCATCTGCGTCAGGATGCGATTCTGGCTTCCAATACCTCAACCATTCCTATCACCCAGCTGGCACAGGCGCTGCAGCGCCCGGAAAATTTCTGTGGCATGCACTTCTTCAATCCGGTACCGCGTATGCCGCTGGTTGAAGTGGTTCGTGGCGAGAAAACCAGTGAAGTCACACTGAGTAAAGTCGTGGCATGGGCCAGCAAAATGGGCAAAACGCCTATCGTGGTGAATGACTGCCCTGGCTTCTTTGTGAATCGTGTGCTGTTCCCCTACTTCGCTGCTTTCAGCCTGCTGCTGCGCGACGGCGCTGATTTCCGTCAGATTGATAACGTGATGGAAAAACAGTTCGGATGGCCGATGGGGCCGTCATGGCTGCTGGATGTGGTGGGCATCGATACCGCACACCACGCGCAAAGCGTCATGGCCGATGGTTTCCCGGATCGCATGAAGCATGACTATCGCGATGCGATCGATCTGCTGTTTGATGCCGGTCGTTTTGGTCAGAAAAATGGCAAAGGCTTCTGGCGCTGGGAAGAGGATAAAAAGGGCAAGCTGAAGAAAGTGCCGGATGCTGAAGTGGATACGCTGCTGCAACAGGTCTGTCATCCCGCGCGGGTCTTCAGTGATGAAGAGATCCTGAATCGCATGATGCTGCCGATGCTGAATGAGGTGGTGCGCTGCCTGGAAGAGAAGATTATTGCTTCGCCAGCAGAGGCGGATATGGCGCTGGTCTATGGCCTCGGTTTCCCGCCGTTCCGTGGCGGCGCTTTCCGCTACCTCGATACCCTGGGCAACAGCAATGTGGTCGATCAGGCCCGGCGCTACAGCGGCCTCGGCGGCCTGTATGCCCTGCCTGCGCTGCTGGTGCAGAAAGCCCATCAGCATGAAAGCTGGTATCCCGCCGCCAAACCGATTGATGAAGCCGCGCTGAAAAGCGCCTGAGGGCAAGAAGATGGAAAATGTGGTGATTGTTGATGCGGTGCGCACGCCAATGGGACGTTCAAAAGGTGGAGCCTTTCGGAACGTGCGCGCTGAAGATCTCTCCGCGCACCTGATGCGCGAAATCCTGAGCCGCAACCCGGCGGTGAATCCGGCATCGCTCGACGACATTGTCTGGGGCTGCGTACAGCAGACGCTGGAACAGGGATTTAATATCGCGCGTAACGCCGCGCTGCTGGCCGAAATCCCGCACTCTGTGCCGGCCACGACCGTTAACCGGCTGTGTGGTTCGTCAATGCAGGCGCTGCACGATGCGGCCCGCGCCATTATGGTCGGCGATGCGCAGTGCTGCCTGATTGGCGGCGTGGAGCATATGGGACACGTGCCGATGAATCACGGCGTCGACTTTCATCCCGGCCTGGGCCGCACCGTCGCTAAAGCTGCGGGCATGATGGGCTTAACCGCCGAGATGCTGGCGCGTATGCATCATATCAGCCGTGAGCAGCAGGATGCGTTTGCCCTGCGTTCGCACCAGCGCGCATGGCAGGCCACCCAGCGCGGGGACTTCGCAACGGAGATTGTCGCCACCTATGGCCACGACAGCGAGGGCATTCTTAAGCGCTATGATTTCGATGAGGTGATCCGCGAGGAGACCAGCGCCGAAGGGCTGGCGGCACTTAAACCCGCCTTCGATCCGGTGAATGGCACCGTCACGGCGGGAACGTCGTCGGCGTTGTCAGATGGCGCGGCCGCCATGCTGATTATGAGTGAATCACGCGCCCGTGAGCTTGGGCTAACGCCACGCGCACGTATCCGCAGCATGGCGGTAGTCGGCTGTGATCCGTCGATCATGGGTTACGGACCGGTTCCGGCCAGCAAACTGGCATTGAAACGGGCGGCACTGAGCGTCAGTGATATCGACGTGTTTGAGCTGAACGAAGCCTTTGCCGCGCAGACCCTGCCCTGTATTAAAGACTTAGGTTTGCTGGAACTGATGGATGAGAAGGTCAATCTGAATGGCGGCGCGATTGCGTTGGGCCATCCGCTGGGCTGTTCCGGCGCACGCATCAGCACCACATTACTGAACATCATGGAACGCCGCGATGCCCGTTTTGGCCTTGCCACCATGTGCATCGGACTGGGCCAGGGGATCGCAACCGTATTCGAGCGTCTTTAATACGTTGAGTCTTACTTTGTCAGATTTACCCGCCGTTGATCGGCGGGTTTTTTCTGGCTGCTACCGGGAATCAGATAAAGGCAAACGCATCGCCATACATCTGTGATTCCACTGCGCCACGCTCGGCACAGAAACGATCGCGGGCAATCTTCGCCATCTCAAAACGTCCGGCGATGTAGATCTCATGCTCACTCAGCGTGCTGAAGTCCTGCATCACTGCGGTCAGTACCGTACCAGAACGGCCCTGCCAGCCTGCTTCGGGCTGCTCGACGACCGGGATCACCTTCAGGTTCGGGTGCTTCACGGCCAGCGCATCCAGCTCATCCATATCGTACAGATGCTTAAGCTCACGTCCGCCCCAGTAAATGGCGATGTCGCGTTCTGGCTGTTCCGCAAGTGCGGTAAGCAGAATCGAACGGGCATAGGAGAAACCGGTGCCGCCTGCAATCAGGATCAGCGGTTTGGTGCTCTCTTCACGCAACCAGGCATCGCCATGCGGCATATCAACCGTGATCTGGCGATCGTTACGGATGCGGTCCATTACAGCCATCGCATAGAGGTTCAGATCGGACGCGCCGATATGCAGCTCGATAATATCTTTTTCCATCGGCGTTGAGGCCAGTGAGAACGGACGCTTGTCGCGCTCATCCATCACTACCATCAGATACTGTCCCGCGCGAAAACTGAATTCCGCTTCAGGGATCAGGCGAACGCGATAGACCGTGTCGGTAATCGCCTCAACCGAAGTTACTTTACAGCTTAACGTTGTCATGCGTTCCCTCTGTCGGGTCGTCTTTATGGTTGTGCTCGCCATCAACGCTGTGGCGGCTGATCAAAAATACCTAGCTCATCCCAGATAGCATCAATGCGCGCAGTGACCGCCGGATCTTTAACGATGGGGGTGCCCCATTCACGCTGCGTTTCACCTGGCCACTTATTGGTCGCATCCATCCCCATTTTCGACCCCAGCCCGGAAACGGGTGAGGCGAAATCGAGATAATCGATTGGGGTATTTTCCACCAATACCGTATCGCGGGCCGGATCCATACGGGTGGTTATGGCCCAGATCACGTCGTTCCAGTCACGCGCATTAACATCATCGTCACACACAATAACAAATTTGGTGTACATGAACTGCCGTAAAAATGACCAGACGCCAAACATGACACGTTTGGCATGCCCGGCGTACTGCTTTTTAATCGTCACGACCGCCAGCCGGTATGAGCAACCTTCAGGCGGCAGATAGAAGTCCACAATCTCCGGAAACTGCTTCACCAGGATTGGCACCAGCACTTCATTCAGCGCCACCCCCAACACCGCAGGCTCATCCGGCGGACGGCCGGTGTAGGTGGAGTGATAGATAGGCTTATGGCGCTGCGTAATATGTGTCACGGTAAACACCGGGAAGCTATCTACTTCATTGTAGTAGCCAGTGTGGTCGCCGTAAGGTCCTTCTGGCGCCATATCGTCCGCTTCGATATACCCTTCCAGTACGATTTCCGCACTGGCTGGCACTTCGAGATCGTTCGACAGGCACTTTACCACTTCGGTTTTATTGCCGCGCAGCAACCCGGCGAACGCATATTCTGACAGCGTATCCGGCACCGGCGTGACGGCACCGAGAATGGTGGCGGGATCGGCACCCAGCGCCACCGAGACCGGAAAACGCTCACCCGGATGCGCTTTCGTCCACTCCAGATAATCGAGCGCGCCGCCACGGTGCGACAGCCAGCGCATAATCAGACGGTTTTTGCCGATCACCTGCTGTCGATAAATGCCAAGATTCTGCCGCTCTTTATGCGGGCCACGCGTGACGGTCAGTCCCCAGGTAATCAGCGGTGCCGCATCGCCAGGCCAGCATTTCATCACCGGAATGCGCGTCAGATCGACTTCATCGCCGCTGAACACCTCTTCCTGACAGGGTGCATTGCGCAGACGTTTGGTCGGCATGTTCAGAACCTGCTTAAACTGCGGCATCTTATCGAACAGATCGCGGAAGCCTTTTGGCGGCTCCGGCTCTTTCAGGAAGGCCAGCAGTTTACCCACTTCACGCAGTGCGCTGACTTCTTCCTGGCCCATGCCCATGGCCACGCGCTTTGGCGTGCCGAACAGATTGCACAGCACCGGCATGTCGTACCCTTTCGGGTTTTCAAACAGCAGAGCGGGGCCACCGGCACGCAGGGTGCGGTCGGCAATTTCGGTCATTTCCAGTTCAGGATCGATCGACTGGGTAATGCGCTTTAGCTCACCGCGCTGTTCGAGCAGCGCGAGAAAGTCTCTTAAATCGTGATATTTCATGCGGCTTTAGCTTTCCGGCCAGAGTAAGTCGGCCATTATAGGTCTGATTACACGGAGTTGCTGAGGTTTATACGCCCGCTTCATACGCACTGAAAGGGAACCAGCGGTTGTAACGCACGGGCATCGTGATGCCCCTGAATCGGCTCGCCGTGGCGAAACAGTTTAAAATCTTCGTTACGCACGCTGTGATAACGCAGCTGATTGTCATGCAGATGCAGAAAACTGCCTTCACGCAGCGCAATGACCGACTCAGCAGGGTTAACTGCACAGAACTCCGCCAGACGTTCATCGCGGGTTTCGCCCATGTGGCCACTGACGCTGGCATCCAGATAATGGGGATTGATCTGCACCGGAAAGAGGCCCAGCGCAGGTAACACCACGCTGCTACGCACCGGCATATCGTTAGTGGTACGGATTGAGGGTGTTGCCACGTTGCAGCCTGCGCTCCAGCCGACATAGGGTACCTGCCGCTCCCGCACCGCACGCTGAATTGCTCCGATCAGACCCTGTTCATGCAGCATCTGATTCAGAAACCAGGTGTTGCCACCGCTGACTAAAATCAGCTCTGCCTGGGCAATCGCGTCAGCTGGCGAAGCGAATGCCTGAACCCGCTCCACCTGAATTCCGAGAGAAGCACTGAGCTCGGCTGCACGTTGCTGCTGGTCGCCACGAATAATTGCGTAGGGGATCAGTACCGCCGAGCGGATAGCGCGTCGGGCGATCATGGCGTGCAGCTGTGGCTGCGCATAGCCCAGCAGCGGCGCATCATCGGCCAACTTGCCATTGCTCAACAGAAAGAGTTCCATCAGAGGATCCTTGTGCAGATGTGATGGTCATCGAGTCTGATACAGAGCAATAGCCGACGTCAATTACCCATCAATGCTTTTACTGCCATCCGGGATGTTAGGAAAAGTCTCAGTTTATTTTCGCTGCAGGACGCTTTACCCTGCCCCTGCGCTATAACTCTGGCAGCAGGTTTGCTATTCTTAGCGTCCATTCAATGGGAGCAGTTATGGAATCCTGGTACTTACTCTATTGCAAACGTGGACAGCTATTGCGCGCGAAGGAGCATCTGGAGCGGCAGGAAGTGCATTGCCTCAGTCCAATGATCGCTCTGGAAAAAATCGTGCGCGGCAAACGCACCACGGTGAGTGAGCCACTATTTCCAAATTATCTGTTTATCGAATTCGATCCGGAAGCGATTCACACCACGACGATTAGCAGCACACGCGGTGTCAGTCACTTCGTGCGCTTTGGCACCACGCCCGCAACCGTGCCATCGGCAGTGATCGAAGCGCTGGAAACCGACGTTCCGCAAAACCTGCTTGACCCTGAGACGCCACAAAGCGGCGATGAAGTCGTCATCACCGAAGGGACGTTTGAAGGACTGCGCGCCATTTTTGCCGAGCCGGATGGCGAAACGCGCTCGATTCTGTTGCTGAATCTGCTGAATAAGCAGGTGATGCGCAGCGTCGACAACAAGCAGTTCCGTAAGATTTAAGCCAGTCTGAACAACGTCCGCGCATTCTGATCGATGCGGGTCGCCAGTTCCTCAGCACTCTCGCCCCGCCATGTCGCCACCTGATTAACAATATGCGGTAAAAAGCAGGGTTCGTTCCGGCGTGAGGTCGGGCGCGGACGCATGTCGCGTGGCAGCAGATAAGGCGCATCCGTTTCCAGCAGCAGCCGGTCAGCCGGAATCAGCGGCAGCAACTCGCGCAATTCCAGCCCACGGCGCTCATCGCAAACCCAGCCCGTAATCCCCACCGATAATCCCATCGCCAGACAGGCCTCCAGCTCATCACGCGTGCCGGTAAAGCAGTGGATCACCGCACCAGCCAGTTTCGGCAGCCAGGGTTCAAGTACCGCAGCGAAACGGGCATGGGCTTCACGGCAGTGCAGAAACACCGGCATGTTGAGTTCGGCCGCCAGCGCCAGCTGCGCGTCAAACGCATACTCCTGCTGCTCATGTGCCGACAGGTTGCGATTGAAATCGAGCCCGCACTCACCGATAGCGACCACTTCCGGTTTTTCAACCAGGCGACGCAGGGTACTGGCGATTTCCGTGGACCATTCGCTGGCATGGTGAGGATGAACGCCCGCGGTAGACCAGCAGAAGCCGGGTTGAGCTTCAGCCAGTCGCTGAGCCTGCTGGCTCTCCAGCGCGTTAGTGCCGGTAATAAGCATGCCGGTGACGCCCGCATCACGCGCGCGTTTAACCACCTTTTGCCGGTCGGAGGCGAATTGCGTGCTGGTCAGGTTTACACCGATATCAAACATAATATTTCCCACTGTTTATAAACAAAAACCGCCCATCAGGGCGGTTTGGAGTGAACGCTTCCCGCCAGTGCGGGTAAGGCTGTCAGCATCAGGCGTCGGTGTTCTCTTCCTCATCCTGTAAGCGTCGGCCTTTACCCACGTAGTACCGGGAAAAGAATACGCCGACTTCAAACAGGCAGTACATCGGAATAGCGAGCAAAGTTTGGGAAAAAACATCCGGCGGTGTGAGCAACATCCCGACCACGAAGGCGCCCACCAGAATATAGGGGCGCTTCTTCTTCAGCTCTTCCGGACTGGTGATCCCGGTCCAGCACAGCAACACAATCGCTACCGGCACTTCAAACGCCACGCCAAATGCCATAAACAGCGTCATGACAAAATCGAGGTATTTAGAGATATCCGTTGCGACGGTGACGCCAATCGGTGCGGTCTTGGTGAAAAAACCAAATGCCAGTGGGAAGACCACGAAGTAGGCAAAAGCCACGCCGAAATAGAACAGGAAGGTGCTGGAAAAGAGCAGCGGCATAACCAGCTTACGCTCATGCTGGTAGAGCGCCGGGGCGACAAAGGCCCAGACCTGATAGAGGATCACCGGCACCGCAAGAAACACCGACACAATAATGGTCAGCTTAATCGGGGTGAAAAACGGTGAGGCCACATCGGTCGCGATCATGCTCGATCCAACCGGCATCTGGCTGATCAGCGGTGCCGCGACCAGCTGATAGATGTCATTGGCGAAGTAAACCAGCACCAGGAAAATCGCTAATACAGCGAGAATGCAATTCAGTAGTCGCTTACGCAGCTCAATCAGATGACTGATGAGCGGTTGGGTATCTTCAACGGCCATTATCGTTCATCACTTGCAGAAGGGGAGGCTGCGGGATTACGCGCAGAATCTGCCGGTCTGGCAATATCACTCGCAGGCGCCTGTGCCGGAGCGCTGGCCACAGCGGCAGGTGCGGCAGAGGATTGCACAGCCGGAGCGGATGAAACCGCTGATGGAGCCTGTGCCGGAGCCGTGGCGACTGCGGAAGGTGCCGCAGAAGGTTGCACGGCCGGACCTGAATCTGAAACCGCAGCGGGAGCCTGTGCCGGGGCACTGGCCTGATGTTCTGCGCTAGCCGGCGTTGCCGAAGGCTCAACCGGGCCAGGTTCAGATGCCTGTACCGTATCAGAAGCCGCCTGAGGTGCATGCCTGTGCTGAGCCGAATGAATGGTGTTCGCCTCGTCTTCCTCTTTTTCAATGTCGATGCTCTGACTGACCGAGCGTTTCATTGAATCCGCGGTTTTACGCAGCTCTTCCATCGACTCTTTCAGCTCAGGGGAGAGCGTGCCGCGGCCCGCTTCTTCCACCTTTTTCAGGCTCTCCTGCAATTCCTGCAGCTTGAGTTCCTGCGCCAGTTCATGTTGTACATTGGCTGCCAGCGAGCGAATCGCCCTGATCCAGCCGACCACGGTTTTCACCGCAACCGGTAAACGTTGCGGGCCGAGAACAATCAGCCCGATAACGAACACCAATACCAGTTCACTAAAACCAATATCGAACACGGTTTACACCTGCTTGTCGTTCTTGGCTTCTTCTTTGTTAGCCGACGTTTGCTGTTTGTCCGCCAGTGTTTTGGCCGCGAAGTCAGCGTCCTGCTCTTTCGGTTGATCCTTTTTGTCATCCTCGTCACTCATCGCTTTTTTGAAGCCACGAATCGAAGAACCTAAATCTGAACCCAGATTACGTAATTTGTTGGTACCGAACAGAAGAACAACAATCACGGCAATGATTAACAATTGCCAGATACTGATACCGCCCATGAGATAGCCTCTAATATTCTGTGAAAACGATAAGGTAATGCAGGACAGAGTGCCCTTTTTAACCGGGCTTTAGCCAGCGACATTACCTTTTTTTAAACAGACGTGACAATCAGTTTGTCTTACGCCAGCCGATTAACCAGGAGACGATTCCCGCTGCCATCAGCACTGCCGGGAAGAAGTCCCAGTCCGGTCGGGTGAGCAGCACCGCCGTTCCACTTAACAGCAACGTTGCACCGACGCCAAACAGGTATCGCGCCTGATGGTGACGGACGCGTTGCGCGTTCATGTCGCCCACTAACTTATCGACGCTGTGCCGTAAGAGTTTGTGCTGGCGCATGCTGTCGTAAAAGAGTTCTGGCAACTCAGGTAACTTTTCAGCCCAGAATGGCGCTTTCTCTTTAACCGCACGAATAATAGCAGGCAAACCGACCTGATCCTTAATCCAGTCTTCCAGGAACGGTTTAGCCGTCTTCCACAGGTCGAGCTGCGGATAGAGCTGACGGCCGATACCTTCCACATAGAGCAGCGTTTTTTGCAGTAATACCAGTTGCGGCTGCACTTCCATATTAAAGCGGCGTGCGGTGTTAAACAGATTCAGCAGCACATGGCCGAAGGAGATCTCAGCCAGCGGTTTTTCAAAAATCGGCTCACAGACCGTACGGATCGCAAACTCGAAATCTTCAACGTTGGTATCGGGCGGCACCCAGCCTGAGTCAACGTGCAGCTCCGCGACCTTACGGTAGTCACGGTTGAAGAAGGCGATGAAGTTTTCTGCCAGATAACGCTTATCTTCTTTGTTCAGCGAACCCACGATACCGCAGTCGATGCCGATATATTGCGGATCTTCCGGATGCTCATAGCTGACAAAAATGTTGCCCGGATGCATATCCGCATGGAAGAAGCTATCGCGGAAAACCTGGGTGAAGAAGACCTGCACGCCACGCTCTGCCAGCAGCTTCATGTTCACACCATGACGCTCCAGCGTCGCTACGTCTGAAATCGGAATGCCGTAGATGCGTTCCATCACCATCATGGTTTCGCTGCAGTAATCTGAATAGACTTCCGGCACATAGAGCATGCGGCTATCTTCAAAGTTCCGGCGCAGCTGAATGGCGTTGGCGGCTTCGCGTAACAGATTCAGTTCATCAAGCAGGGTTTTCTCATAATCGCGCACCACCTCGACCGGACGCAGACGACGGCCATCCGGCAGCAGACGCGGAACCCAGCGTGCCAGCCGATAGATAAGCTTCATGTCCGCTCTGATGACCGGCAAAATATCGGGGCGAATGACTTTGATGACCACTTTCTTACCGGTCGATTTCAGCGTGGCGGTGTGCACCTGCGCAATGGATGCCGACGCCAGTGGCTTGATATCAAAATCATCAAACCAGGTTTCAATCGGTGCGCCCATTGAGGCTTCAATCTGCGCTTTGGCTTTGACGCCATCAAACGGCGCAACGCGGTCCTGCAGGATTGCCAGTTGATCGGCGATCAGCGGCGGGAAAAGATCGCGACGCGTCGACAGCATCTGACCAAACTTGATCCAGACCGGCCCAAGTTGCTCCATCGCCATGCGCATGCGTGCGCCAATCGGTTCATGCTTATACAGATTCGGGATCCAGAAAACAGAGCGACGCCACAGGCGAAACAGGAAAGTGAGGCGTGTCTGAGGGATCAGTTCATCAAGGCCGTAGGTCAGAAAGACCTTCATGATCAGATATAAACGGCGGATCTCTCCAAAACTCATTTTGCCTCCAGCTGCGCCAGACGCGCATCAAGCGCCTCAAGCGAACGTTCCATCGCGTCGACCTCCTCAGAAAACCAGGCTAACTCCAGCGAGCCAGGCGCAACACGCCACTCTTCGGTAATGGCCTGTCCGAGATAATCCTGGCGACGCTGCACTTCACCTTTGAAAAAGCGGAATGCCTGTTGTGAGCGCTGACTGATGCCCTGAGCGGCGATATCGCCGACCCAGGGAGCCAGATATTCTGCCGGATCCAGCTCAGCCAGATCCATCAGTGCGGAGAACTGCTGCACCACCTGCAGGTCACCTTCAACCTGCAGCTCACCGCTGCGGATCAGCGGCGTCAGCTGCTGGCGATCGCGCAGCTTAGGCAGCGTTTTCAGCGAGGTGATCACCGTGCAGTCACTGCGATCCTGCCAGTCCGCTAATACGTCGAGCTGCTGCTCACTGAAAACCAGCACCAGCGGATGCGAAAACTCACTCAGGCGCAGCGTCAGCACTTTGCCATTCAGACGTTGCCGCGCCGCTTTCAGGCCACGATCGCGATAGAGGATACGGTTCAGCGCCGTTTCCAGACCCGCGGTAATCAAGGGCGTCAGGTTCATTACCATCTCACTCAGAACTTAAATCCACGATGCAGCGCGACAATGCCGCCGGTCATATTGGAGTAAGTGGTATTTTCAAAACCGACATCGTTCATCATCGCTTTCAGGGTCTCCTGATCGGGATGCATGCGGATCGATTCGGCCAGATAGCGATAGCTCTCTGCATCCTGCGCCACCAGCTGTCCGATGCGCGGCAGAATGTGGAACGAGTATGCGTCATACGCTTTGCTCAGCGGATCCAGAACAGGCTTAGAGAACTCCAGCACCAGCAGGCGTCCGCCCGGCTTAAGGACGCGGAACATGGAGGCCAGCGCCTTCTCTTTTTCCGTGACGTTGCGCAGACCAAAGGAGATGGTGATGCAGTCGAAATAGTTATCGGGGAAAGGCAGCGCTTCTGCGTTGGCCTGGACGTAACTCACGTTGCCCACCACGCCCTGATTGCGCAGTTTTTCGCGGCCCATCTTCAGCATGGAGCTGTTGATATCCGCCAGGACAACCTGACCGGTTTCGCCCACCAGGCGAGAGAATTTGGCGGTGAGATCGCCGGTACCACCCGCCAGATCTAACACGCGCTGACCGCGACGTACGCCGCTGCTGTCAATGGTAAAACGCTTCCAGATACGATGGACGCCAAACGACATCAAATCGTTCATCAGGTCATATTTTGCTGCTACGGAGTGAAACACATCCGCGACTTTGTCAGCTTTTTCGCTTTTGGCGACCGTCTGAAAGCCAAAATGGGTAGTTTCCTGCTGTGATTCATCTGCCATCGGTTTTACCTGCTCCACAAACAATACTTCCCGAAGTGTATCA
>Ga0153961_1000224_pt1 | contig 17263 bp, 16 predicted proteins | sample TSFL045MetaG_FD_104748 | JGI IMG/M metagenome (GOLD analysis project Ga0153961, IMG submission 104748) | Attine ant fungus gardens microbial communities from Florida, USA - TSFL045 MetaG | ecosystem: Host-associated > Fungi > Mycelium > Unclassified | place: USA: Florida, Withalacochee...
GGACTCATAGTCTGAGGATTAGACCTTAGACTTAACAACATCTTTTGTCACTCATCTAACTTCACATTTTTGAACTCTTTAAAGTATCAAAGCACCCATCACAAATAGTAAGTAACCATTTGTAATAAGATAGAGGTACAGTACCAAGCTTAGGCACTATGTCCAAGATCTAATCTTGTAATTGAGTTGTGTTGAGTAGATTAGCCTTCTTAGTAGAAACCTTGTGCTGCATTCCATTATGAGTAGTACATGCAGAGGAGTGATGGTTATTTCTAGAAAGCCATCTAGAGTAGGGATCTTCTCCTTAAGGTAATCGTATAACCCTATTATGAGGGTAGTAGTTAGTAGGGCAGTAAGACTCTGGTTGGGTGAAAATCTTGCACCCCAACAAATGTAGTAGTAACTAGCGAGACCAATTATTAATTCCATACTTTCTCTAGAGACACAGCATCATGTCTCTAGAACAATATAACTCTATCCTAAGCAGCATACTCAAATAAAAACAATCTTTTGCTAGACTAAGAGGAGAACTTGAAAAGAAAAAGAGAAAGTTGTGTTTCAGTTATAAGAAGTTTGGGCACCTGGCCTGTAATTGCAAAAACAAAAAGGAAAAAGAGAAAAGAAAGACAATCCCTCAGAATAAATTTGAAGTGTTGAGCAGTAGAGTAATACAAAGTGGAGAAGGTGGATAATATATAAGGAAACAAGAAAGTAGGAAAAAGTCAAGGTGTTTTAAGTGTGGAGAAAAAGGGCACCACTGCAGAGAATGTCCAAGGAGAAGGAAGGAAAGAAGAAGACAAACAGAAGAAGCAGTGCATGTGGCTATGCCACAAAAGGTACAGCAAAAAGAGTAGAAGAGAAGTCCAGTACATATCTTACAATGGAAGGTGCAAGAGCACTGTGAGGAGAGCATCTCTAATGAGGCATGTCTACTAGAGCTGGGGTAGTATACTGAGGAGGTGATAGTATCATACTTAGTGTGTAAGGACTGTGGAAAGCAGAGGTGTTATATAGAGGAGAACAAAAGACAGGGGATGATTTCTAGAAGAAAGTTAGAAGAGCTGAAGTGATGTGGATATCCAAGAAGAAGAGAGGAGAAGGAGGCAGCACCTCCCAAAGAGAGAAAAGCACAGTAGAGCAGTACATGGACAGGAGCTCCAAAAAGTGCAGCAAAAGAGGGGGGTAGACAAAGAAAGGTTAGGCAAACCTTCAAAATGCTAAGAGAAGTATGGCTGAACATCAGAGTGAAAAAAATAGATACTCATGAAGGAGTTACAATAAAAGCACTCTTAGATAGTGGCGCAACGGGAATGTTTATGAATAGAAGAACTATGGCAAAGCATGGGTTTAGGCTATAGAAATTGGAAAGATTAATACCAGTTAGAAATGTTAACAGGACAAACAATAGTAAAGGAGCTATCACACATCAAGTAGAAGCAAATGTGTACTACAAAGGTCATGTAGAAAGAATGAGGATAGGTGTATGTAACTTGGAAAAAACAGATATAATACTGGGAATACTATGGTTACAAGCACATAACCTAGAAATCAATTGGAAAACTAGAGAAGCAAAGATAATGAAATGCCCACCTTTATGTGGCAAAACATGTCATAACTTGGCAAAATGGCTAAGTGTCATATTCCGGAAATATGATAATTATATAATTTATTTCTTCTAATTATTCTCCTAATATTAATAATAGTAGGATAGCGTAGTAGACTACTCTCCTCCTATTCCAGACTTCCTATAAGTACTGAGTAGTTACAGTGTAATTTCTCAGTCTGTAAATTAACATCAATTAGTCCTAATCGTATCTCATCCTCTCTGACTCCTTAATTTACCCGCTTAGGACCTCTGTCTCAACAACTTCCACTACTCCGAAATACGCGACCAACCTCACAACTGGAGACTGGGGCACAACACATAAGTTGAAGCCAAGGTCATTCAACAAGTCGTTCTTCGCTCCGACGTCCTTGACAGTCCGCCGGAGCCTTCTTTCTGGTTTTGCAATCACTGTTAAGTACTATCTATTCTCCGAGATAGTTTAGTACATTACTCCAGAGTATAACTCTATTATTACTCTATCCCTTCACCCTCCGTCCGTCTGTCCTTGACACTAAGTCATTATTTATTATTTCTATTTTTTTTCTTTTCTTTTACCTTGGACTTACTATATAGAAAGAAGTGTGGGAAAGTATTATGTCACATGTATCATATAGTCACAGTCACATCACATGATGTCACATGATAGGTCACATAATAAGTGTAGGAAAGTAGTGCATAGACTATGTAGTAGTTATATAAGTCGTGTAGAAAATCTAATAGGAACTCTATCGAGTTCTTCTTATCAACTTGGACTTGAAGGGTAATTAAGTCGTTTAGGCTAAGTTGCTACAAAACAAGATCAAGGGGAGTCAAGAAAAGAGAAAGAATAGCAACCCTAGAGGAAAAGAAAATTGTCAGATGGGCAATCAACAACAAGGAAAATTGGGAAAGGGAAGAGAAAATTAAAGAGGACTACAAGAAAATTAAAGAGTTGGTCCCAAGGAAATTTCTAAAGTAAAGGAAAGTGTTTGGAAAGGTAAAGTCAGAAAGAATGCTGACCAGGAAAGTTTGGAATCATGCTATTGATCTCAAGGAGATATTCAAACCATAGAAGGGAAGAATCTACCCTCTATCCAAAAACAAGAGAGAGTAAGTCTAGAACTTTGTGGAAGATCAACTGAGAAAGAGGTATATCAAACCATCAAAATCCCCTCAAACATCACTAGTTTTCTTTGTGGATAAAAAGAATGGTAGCAAAAGGATAATGATAAACTACTATAACCTGAATGACCAAATGGTGAAGAGTAATTATCTACTAGGATTAATCACAGAATTAATTGATAACATGGGTAGCAAGAAAGTGTTCACTAAAATAGATCTGAGGTAGGGATTCAACAATATGAGGATCAAAGAAGAAGATGAGTGGAAGAGAGCATTTACAATGCATATAGGCTCCTTCAAGCCAACAGTAATGTTCTTTGGAATAACAAATTCACTGGCCATATTCTAGGAAATAATAAATAAAATTCTAAGGGATTTGATTAATGAAGAAAAAGTCGCTATGTTTGTGGATGATGTGCTAGTAGGGACAGAATCAGAAGAAGGACATAACGAGATTGTGAAAAAAATACTGAAGAGGTTAAAAGAAAATGACTTGTACATCAAGCCAGAAAAATGTGTATGGAAAGTAAGGAAAATTGGGTTCTTAGAAGTAGTAATAAAATCTAACAGAATAGAGATAGAAAAAGAAAAAGTGAATAGAGTGCTTAGTTGGCCAGAACCAAAGATGTCAGAAAACTTTTGGGCCTTGCAAATTATTACAGGAGGTTTATTAAAGATTTTGCTCAAGTAGCAAAGCCAATAAACATATTAACAAGAAAGGACATAAAGTAGCAGTAGGGGCAGGAACAGTAAAAAGTATTTGATGAGTTAAAAGAGGTTTTTATGACAAAGCCAGTATTAGTGGCCCCAGATTTGGACAAGAAATTCAGGGTAGAGGCTGACACTTCAAACTATGCAACTGGAGAAGTACTATCAATGAAGTGCTCAGATGACTTGTGGAGACCAGTCACTTTCATTTCAAAGTCCTTAAGTGATACAGAAAGGAACTACAAAATATATAACAAAGAAATACTAGTAGTAGTTAGATGTCTAAAGACATAAAGGTACTTCCTAGAAGGAATAGTAGTTAAATTCAAGATCTGGACAGATCACAAAAATCTCAAATACTTTATGAAGGCACAGAAGTTAAATTGAAGATAAGTTAGATAGGCCTTATACCTATCTAAGTTTAATTTTATGCTAAAACATGTTTTAGGAAACAAGATGGGGAAAGCTGACAGTCTAAGTAGAAGGCTAGATGTAAGACTTTAGCTATGACAACTTAAATCCACTCCAAGTCTGAGTTGACAAGAAGAACTCAAGAGAGTTCCTATTTGATTTTCTATGCTATATATACAACTATTATCGTGGCTATATGCTTTACCTCTTATAGTCCTCATGTTACTGTTATGTGACTACCCTATCATATGTTATGACCATGACCTGTGATATGACTATTCTGTGACCAATGTCACACCTTTTGTGACTTTGTGACTATGACATGACTACTTTCCCATGCTCTACTCTCATAGTAGTGATTCAACTAAATAAAAGAAAAGAAAATAGAAAATAAAAATAGAAAATGACTTAGCCATTTTGCCAAGTCATAACACCAGACTGGAAATCAGAGTGGAAAAAGATAACAAGGATAAGATGTTAGTAAAACCAGAGTAGTTAAAAGTGAGAAGAACTAAGGTAGTGAAAGGGTGCTAAAGGGAATTGCATACTGGGACAAATAAAATAATGATGCAGTACTAGCTCCCAATTGCATGCTAAAGGTTCAAGGGGAGATAATCAAAATTAAAGGTTATAAATAAACTAGAAAATAGAAATTATACACAGCTTAAGTAAAATATAAGTTAGTGTTGTGAAAGGATTATAAGATCTCTCTAGATCGTCATTGTATAGCCTTCCTAAGATATCAACCTTTACACACTGTGACAAAAGCTCCTCTGGAAAATACAGTTAGTTGATCATTCATAGACCCTCCATACTCAGTTGCCCCCTTATCTGCATCCCCAACACCAAACCTTATAGGTGTGATGTAATTCAAGTGTGCACCTAGCCAAGCTTTCCTAGCCTGTTGTCCTCTCCAAAGCCTACCCAAGTTGCATTTGTTATTCCTCTCTAGATTGAGTTCTGGGTATATTCTGTGTTCTTCTCAAGATATCCTACTAACTCCAAACTCTTATACTCATAGTTTCACATTTCACGATTCCAGAGGCAGTGATAATAGAGGTAAGTGCCAAGAGGTTCTTCTTCTCTCATTCTGCCCCAGATACTATATTAAAGTTATTACAAAGCCCTGAAACTTAAGAAAAAAAAAAAACTATTACTACTTTTAGGATTCTCTTGACTCCTTCTTGTCCTAAGTTCTCCTAAAATCCTACTAATTACATGTCCCTCTCTTGTTTCTTTCCCATCAATAATATGTCTCTACCACTATTTTCTTTTAGAATCTTCTTTATCCTTCATGGGTCTTTTCTCTGCTATTGGCTTATGATTTTGAACTCCTTAGTTACCTATCAAGTGTTAGTAAGCTCCAACCATAGTCTCAAATCTCTAAGTCATGTCCTAGGTATCATTTATCTAAATATAACTGATCTGATACCATTAATGCTTATTTGCAATCAATGGCCTATTTGTCTAAGTCTGTCACTGGTATACTACTGGTTCTAGAGTTTAAATGTCCCATCTCTCTCAAGGTGTATTCCATACAAAGTGGATCTAGAACATTTTTATCTAATAACTCTGTCTATAACCTAATGCCAGCTCATCTTACTTGTCTTACAAGATATTTGCATGAGCTCTAGGTCTAGTTCTACCTGCTTACTATTTCATATAACACTTTAGTATGTTTTAAGGACTGATAATGGGTTTTAGAGCAAATTCTAATTAGGAATTCATTGGTATAATGTGTATCAAATGCTACTTTCTGCTGCAAATTTGCTGGTAGCATAACAGCAGTAGAAATAATAGTAGATAAGGTAGATCTACTAGAGGAAGTTAGAAAATCAAAAGTAAAAGATGATGAAGTTATCACAAATGGTCACTTACTATTTGTGATAGGTGTAAGGGGATCACTCAGAGGTGACTGCTCTTAGAGCTAATAGATAGTTCCAGAAGCTAAGTTGAGATTCAAGTGAAGTACATCTATGACAGCTTGCTAGTATATATACTTTTACACTAGACGATCACATGCACTATCACATGGGCACATAGATCAGTAATCACAATGTCCTATATTTAGATAAGAAGGCGTCGCACTACATGACACAGACAGAGAGAAGACAGGAATGATGGGAATGCATACACATACTGTCACTAGGCCACTAATAGAACAGACCCTCAATACTGACTAAGCACCACCCTAGATGTCCCCTTACAATAGGTGCTTTGATACTTTAAAGAGTTCAAAAATGCAAAGTTAGATGAGTGACAAAAGATGTTGTTAAGTCTGAGGTCTAATTCTCAGACTATGAGTTCTTATATACATAATTGTGATAGTTTGTGCACTAGGACAGATCATCACATGCTACTACCTAGTGTTCTACATATGGTAGTGCCTTTATACTGTAAATAGCAATAACTTAACCTTATGGAGGCTGTTCTTTGTTCTAAGAAAAGGACAGATGACTATCTATGGGTAATTAATGAAGTCTATGTGCAAACATTGAGGCCTTCATATCTCCACTAATATTAATTGCCTTGAGGTCATTTTAGACTTATTCTGAGTGGTATGAAGAGGGCTTCTGATGAGCCTAGAACCAAAGCATTGATTATGGTGGTTTCTGAGATATCGGCAATTTAATAAATAGTACCATGGTAGTTACCAGTTGATTTGCCTAATATCTCAGCCAATATTAATTGTCTTGAAATATGACTAGCATTGATTGAAAGGTCTTTTTAAGGGCTTTTCATAGCCATTAAAACTGTGAGAATTGTCAAAGAATTAATGGAGATATGGCTGAATGAAGTTTGTGACATAAACTCTTTGCAATTCTAACATTCTCTTTCTTTTTTTCTTTCTAACTTTGCCCTTAATAAAGTGAGGGCATACTTTTCTTTGAGCAAGTTGCTCATGAGGGAGTTATATTGTTGTAGAGACATTGTGTTATGTCTCCACAGTAGTATGGAATTAAGCTTGATTCTTGCTAATTACAACTACATCTGTTAGGACACAAGATCTTCACCCAACCAGATACCTACTGCCTTACTAACTACTGCCTTAATAATAGGATTAAACTATCACCTCAAGAAAAAGATCCCTACTCTAGATAGCCTTCTAGAAGTAACTGTCATTCTTCTGCATGTACCACTCACAATAGAGCACAGCACAAGGTTTATACTAAGAACAGTACAAGTATCTACTAAACACCGCTTGATTATGAGGTCAGGTCTCAGTGCCAATATCTAAGCTTGGTACCATACTTCCACCTGTAGTCCCTAACTGACTGCAAAGTCCTCTTAAGCCAAGAGCCCAGCTGTATATGGAGATGGTTATGATAACCACTGGCTGAGGGTTAATTATGATGAGAATAAGATTGAGCAAGGTCCAAGGCAAACAGTACTCTAGATATGGAATCAAGTTCTAGTATAGTGACTTAGCCCAAGATGACTTAATCACCCTCCAAGTCCGAGTTGACAAGGAGAATGTCATGACTTAGCAAAATAGCTAAGTTATTATTTATATTTCTTTTCTTTTCTTTTCTTTCTGGACTTACTATACAAGAATGGAGCACGAGAAAGTATCACATGACTAAGTGTCATAGAGTCACAGGGTTACAAGTCACAGTCAGGGACATCATATGACTAAGTTACATGGGACCATGGGAAGGTAGTGCACAGACTATGTAGTAATTGTATAAGTAGTATAGAAAATCTAACAGAAACTCCATTGAGTTCTCCTTGTCAACTTGGATAAGGAGTAGAATTAAGTTATCATAACTAAGTCCTTACAGAGAACTCAATGGAGTTTTCATTAGATTTTCAATACTACTTATGCAACTACTATATGGTCTGTATACTGTTTTCCCATACTTCTCATGTAACCTGGTCATGTGACATGATACTGTGACATTCTATTTTTTCATGTGACTATGACTGTGATGTGTGACACTTTCCCATACTCCTTATGTATAGTAAGTCTAAAAAGAAAAAAAAGAAATATAAATAATGACTTAGCCATTTTACCAAGTCATGACAAGGTTTCCTGTATAATCAAACTAGATTGAGAAGAGAATTCTTTTGTCAGTGAGGTCCTACCCCTAGAAGGAAATACATTAAGTACAGATAAGTTAAGGTTGTTGTATCTAGAAAGAAGTAAGTCAATACTTAAAAAGATAAATAGCTTTTAGGACAAATGATACAGGAGATAAAGCAGCTAAATACTCTTAGACAACACTAGATAGCAGTAGAAGAAGAGATGAGGGGTCTAAAAGAAGTAGGAGAGAAAGCAGTTAGCTGCTTTGCAAAGAAATATAAGCTGGTAACATTGAAAGTAAAGCTAGTACTTGGAACTTTGCTAGAAAGATTCAGGATTACAAAAGAGATATTGGGAGATCTCTTGCAAGAAATGCCCAAGCTACCAGAGCATCTACCAGAGTTTGAACCTAGAGGGTATTATACTCTAAAGAGAAAAGAGAAGTTGGATACAGCTTATGAAGAAGAATTTTTGTGGTCAGAAGAAAAAAAATTAATACATTGACTAGTAAGTGAACAGAACAAAGCTTTTGCATGGGATGATACAGAGAGAGGAAAATTTAAAGAGAAGTACTTTCTACCAGTAGAAATACTAATAGTTGCATATATTCTATAGGTAAAGAAGCTCTTTAGAATTTCTCTAGCTATTTATGAGGAATCATATAAGATGATAAAAAAAAGATAGATGTGGGAATATATAAACTGTTCAACTTGTCGTATAGATCTAGATAGTTTTGCATAATAATATCATGACTTGGTAAAAATAGCTAAGTCATTATTTATATTTCTTTTTTTTTCTTTTTCTTTTTCTTAACTACATAGGAAGGAGTGTTGTAAGGACTTGGTTGTGACAACTTAATCCCACTCCTTATCTGAGTTGACAAGAAAAACTCAATGGAGTTTCCATTAGATTTTCTACACTACTTATATAATTACTACATAGTCTGTGCACTACCTTCCTATGGTTCCATATGACTTAGTCATGTGATGTCACCTGACTGTGACTTGTAACACTGTGACTTTGTGACACTTAGTCATATAATACTTTCTCATGCTCCATCCTTATATAGTAAGTTCAGAAAAAAAAACATAAATAATAACTTAGCTATTTTATCAAGTTATGACAAGTGTGGGAAGTTGTCATGTCACAAGTGTTACTTGGTCATAGTCATATGGTGGGAAAGTAGCACACAGACTATATAATAGTTGTATAAGTAGTATACAGAAAATAACAGAAACTCTATCGAGTTCTTCTTGTTAACTCAGATTTGGAGGGTGATTAAGTTATCTTAGGCTAAGTTGCTACAGATGCCAGCTCATCTTGCTTATCTTCTGAGGTATCTTCATGAGCTCTAGGTCTATTTCTACCTGCTTACTATTTTATATAACACTTTGGTATGTTCTAAGGATCTATAATAGGTTTTAGAGTAAATTCTGATTAGGAATTTATTAGTATAAGATGTATCAAATGCTACTTTCTGTAGCAAATTTGCTAGTAGTGCAACAACAGTAAAGTTGGTGAAGTTCAACATATCAAATTTAAATAATTAATTATGGTTCTTAAGTATGTTTTCAAGGGAATAAAAGGAAAAAACACCCAATTTTAGCCTCTTAATACCATTATGTTACACCTGAATACTATTTCAATTATATTATGTCTTATGGAATAGTAATATTGAGTTCTAGAAGAGCTTTATAAATTTCTGGTACTCTAGTAGCTGGTTTGAAAAAATCTACATTCTTGAGATGCTTATAAGTGTCTTTTAATACTCTTCACTCTTTAGCTATAAGCTTGTAACCAATCTTATCTAGCTCTATAATTATATCCTGCAGTCAATTGAACTATTTCTGTAAGAAAGCTAAACTCCAAGCCAGAATAAAACCAACTGTCTTTTGTTTAGCAATTAACAAAAAGAACTCGATAGAGTTCTCATTAAATTCTATATACTATTTATACATAAAGAGTAATCCTAACCCTTTCTTTTATCCCATGCTTCCCTATGAGTCATTTTCCTTTTGCACGTCCATCAATAAGAAAAGAAAAGAAAAGAAAAAGAAAAAGAAAAATAATAATTAGAAACTTAAAAGAAAAGAAAAAGAAAAGAAATATAAATATTAACTTAGCCATTTTGCCAAGTCATGACAATTTCCATAAAGAATTATATTGTGGATCCTTGACCTAGATCTTGTTTTTACTTATCTTAGTAAAAATAGTGATATATAATCTAGGGTAGGTTCTAGGAGTTCTTTGTACTCCTTTATGCATAATAGTTTCTTGTTTTTGCAGGAATGTAGTTTTGGGGAGCAAAATGAAAAGTAGAAGTTGTCTACTTTATACTAGTAAAAGTCTGCTTCAACGAGTTTGTTGTATAATTTAGTAGATAGAGTAGGGTTCATTCTAATTCTCTCTAGCAATGACTTGTCCTTTACACTCTTCTACTTCAGTGAGAGGCATTCAACAAGGGTTTTCTTGGTGTTTTTGATGGCAGATATAACTTGGGAACAAAAATAAGCATGACATCCCTAGTTTAGTAGATGAAGTGTGTAAACAGAAAAACTATATTACACTACTCTAAAAAGTGTTCTTCCAACATTGATGATAGATTCTGTCTTGAGGGGGTAGAGTTGACGTCATGTCTAGTTTCTTTTACTGGCTTATGAAGGAGGAATAGGGATCTCAGAGTAGTTTCAGCCACCTGCAAGGGTTTTTTAGAAATGTTTACACAAATCTAAAGTCTTTCAGGACTAGCTGTCATATACAAGCTAGCCTATTCTTATCATTCTAAAAGACAGACCTTTTATTGTAGTGAGATGAGTAAGCGACCTATTAGAACACGAAGTCTAACTATATCAGCATGATATATGAAACAGTCTAATAAAAGTCTTTACCTTAGTCTGAAGTATACAAAACTGAGGTGTAAGAAAAATCTGTGCTGGCAGATATACTTGCTTACTAATCAATCAGAAGATAATGATGAGAGAAAATAGGGATGAAATAATAGTCCACAGAAAACATATTCAACAAGATCTTCCCCTTTACACCTGGGATCTAGCCTACTATAGAGATAGGTCCTTGACAGAAACCCACTCTGAGCCTTTAGCAAGTCTTTTGTCCTTTTACAAAAACAGAGATACCCCTATAGCCCCCAGAACCCTCATCTGGAATGAATATAACCCCCAAGTTCTTTGCAAAATCAAGGGGGATAGAAAATAGTAGACTTAACAAACTATCACAAATGGTCACTTACTGTTTGTAATGGGTGCTTTGATACTTAAAAGAGTTCAAAAATGCGAAGTTAGACAAATGACAAAAGATGTTGTTAAGTCTGAGGTTTAATTCTTAGACAAAGAGTCCTTATATACATAAAAGTGATGGTCTGTGTTATGAATATCGAGTAGGACTATGGTTATTATCAACCATGGTCTGATAACGAATGGTTAATAAACAAGATGTTGGCATTGCTGGATAAAGACATTATTATGCAGTAATGTATTGAAACTCTAAACAGACAATAGACTTATGAACAAGACTTTTTAGAGAAATCTTGAACAATTTTCTTTCTATCTTTAGACTTATGCTAAATGGAACAATATCAAACTAACCCATTTTTAGATACTGACCTAACTTGTCACCTTTATGGCTTCTGTCACTGGACTATCACTTAACTAGTTACTTTTAGTTATAAGTAGTGTTATCACATTGTAACATTGTCACAATACCTAGTTAGGATAAATACAGACCAGAAAGAGAAGGAAATGGCAAGTTCTTTCCTCTCACACACAACTCCAGAGCCTGTATTAGCCTTCTGGAGTGATCCTGCAGCTGATCAAATATTACTATGTAATATTTAAACTCATCTGTATTGTTCTAAGTATACTTTGTCATCTCTTAACACAATTTCATTATTCAGACCCTGGTTACCAAAAGCAGGAACACGAGGACACTGTAATATATATATTGTAGATTATTCCCTTCAGGAGCCTCATCTAATTCTCTGAGGAATCTCCTGGAGGTAGGTTGTAACATATTCTATGCAGTATAATTTAACTAAGGAATCTCCTAGAGCACTCTGCTCCAGTTGCCTTTACAACAACCTTAAAGTGTAAGAAAGCTAAACTCCAAGCCAGAATAAAGCTAACTGCTCTTTGTTCAGCGATTGACAAAGAGAACTCAATAGAGTTCCTGTTAGATTTTCTACACTACTTATACAACTACTACATAGTTTGTGCACTACTTTCCCATGCCTATCATGTGACCCATCATGTGATATTATGTGATGTGATGTTGTGACTTCCTGTCATGTGACTGTGACTATGTGACACTTGTAATGTGACACTTTCCTGCACTCCCTTCTGTATAGTAAGTCCAAGATAAAAGAAAAAGAAAATAAATATAAATAATGACTTAGCCATTTTACCAAGTCATAACACCACCTCCTCTTAAGTTTCCTCATCCCAAGGAGTTTCCTACAACTTGTAGTATGGGTCCATCATGTTGCCTATCTCGTCATCATCATCTTCTGTCTATTCTCTAACTCCTGAACTTTCTTTCTTGACTTCTTCTTTCTCTGCAATTGTTTCTATTTTTCTTTCCCTTAGTCACTTTTCTTTCCACCGTCTCCAATTCTTTTCCAGCCTTCCCCAATATTCTTGATTATACCTTTTATCCAACCATCCAAACAGTTTTCTTGCCATAAATCTCCCTGGCAAATCTTCCCTTCTAAATGTTCTCTCCTCGCGTTCTTGTCTTGCTACATCTTCCATGTCTCATTGATATTCCTTTTTGAACTCTTTAATTGCCTTTTTTGCATTCTTCAAGTTCTCTTTTCTTTTCTATGTATCTGACTCTGCCATAAATCCTTTCCAGTGCACCAAGTATTTATCCTTCCCTCTAACCCATTGCTTATTTAGAATCCTCTCTACCTCCCATTCTTCTTCCCCTTCAATTATTACTGGAGCTGGTTGCTCCTTCCTCTATCCTTCTACTTGCCCTACATACTGTCATATTCTACTGACATTTACTACTGGGTGTATTTTTACTATACTAGGTAGTTCTAATTCCACTACGTTCAATAATACAATCTTCTTAATCTTATAAGGGTCTACAAATCTCTTCGTCAATTTCTCTGTCCTCCTCCCGACTATTTGGTATTTTAGGTCCTTAGTACTCAACATCACTAAGTCCCCTACTTTATAGTCATTTACTTCTCCTCTTTTCCTGTCCATATACTTCTTCATCTCTTCTTGCACTCTCCCTGGTACTGCTTTTGTCTCCTCCTGTATTTCCTTTATTTTCTTGATGAACTTCTCTGCTGCCTGGTATTTTCCCTTCTTTCTACCCTCAAACCCCATTCTAGGATCTTGCCCATAATTTGCCTTGAAGGGTAATGTCTTAATACTAGAGTGCGTTTTATTATTGTACACAAATTCTGCTGTCCTTAACCATTCAGGCCATTGTTCTTGCCTATGGTCAATGAACATTCTCAGGTACTGCTCTAACTCTTGGTTTACCCTTTCTGTCTGTCCATCTGTTTGTAGGTGAAATGCCATTGACAATTTACTTTTGATCCCTAACATCCCATTTAACTCTTGTATTAATCCTGCTGCAAACTGTGGTCCTCTGTCCGAAATAATGCTTTCCAGTAACCTATGTAGTTTCCATACATTATCTCTAAACAACCTTGCTAATCCTTCCACCAATGTTTTCTCTGTAGTTGGTATAAAGTAAACCATTTTGGTTAGTCAATTCACTACTACTAGAATACTATTGTATCCCTGTGCTAAGGGCAGCTTGGTGATAAAGTCTGCCGATATATGTACCTAAGGTTTTTCTGGAATAGAATTTGGCATTAATTTTCCTGCTGGCTGTTCTGTGTGGTTTTTGTTTCGCTGATAAGTGTCATATCCTTCCACATACTGCTTTACCTCCTTTATAACTCCTGGCCACCAAAAGTTCCTAGTGACCAGTTCTACTGTCTTCTACTATCCTCTGTGGCCTCCTACCAGTGTATCGTAATGTAGCCTAATTATTTCTGCCCTAAGCTTATCATCTTTTGGTATGTAAACCTTCCCCTCTTTGTACATAACACCGTCAACCTCTTTCTATTCCTCGTCTCTTAACATTTTCACCCCCACTCGCTTTATTTCTTCTACCACTTTTACTACTTTATCATCCTTCACCTTTGACTTTCTTACTTCCTCCAGTAGATCTACCCCATCTACTATTATTTCCACTACCTCAGCTTTTCTTGCTTCTAACCACTCCAGTTTTACCAATGTTTCATCCTCGTTGTCTTTTTCTACTCCAATCTCCTAGTCTGGTCTCCTGCTCAGACTATCTGCTTTCCCCATCTTACTTCCCAGTACATGTTTTAGCATAAAATTGAACCTAAACAAGTATAAAGCCCATCTTGCTTGTCTTTAATTTAACTTTTGCATTTTTATAAAGTATTTGAGGTTTTTATGATCTGTCCAGATCTTGAATTTAACTGTTGTTCTCTCTAAGAAGTGTCTCCATGCCTCCAAGCATCTGATTACCACTAACATTTCTTTATCATGTATTTCGTAGTTTCTCTCTGTATTGCTTAAGGACTTTGAAATGAAAGCAACTGGTCTCTACAAGTTATCTGAGCACTTCATTGATAGTACTTCTCCAGTTGCATAATTTGAAGCGTCTGCTTCTACCCTAAACTCTTTGTCCAAGTCTGGTGTCGCTAATACTAGTCTTGTCATAAAGACTCCTTTTAACTTATCAAATGCCTTCTGTTGGCTTTCTCCCCATACCCACTTCATATCTTTTCTGGTGAGCATATTCATCGGCCTAGCTACTCAAGCAAAATCTTTGATAAACCTCTTGTAGTAATTTGCGAGGCCTAAAAATTTCCTGACATCTTTTATATTCTTTGGTTCCAGCCAACTCAATACTCCATTCACCTTTTCCTTCTCTATTTCTATTCTATTTGGTCCTATAACAATACCTAAGAACCCTATTTTCCATACTTTCCACACACACTTTTCTGGCTTGATATACAAGTTATTTTCTTCCAACCTCTTTAATATTTCCTCTACAATCTCGTCATGTCCCTCCTCTGTTTCCGTCCCCACTAGTACATCATCCACAAATGCTACGACTTTTCCTTTATTGATCAAATCCCTTAGAATTTCATTCATCATTGCCTGAAATGTGGCTAGTGAGTTTGTCATCCCAAAGAACATTACTGTTGGCTCAAAAGAGCCCACATGTATCGTGAACACTCCTTTCCATTCATCCCCTTCCTTTATTCTCACATTATTGAAACTCCTACCTCAGATCTATTTTAGTGAATACCTTCTTACTTCCCATGTTGTCGATTAGATCTGTAATTAATAGTAATGGATAGTTGTTTTTCACTGTCTGGTTATTTAAATTATGGTAATCTATTATTATCCGCTTGCTTTTATTCTTTTTGCCTACAAAGAATACTGGCAGCATTTGAGGGAATTTTGACGGTCTGATATACCTCTTTCTCAGCTGATCTTCTATAAAATTCTGGACTTCTTTCCTCTTATTCTTTAATAAAGAATAAATCCTTCCTTTCTGTGGTTTGAATATCTCCTTGAGATCTATAGCATAATTCTAAACTTTTCTTGTCGGCATTCTTTCTGACTCTATCTTCCCAAACATTTTCTTCCACTTTAGGAATTTCTTTGAAACCATTTCTTTGATTTTTCTATGGTCCTTTTCAATTTCTTCTTTCCTTCTCCAATCTTCTTTATCATCTATCGCCCACCTGACAATCTTCTCTTCCTTTAGGATTGCTACCCTCTTTCTCTTTTTCATCCTCTCCTCCTTTTTTATTCTTACTCTGCCATACAGGAGTGAACACCTTGTCATTTTGACTTCTCCTGTCTCCCAATTTATCTCTAGATTGTGCACTACCAACCATGGCATCCCCAAAATTATCTCTGTCTTTCCTAGGTCGCATATATCTATCCTTATTCTTTCTACATGATCTTTGTAATACATGTTTGCTTCCACCTGGTGGGTGATTGCTCCTCCACTGTTATTTGTCCTATCCACATTTCTGACCATTATTGGTCTTTCCAACTTCTGCAGCTTGAACCCATGCCTAGCCATTATTCTTTTGTCCATAAACATTCCTATGGCATCACTATCCAAGAGTGCTTTTACAGTTACACCTTCATGTGTATTTAATTTCTCTACTCCCATATTTAACCACACTTCTCTCAGTATTTTAAAGGTTCTCCTGACCTCCCTTTGACTACCCCCCTCTCTTACTGCGCTTTCTGGTTCTCCTGACCATGTGCTGCTCTGCTGCACCTTTGCCTCTCTGGACTATGCTGCCTTTCCTATACACCCACACCATTTTATTTCTTCCAACTTCCTTCTTAAGATCACTCCTTGTCCTCTATTATCTTCCATATGATACTCCTGACTTCCACACCTCTCACAAGTTAGGTACAACACTACTACTTCCCTCGTACACCATCCTAGTTCTAATAGTTGCGCCTCTTCTAGGACACCTCTTCCACAGTGTTCCTCTACTCTTTTTCTTAGCTCTTCTACTGAGCTCCTCTTCCACCCTTGCTGTGCTTCTTGTGGCTTGGCCATACATGCTGTTACACTGTACAAATCTTTAGGCAAATTAAGTGACATTCTGCACCTTAATAACAGGAATAACCAGCTCGAGAGACAAGCTCGGCCCCCCAGAAATGTTCCTCTAGACGCCTAGTCGTGGACTTGAGCATCTAGCTCGAGTAGCAGGATAGCGGCTGTGACCACCGCTACATACGCCTCATAGATGCTTGCCCAGGCGCCCCGTATCGGATACCTAACGGATCTTCCTTCTAAAAGTGCTCTCGAGGGCGGAAACAAACTTAGGACAGACTATGCGATCCGAACAACGTCATGCCATAGCCGCCGGAGGTCCTATTTAAAGAACAGTTATGATCAGATGCGGGCCATCATCACTGATGGCTAATTATAACGAGATCAAGAGAGTCGTACCATCGCGAAGTCGCCTCATAGTGGCGGTAGGAGAAAACTGGAAGGTAGAAGAGTGAGAAGTGCATCACAGAGGTAGGAGGAAGGACTGGGAAGCTGAGAAAAGAAGTAGTAAGGAAATTAGATGAAGAGAACGCGCGCAAGAGCGAGACGGCTCAAGACCACCGTCTCTGTCTACGGTCCGTCGAAACGCTCAAGGCCCGATCATTGTGCGAGGGAGAGTCGCCGGAGTAGGATTAGGGTGTTTGGGAGTGGTTAGTCAGTGTCCAGGAGGAATGCCATACCATCATTACAGCCTTGCTAGAATTGGGAATTTGGAGGTTTTCTTTGTCTCACTTTCTTTGTTGTCTTTTTGCTTTGTAATCATAATAAAATACTCTAGGGCACAGGAGGGAAATCAAGCATCATAC
>Ga0153961_1000225_pt1 | contig 16999 bp, 10 predicted proteins | sample TSFL045MetaG_FD_104748 | JGI IMG/M metagenome (GOLD analysis project Ga0153961, IMG submission 104748) | Attine ant fungus gardens microbial communities from Florida, USA - TSFL045 MetaG | ecosystem: Host-associated > Fungi > Mycelium > Unclassified | place: USA: Florida, Withalacochee...
GAACTGCTGCGCCGCGGGAAATCCTTCTCTATACAAGTTCTCGGACGAGGTTTTTGAACAGAACTTCGATAGGCGAGAGGTGTAAGCACCGCGAGGTGTGAAGCGATCTCGTACTAAACGAAACAACTTTCACTTTAGGGATTAGCACTACAAGAAGAACGGGAAATGAAAGCTTTGAAAAGTCATTAAGAGCTTGATCCATTAATCTTGGCTTAGGATGATTTGCCCCCAGTCCCAGACTGGTTGGACGAGCGAAATCTAACCTAAAGTGCGAGTTCCCTGCCTGCTTCTTGGCCACAACCACAGCTACGGCTAGTAGTATTACTAGGGTCCTTTAATCGCATTCTTTGCCGCTGAAGAGTCTGATCCATCTCCTATCCTTCTTGGGAAAGCAGTGGAACTAATGGCTGGCCTAGCTGGCACTTTATGCTAATCAAACTAGAAGTGAAAGTAAAGTTCTTTGAGTTGAATAGACGATGACTGGACACAACGGAACTCTTCCTCTCTAAGAGGGGACGGGGTCACTGACTCAATTCAATTTCTTTACTTTAAGGGAGGCCGATACTCTGATAGCTGAAGGGCGGTCCTTTTCATCTCTAACTCGATCGAGCTAATGTAACGGCTGTTTCCGGTAGTTGGAGTTGCCTTGATGTCAGAAAGGTGTCTAGTTCAGAAGGTGGGAAAGAATGGCTATTCTCTTGCTCGTGTGTTGGCCACAGCTAAAGCTACTGCTCGTAGTCATAGGAAGAGCTCATAGTCTCTTCTTTCCTCTCCTTTCAGTCGAGTCACCGCTACACCCCTCTCCTTACCAGTCGAGCGTCTACGAACCTCTCCATGCTCAGGCACAAAAAAGTAGCCTGAAACTCCCCTTTTGAGTGACTCGCCTAAAAGTGGTTGGTTGGGGACTCGTTGACCGGAGAATGCGAGGCTCTAGATCTATCAATGACTAATAGAAAGATTATCGAAATCTTCCAACTACACATATAACTCAATTGCAACTTCACTGAAAGCTTGCAAAGGTTCGTCTTTCACTTGAACAGGGATAGTTCGAGATTATTGAGTAAGGGTTTGAGGGTAAACGATTTAGTATTAGATCGTATAGAAGCTTCTGCCTATGGCCGGTAAAAGCTCTCAAAAGGTATATATTCTCCTTAGCCTTGCCTTAGTAAAGTCCGTCCTCACTGCCAGCCAGGAATCCTCAAATCAAACCTGAATGCAGGGCATAGGCATATTAGGGCATTCCTCAAACCTGTCTTCAGGCCAACTCGTAATAGAATTCGATGCTTTCTTTGAGAGTAGAGTCGAACGGGCGTGCTCAAAGCCGGGGACCAGCGGGAGCGAGGGCTTGGCCTTAAGTTAATTATCTTCGACACCCACACAGGTAGCAAGTTTCTATAACTGGGGAGGGAAGAAATGATGTTGAGTCGATTGAAAAGGGGTAGACTCTTCCCGTCGCGGACTCATATCGCTTATTTGCTTATTGAGCGTACGGTATTAGGGACTTGTCGAATAGGCTTTTTACTTATTTATTCGATTAAGGATCGCCCTGTGCAGATTCGCTCTGCTCCTTCATCCTGCCCTGACCCTTAGTCTGATGAAGGCGCCACTCTATTACGTTACGTCAGTCTACCATGACCCCTACTCTTTGATCCATTTATAGTCGAAATAGTTTTACCTCAATGACAGGAATTGAACCCAGGGGATTTCGAAATTTCGCTTATCAGAGTTTCAGCCTTTCGAAAAAAGTCCCAAAAGACTAGAATGGAAGAAGAGTGAAAGGGCAGAACTGTATGGCCTCCTATCCCATACCTTGGATAAAAAACATTCAATATCATGGAAATGGAAGAAATCATCCCAAACAACGAACCTACGTTCCGGGCATTTTCGGGGAATAGCCCGCTCACTCTTTCTACAATCTCCTTAGGGGTGCAGGGGGCAGGTTTCCCTGATTCGGGCTTCTAGGCTTAGAACTGCCTGGAGGGTGGCGTATCTCGAGTTCCACTCCCCGCCACGAATATGTGAACTTTATATCAACCCCCTCTTTGAAAGCCTTCACCCTATTTCCTTACGGTCTTCCCGGTGGATAATCAAGGAAAAAAGCATATATATAATCCGGAAAAACCGCTGAAAAATTCTCTGTCTCCATAATAGCAGAGAATTCCAGAATTTCATTTTCATTTTAGAATAGAGTCAAGGGAGGAAGACCGCGGACTAAGCCATTTCATTTCTACATTGTAAACGCATTACGCATTCTTTTCCTTTTCGATCCCCCTAAGGCGGCTTGCTTCTATCTATAGACAGATTCCCCTCTATCTCCAAGCTGAACTACTACCGAAATGCTGACTTACCTATTCACTACTAAGGTTGACCTGACCGTCTTAATGCTTACACGTCCCCTTATCCTCCCTCGTTGGTCCTTTCCATCTCTGTTCTTTTTCCTCTCTCTTCCTAGGAAATCCGATTCATTCACCGGGGAAGCGAACATCTACCTAGTTTGCTCCCTGTATCGGTTAGTTAGTTAGGTTAGTATTGGTTGATTCCTACCTCTATGGATTGAGGAACCGATGAAAAACATCTTTCATTCAAGCTATCAACCATATGTTAATTTGACCCTATACGAGGGGCAAGTCCTTGCTCTAGCGCCTTTCTTCTTATCTTATCCCCAACTTCTTCTTTCATCTCTTCCCTCTTCGGATTCTTTTACATGCCCGAATCGAAGAGCTAGTCAGGAGCCCTCTTTACTTATTCGGAAGCTCGTACAGCTTCTACTTTTTGACGGGTCAGAAGACCTTGGTAGCGGAATGGGCAAACTATCGCCTGGGACTTTTTCTTTAGTTCTTGTTAAGGTCCTGCCCAAGTTTCTAGGCAGGAAATTCTTACTATGCCCAACATTTCCTTTTCCCACGATGCATTCTGAAATACCCATTTATCTCCTCAACGTTATTAGGGGTGGCCCTTCGCAATGTGCTAGTTTTGGTCTTTCTCTGCGTCTTTCATGTCCACCCAAAAACGGCTAGCCGAACGATAGGCACATTGGTGAAATGGGGTTCACTGTCCTTTTTGGCTTGAAGCTCTTTCCACAGCCCTGTCTCTTATTCAAAGGCTCCCAAGGACTTTTTTTTGATAATCGCTCTCCTCATGAATTTCACCCACTGACTCTCACTTTCTTTAAGGTCTTTGAAAGCCTTGGTCCGTATAGAAAGGATAAACTTGATCCCAAGTCAAACCGCGTCTACATTTCTCGTAAGGTTTTATGAGACTTTCGAACAACTGACAAGCAAGACTTGTGCTACTTTGATTTTCATAATGACTCGGAGGGTAATTCCACTCTGACTTTACCGTTCTAGCAGCCCACTTTCCCTTATGAAACTTTGACAGGTTCTCCACATAACTCAGTTGCTGGTGACTCTAAAAAGACTGCTCGAAAGGACTCTCTTTCTTAGTTTGCCACCTACTGATGATGCTCTTTCTACAAGCATGCCACTCAGGCTACACAAGCTTAATAAACAAAGCAATTCTCCAGAAAGTCATGCAATGAGCACTCGATCGAAAGATGGAACTCGTCGAGAAAGAAAGAGAGTGAAGACTATGCTTTCTTTTGCCGCTCAACTCAAAACCCAAGGCAGCTTCAAAGGTTGAGACGGCTGGAGTCGAAGCAAAGAAAAAAGAAGAAGAAAGAGTCGCATGAAATGTGGACAAGAAATCTTTGGCTGTTGCTAGAGCGATAAAGACAATGGACGTGGGATAATGGCTGGAATCGCTCCGAAACTAGTTTAGAACCTGAACGAGGTCTCAGAATCATTGTCCTACAGCCTCTACCCCTATTATGGTGAGTAGCTGGTCGGGCTAGGCTTCCTTGTCTTTAGATTGTATTCCGGAGTTTACTGCCCTACTGACCATGCGCTGCCCTGCTTTCTTTGAGGAATTTTTGAGTGAAGGTAACAGTGGATTGATACTCTGATTCCTACATACCAGACTTTGATCAATCATACATGATAGGAGATAAATCGTCTGATTAAGAAAGAAGGGTTCCGCCTCTGGAAAGAAATCACTGGTGCTCGATCGAGTGGGGCAAGGATTCTCTACAATGAATTCAAGAAATGGCGGGACGGGAAGCAGCAGCAGCTTCTACTTGTTGAAGCTTTAACGTTCGCGTTGCCTTTAGCGTTGTACCATTTCGGAGAGATGGAATCAACAGCAGACTGATTTGGAAGCTGTAACAGTCGTTGTTCTTGATTTGATGCAACAAAAAAGCGCTTCGCACCTTGTCTTGTGGACATGACTACCCTTCTGATTGGGTATCAGAGGCAGGTGCGTATATGAACAACTCGTTTTTCCTTTCGCTAGACCATCGTCTAACTATGGTGTGTTGTTAGGTCTAAAACAAAATCCCTTGGGGTCTCATGCGCCCAACAGAGTTAGCAGTTCAGTGAAAAACCGGATGAGGTGGGACGAGTAGGAGATCAAAAAGACTGCTACCATGCTTTTCCGTAGGTCGAGATTATTGAGTAGTGTGTTTGCGAAGGCGTTTTTTGATTCAAAAAAAAGCTGGACCACAGATATGAAATAAAACATCCTTACTTACTTAGAAGGCTAAGGTTTCCCACTGAATGAGGAATGTCGCTCTAATTCGAACTCTGCTGACGACGCACTAAGTCATAAATAAGGAGTATAATGCCAATCATCGCTCCCCGTAATGTAGTATGATCAATCAAGCCTATCGCTGATTGCGCGCCCGTTGATTGAACCCATGTCCGCTACAGAATCAAAGGTTGAAACTTCCAGGAAAAAACTCTTACGCCATCCGTACTAGAATGGACTCCCCCCTTCCCTAACGCGACATTGGCTGCAGGCTTGCTTTTTTGCCTAACAAAAGTCGGGACACCCTTCTCTTCTTAACACCTGTCCTTGCGGAAACAAGTCACAGTCCCTTCTCGACCAGACGACGGATGGCGAGCCCCACTTACGAGTGAGAACGCTAGCTATATGCTTAACAGAAGCTCCACGTACGGTTTTGAACAGAATGCCCGCTACTCGTACGATAGAAGCTCGGTTCGTGTTCCGCTTCCAAAGACCCGACTCCCCACTACATTGATGCTGGCTTTGAAGGAAACATTCGATGAGTAGGCGGGGACCCAAGACAAGAGGGAATGAAGATTTGCTCCACAAGGACTTACCTCATCAATAAAAAAAAGAAAAAGATCTTTCGAAAAATTATCACATAAAAAACCTACTTCTTAGCTTAAAGACAAAAAAGAAAGTAGGTCAGAGGGTGGAATAAAGTGAGGTAAGGGGAAGGGCGGTGTCTCTTACTGAAGAAAAAATGTGAAAGTAGCTAAGGAAACCTTTATTGAAGGGGTATGTATCGATATATAGGATATTTTCAGTTCTAAGAGGCTATTCCCCTTGTTCTAAAGATGGGACCCAGTTGATGTTCTCACTGCATCGATAGCGAGTTGCTTCGGCACCCCTATAATATAATGCGGTGCAGTTTCAAGGAAGATGCACTTTCCCTTAACAACAATGAGAAGAAGATGCAAATGAAGAAGAGCCTATTTAACCAAGCATTCTTCAGCCACTAAGGGCATTCCCTTTCGATACAAGCAACGAAAGAAGAGAAGAGTCGGCATTAGCCCATCTGTTGGAGGAAGGACTACAGGTAGTGGTGCCGTAAGGGATTCCTCACTCAGAAGAACAAGAGGAATAGAAGGCTTTCAAGAAGATATTTCCCCGGGTCCGGTCCCATGCCACGTGTGGATCTATAAGGTCCCTAGAAGGTCCACCATCCTATGTAAAAGAAGGTCTGGATCGACATCTCGTCCCCTCAGCTCCTAATAAAAGAAGAAGCGACTAAGGCATCAGTCCTGTCAATGATAGAAGGAAATCTCCTAACAACTATAACAAGAGCTACTACTAGCTCATAAGCCCTATATTAATAAGGGAATGCTCCTTTGATCTATAGGTCCTTTTCCTTGCTTTAAACAATGCTTTCCCCGGGTCAGATCCTATATAAAACAAGAGGCATCCCCTCATCCTTTTGACGAGAAAGGCTAGATCTGCAGCTTTCAAAACATCGATAAGGTAAGTCTCCCTCTTTTACTTAGTGTTAGCCCTGGTTTCGGCTGCTGGCTATGCCTGTTGAGAGGGGATTGGACTACCCGAACTGCTGTTGGTGGGAAAGACAGATGCCAAAGCAGCTTCCTTCCGTCTATATAGCGTCTATATAGTAGCAGGATTTTTCTAACTAGACTCGATGGTAGCGGCTTGCTTGACTAAGCTATTCCGCTTTCCGCCTAAATGGAGGTGGTATTTAACCCATCCTAATACTCAAGTAATTTACCTAGAGGTCCCGTAACATCCCTTAAAGCGAAGGAAAAGAGCCTCTTCGTCGATCTGGGGAATGAAAAGGCAAACATCTCTGTAGACTGGCCTATAATCTTTGATCACATGAGCGGAACCAGGTACTACCACAGGAGTGGAACCGGTAGGCTAATATGCGCTTAGTCTTTCTTTCAGACGTGGTAAAGGAGTGATTGAATGTATGAGATGGAACAGAATAGAGTCTAGTCTGATTCTATAAAGAAGTGAACGATATACTACAATAACTGTCCTAGCTCGATGGCTACCTCGCCCTAAAATGAATACCCGGATAAGCCGTTACAAGCTGTAAGGGCAACCCGAGAACCAACAGTAGGTAAGCAAGCTGCTTTTCTTACTATATGAAGCAACTGACAAATCATTCACTCAATCAGAACAAGCATCATCTTCAAAGCCATAAATCATTGAATGAAAGGGAATTGTTAGCCTATAGGCAGGGATGGCTCCCTGGAAGCCTTCTCATCAATAGGCATTCAATCTTCTATAGCATAGATAGGGAGCATCAACAAAGAATCAAGTCAGCAAGGTAAGCCTTCTTTGCTCGATATTATTCCTCGTTCAACCGGACCCGCTAATATAAGATGAGTTCGTTGCTTGAGTTGAGCTAGGGAACCAAAACTATCAGCCTCTCGAGGGGAGCTTCAGACTGGCTTCTCGGCGTCAATCGTTAAATAAGACAAGGGCTTTTCTTCGTGTTTTTCCTTGTTGCTGGGCCAGAGGAAGTCGCTAATCGGCCTCGCTTCTCGTCATTCCTTTTCTATGTTACAGAATAGTTACACTTGTAACCTTGTAACTATGTTCAACATTCGTTTCAACATCGTCAGTTGGTATTCGTTTTCGACCAGGTTCGTTTTTCAGTTCAATCTGTTGTACCTTAGTTTCACTATGTTACCTATGTTCAACTAAGGTACAGAGATTCCTCTTCGAGGTACGAAGTCACTCGACCAAAGGGAGAGGGCAGCGGGATCTATGGAAAAGAGATATTGGTTCAAACCCAATTCATGATTTCAGTTCAGAAGTACTTCATTCAATCGAAGAAAAGAAGGTCAGTATAGAGAAGCTCGGTCAGTGATAGTCTTCCCCCCTCCCATATGGTGTTGGCGACAGATCTACCCTGTCGGGGATGGGGATCAATCATGACATCCGGTCTAATGGCTATTGAATAAGCGGAAACCCCTCCTGGGAAATTTGTTCACCCGGAAAAAGAGCTAAGTTCCTAAAATCGGGCGTTTTTGGATGGGAAGGAGCGATAGAGCGCGCTGCTCACACTTATCTCAAAAATTACCTTAAAGCATAAAATACAGGCTCAAATGAGGAGAAAGGGTACCTTTGTTCGCTTAGCTCCAGTACTCCCTTGGTTCATCTGCTTTAGGCTTAGTTCTTTCTGTTCTAGAAGCAGAATTTTACCTTAATTATTCAATTATTAATAAAATATAGATATGGGAAAGAAAGAGCCGATAGAGCTTCTCTTTTTCATTATTCCAGCGGACATGGTTTATTTAACAACTACATTGAAAAACTCTGTCTCTAAAACAAAACCTGAATCCGGTGCTTGTCCTGGCAAGGCTGGTTCCACTCTCTTTGACTCGTCCGTAACTAGTCCAGATGGAGTTCTCGAGGACTTTTATGCTAGCCGTGCTGCCCTGTGAACTTTCAAATCATCAGGGTCGAGCAGGTTTCTTGAACAGGGAGGTGAATCCTTACTCTGGAACCCAAAGAGAAGAACGGTAAAGAAATGGAGCGGGAAGAGCTGGAATAGGGTAGGTTTCATAGGAGGCTTTGTCGCTGCGATCACAATCAGGACTTGCATAGTCACCAAATGCGAAAACCGCCATGGACCATAGGATTGCCCTATAATGCCTTTTCCCTTACATCCTTTCCCAAGGCCGGAAGAACTAAAGACTCGTTAGCCAGTTCAAACAATTTCTTTATAATCTTTATAAGGAGATTTCAAGTTTGCTATAGGTATAGAATCCCCGCCAGAGGCTAGCATTCTGGAAATATCGGATTCGAGGGCGAGGGGGAAGAAGAAAGAGCCCTATCAACGTATCCTTACGCTCTTATCCGTAGACAAGGACTTCTGAGGTATAGGTTCAGAAGGCTCATTCCCCTCCTTTCAATATCGTATGATACAGAAGACTGACGAAACAGTTCAATTGAAACCTTCTTTCTTCGATCAGGAATGCATTCATCCTCTCAAAAAAGAAGTTTTCAAGTATTGCCAAGGGGCTTCCACGCCTTTTTTTTTCTGGCCTTTGGTTGAGGTCCCCCTGGACTTAGAATGAGGAAGTAAAGCATCGAATTCCACGTGTTCAGCATTTATTTCAAGAGGAGGAATAGCACAAAAGAGGAAACCAGTTCAAAGACTAGTGAGGTAGACAACCTCATGTCATGCGTGAAAATAGTATAAGGACCTTGCGTTAGGTCACCTAGCTCCCCTCTATCTCACTCATCATCGGGCAGAGCGTACCCGAGGGACTAGGGATGGTAACGGGACGTTTTCTTCGAGATACGAAAAAGCAGTCACACAAAGAAGGGGCTTTCTCCCACTTGAAAAGAATGTTCTCTTCTTCTACACTTCTCCAGAGTATGGCTCTGAAGCTTTCCACTTCATCTCACTCGGAGTTCTTTCTGAAACAGAATAGAATGCCCCTACTAAAGCACCAACTGCAGTTATTCACCCAAATTGCTTCGGTGGAGTTAGCCCCTGCTTAAGAGCGACTTTCTTTCCCATCGATCGAGTAGCCTTGGCTCAGATTCGAGCAACTTCGTACCTCTTCGAATGAGTTGAACATAGGTAACATAGTGAAACGAATCTCGTTCTTCAAAGCAACTAAATGAGTGTAACATAGTTACAGTAAACTACGTACCTCTTGTTCAGATTCTTTCTTCCTTTCCTTTGCCACGTGAATCAGACTAGCTTTATCTCAGAAGCGATTCAAAGGGACAATAACCTATTTTCTTGCAGCCTATTCTCCATCTAGTGTTCTGGCTCTAAACAGTTAGATCCTCTTTGCAGTCCTTTCAGTCAGTTCCGATTCGGTTAGCTACTTAGGGTGAACCACACAGAGGCGATCTCGAACATCACTCTAATAAACTCCAAAAACGGGAGTTCAAGTTCACTTTACAATTTTGTAAAAGCCAGATAGAGGAAAGTAGCTGTGATAGAAGAATGGATTTAATTCGATTGAGGAAGGTTAGTATTAGAAGCTAAGATATTGTTTGTACGAGCATCGTGATAATTGAAACTGATTGATGATATGGTTTAGGCCTTATCCTATACTGCAAGGGTGCTTAGAAAGCAAGATAAGCCTTTCCTCACCCGAAAGGAGGAATGATGCGCAGATTCCTTTGTGCTGGTTGTTGACCATGCCCCTATACTTCTAGTAAGCTGAACGCCCTATCACTCGAATGAAGATCGAGGTTTTTCTCTCCGGTTTACTCGAGCATCAATATATACCGTCCTATTACTGGTATCAGCCAAGCAGTTGCTTTAAAGAGGTACGCTGTCACTCATAACGCGTTTTGAGGTACCCCCCGAAACAACACTACAAACTCCAACAAAAGATAAAACATCAGGAAAAAGGGTTGAAGTTAGTCAGACCAGCACGGTTAATCGCCCGTCTCCAAGGATGTATCGCGACGACCTTAAGTGGACCCCTACCAAACAAGCCCAGCCGATCCTTTTACCTCGACCGATGGTTCCGCAAGTTCCTCCAAGTCACCAAGGAAGAGGGGACAGCACAACGCAAGTTTTACATTCTTTCAAGTCCTCCGGTCTTTCTCTAAATAGCTTAGCTTCAACTTCAAAGCTTCCGGGCCCCTTTCTTTAGTTTAGTTAGATTGAAGGCTTCCTTCCCGGACGGTACTCGACATTCTAAATAGTATAGTAAGCAGAAAAGTAAGTAATAGAAAACAGGAAGGGCACTGATCTGAAACTGAAACTGTAAGGCCTTTACTTACCTATAGCTTTCTTTTCGCTTCACCGGCTGTAGATGATCAAACTTCTGCCGCGGGATAGGATACAACTTCTATCACTGAATCATCTAGGGAAAAAAGAGTCCTGTCCTGCTATCGCTGCATCTTCCGCTGTCCTTTCCTTTTCTTAAGAGTCTACGTTAAGCTGATTCTCGTCTTTCCCTAGTTACACCAATTCTCTTCCTGCGCTTACGCTTGCTACTATAGCACCTTCTTCCGATGTTCGATTTGCTTAACGCCCTTCGGTCAATCTGTCCCTGCCTTCTATAAAATCGACTGGGATACCAAAGACCTCAGACTCAGAATAAGAGGTAAACGAAGTTTCTTCAGCCCAGGGTGATTGGAGGATTGATTTATGGTTGCTTTGATCTATAGTACCTATATCCCATTATCCGGCTTGCGTAAGTCCAATATAACTCCAGAGAGCAAAGAAAGGAATCAACAGCAAGATCATGGGAAGTTAATAAAGACTTTAATTAGGTCTGGCAACGCATTCAATATCTCTTTTAAGTCGAATCCAGCTCGTGACAAGTCGTTACTACTAGCAATAACTTCCTCTTTCATTACTTCATCCTTTCCATATCCCTCTCCCTTGTTCTCAGTTACTCATCAAATGGCACTCAGTTCATATCTTTAAGTTCGATCATTGACAAGGTTCAAAGAAAAGGATAGGAAAATCGCCTCTCACATTCGCTCCTTCCCATTTAACACCTTCTAACAGACTTCGTCCAGTCAAGAAGATACCTCCTATCTCTTACTCTTCCTCAAAGGTAACTAAGGAATATACTTTTAAGGCCTGAACTCGTCCCGAATCTTGGATTGACTTCGTCACAGTAAACCCGTAAGCCATATTAGAAGATTGACTTCGTTTCATTCTTTATTGCTAAAAGTCGACCTGTAAACCATAAATGAGCTCCTTGACTCTCTAGTTGGCATAGGCGGGAAGCTTTAAGTTGGCCGCTTCCTTAGCCATTCCAGACAGCAACATCTTTGAGGTAGCATCAGCAGACGAGAAGGATGAGGTCTGAGAAGAATCTTGAGTCTTGAGCTTCTTATTGGCCGCATCCAAGTCATTAATGAGAGTTCTCTTCCCAAGCACAGATCCTGGAGCCAAGTTAAGGTCAAGGGCTGCTTTGTTGACTAAGCTATGTCCATCATTTACTGTCTCAGCCGGCACAGAAGGGGTTGGATCACCAACAAAGAAGCAAAACCACCTGGTAGCCATACCAGATAGATTGGGGGTAAAAGCTAGAGTACCACCCTCCAGAGGAGAGTAATATAAAGAGTTACAACAGGCAATAACAGCTTCGAACTCATGCAATGCAACAGGGAGCTACTGCCACTCCCATGGTGCATTGTGATTACATTCTACAACAATCCCAGTTATACTTAACACAATTAACAAAGCGGGATAGGTTACGTAGTGTAGTAGCTCGAACGTAAGCCGGAGTAATACGGGTACGGGAAAGGAATGCGCGTCTGAGGTTGCATGCCCGTCTGGCGGGCTATCTGTTCGAAACTTATTCTAAAGCCAAATCTTGTAGGGTATGTCATTCAAAAATTCCTTCCTCTGTTAGGATATCTTCTTTGGGACCTAAGCGCCCATTGTCTTTCATATTAGTACTCCCCTTCTTCCGTCGCAGCTTACATGTGTCCAATGCTCTTCCTCCGTGTCTAGTAGGAAGTAGGGACCCTGCCCTTTTAGAGATAGAGGATGAGAAGGAAAAGGTATAAGAAAAGAAATAAGAAGAAGCTCGTACCTCCCTCCTCTACCTGTCTTGGCCCTAGTCGATGGGAGGCTAGCGTGCCAGTTGTTGGCCGACCCCTATCTTTTCTTCTCGTTTGTTTGGGCCATTGGCCTGTTCTCCGATGTAAATTCTCTCAGGTTTAGTTAAATTGCGAATAGGTTGAGCTGCTTATCGATCCTGCACCTCGTTTTGGTCAAAAGTCTTGACGCTTCCGTTAGAACTCAATTCTTGTGCTGGTTGGTCTTCAAACGGCCGTCAAAGAAAGAGTGATAAGAGTTGAAACCTCTCTGACATCCACCAAGCCATTAAGCCAGTGTAGAACATGGGCTGCTGGACAGAGTGCTTCCCGATGAGATCCTTTGAGACTGAATGCTTTGAGTTGGGTTCCTTTCAAAAGACAGATCGGGAAATAGCTAAATTAACCCTAAACTTGCTTTCGTTTTTGCTTAATGGTATATAGGTGAACCTGAACCAGGTCGAATCTTTTCTCTATAGAGTGCTATGATGTCTTGATTACTTTTTTTTTTGAGACAATTTCTTTGTCCGGACTGAGGTGCTAGAGATTTCGTTAATCGGTATCGGAAACCCACCACTAACTGTTGGAACTGACCCATTGGCTATGGGGCATGAACGTAGGTAAGGTAGCTCGGTTGTTCGTTCTTCGGCTTAGTACACCAACTCACTCCCGAATAATAGCCCTCCAACGGACAGGAAGTCCCAAGGACTCCACGGATTGAAACTACTTCTTTACTTTCAACTCCTTCTTAAGCGCTTTTAGGCAAATGCTGATACATCTCTATCCTAACATGCCCAGGCCCATGCCGAAGAGGAAATAACTTTTTTCGATAAACCTTCGCCCAGGAGCTCATAGAGCCGGAAAAGGTAAGTCTAAGAACGGATTCGAACTAGCTTTTAGCTTGAACTGAGGGTGGTCCGATACCAGGCCGAGAAAGCCCAGTATTCAATTATGTACAAGCACCTCTTCTAGAAGATTCCGTCAACACTGGATTAGATACTTGTAATGGAATCTCAGATCTTGACTGACTAGCCTTTCATTTTAATAACAACCATAACGCAACATACCGTACCGCAACACCAGCACCGGCGAGGACAGATTTGATTGCTGACTTTGTCGTGGGCGTGGAGTGAGTCTTTTCCTTCTTTCCCATCGGGATGTCAATCAAATTCCTTCTATCCTTGCTCTTACAGAATCCGCTGCACTATTGGGCTAACTTGAATCTGGGTAAGAAGACTAGCTTTCCGTACCGACAAAAGCATACTATGAAAAATATTACCGCGTAGTAGGAAGAGATGGTGCTATCCTATATATCTAAGAAAAAGGCTGATAAGATCATGCTTCTTTGTAGGATAGGAGTTCTCTCTCCATTCTTATATAAAGAAGAGTTCTCTTTGGACTTATTTCAAAGGATAGAAAGGAGAATAGTCCTGCTTCCTTGCCTTAGCGTAAGCCTTAAAAGTATATTCCTTAGTTACCTTTGAGGAAGAGTAAGAGAGGTGATTACCCGTGAGGGATAAGTTGCCAAAATGCCGAGGCTTGTTTTAGTTTTGGGCGTTCCTGAAAGACTATATTTTTGATAGGGTCTCCTCCATCTCATTCATCAGAATTGAGGGCTTCTAACTTTTCACTTATTTCACTTAATAGTTAGAGTTCTCTCGGGCTCCGCCAGCAGCCTTTGTGTCTTCAATAGGCCTAGGGAAACATCTTTATTCTACTGCTTTACTCCGGGAAAGGAAAGTCTCTACTTGCTTCGATCTATTATTACAAGCTGAGGAAGGAGGGCGTTTAACTCAATCTCCAGACTTCGTGTCTTTAAAGTCAACTACTTACATCTCTCAAGGAAGGACTGTAAACCAAGCAAAGCAGGACTAGATCTTTCTTCGAGCCTGTATGAGAGAACACTAAATTACTAACTATCTCCTGCAGTTGCAACTCATTCTTCTTCTAAGGCTGAGAGCATATAAACAGAGAAAGAGTCAGCTAGACCAATCTTTTCATATGATCTTTCTGATTCCTCCCGCTAGATACAGGTGTTGAAATAGATGAAAAGGGAATAGTAATTGAAACATTAGGGTTTCGGCCCAGGCTTTCTACTAACTACGAGACTTGGTTCAGAACGAAAGAATAAACATAGGGCTCCTGTCTGCAGGAACAAATAGAAAGAGTAAGAGATAGGAGGCATCTTCTTGACTGGATACTCCCCTTTACCGAGGTATTCTATTACGTAGCCTGGTATTCTATTGGGGGGGATTGAGTGTTAAAGCAAACTCTCTCGTAACCAATACCCACCATTGCTCACTGAACTCGTGGGAAGGTAGTTAAGAGATGTTTGATTCTTAAACCGGATCGAGCGGGTGCAAGAACACAGAATTCTGAAGCGATGTTACAGTTAGACGGAAGTGTTATGAAAGCGGTGAAGAGCGAGCTATGTCTGGTGAGCCGGAAGAGCTGCAAGGATGCAAAGTCTCATCCCTGTCCCCGCCTCTTTCAATTCCTGATCCTGGTGAATCACTTACTTATACAGATCTGCTAGGAAAGATCAATGCCTTCCTGACCAGGAAATCAAGTCCCCTCGCCTCAGAAGTAGCTGTGGAAGAAGATCCTTTAGCAGCTAGAGGGAGTAGCAGGTCTCCACTCACTATACTCACTATAAGGTAACTCGGGGTGCAAGCAACAAATATGGCTAATGCCCTTGGCTGAGATAAAGCTAGTCTGATTCACGTGGCAAAGGGCATTCCTTGTCCTCAAGTCCAACATCTGATTGCAGTAAGAAAGGCTAAATACGATTGAATTGATTCCTATATGAGATCTGAATTAGTTAGGGAAAAGGAAGAAAATCAATATCATTTTGTTACTGGTTTATTTGAAACTAACCAATAATATTCCAGTAATTCGTTCTATTTCTGATCGTCCATGTTTATCAGTAGATGGTAGAAGGATTCCACCATTCTGAAATCGCTTACTAGAGGGTACGCTAGAAAGATAAAAAGAAGAATAAAGAGCACTCAAACCGACCAGAACGCAGCTAGCCGGGAAAAACTTGAATTAGATTCTTACACATTGGCCGTCGCCGGTCTAGCTAGTTGATCTACGACCTAACTTAGGGAAAGGCTTTCTTCAACGCTCTTTGTTAGGTTCAGCTATTAGGAACATGAGGTGGACAACTAAGAGAAAATAGGCAGACCTTCAACCTTGTCTAGTTTCGTCAGCGGCAATGAAAAGATTGTTCCGGTTTTATCCGGTTCAACTCCAGCCTTCTATTTCCACAACGGGAGTGGGATCAGTCTGCCATCATTCTACTATGGTGAAACCGTTCAGAGCAGCTGCTTGGAATTAGAATTCGATATCAACTGAGTCTTCCTTCGTTTTTTGAAAACCATATTATTAAGAGAAAGAGAAGGGTGGAAAGGGACAGACTGCTTTCGTTATGAGTAGATCTTCCCAAGTCTGGTTAGGAAAGAAGAACGAGGCCTCACCGGACTTTCATAAATCAGTATCTCTTATGAATAGTAGGGCACTGAGGGAGAACTTATCGACGACAAAAGACGAGGTTTCGGTCCCCCCGAGTTAAATGGAATTTTTCCATTCTTTTAAAGAAGGTGGCATCTCGAAGGGTTTAGATGGAACGTACAAAAGCCAGGTAGGAGCCATACCAGTACATACCAGGCAATCCTGATTGAGTACTTTCTTAATCCCTTATCTGCTTTTAGAAACCACAAATGAAATCCCCGTTCACTCTTGCTCTTAGAGCTAGTAGTTGAATAGTACGTTCTCTTGACTAGTGGGATAAGTTTCATGCTTGCTATTCCTAGTGCTCTTACTTCCCTCTCTTTGGTCTACCCGGGTTAAGAACTTATGCTTTTGGAAGTATGGATTGTTGCATTCATTAAAGCGTAGTCTTTTAAAGCTTGATAGTTACCCCTCCCTAGCTACTAGAACAATAGGAAGGACTAGCTTTCTTTCAAGTAAGAAAGCAGCAAATCCTTCTCACAGTCTATAGTTCGTTGATTAGATCTAAATCCCTATTAGGTCGTAGCAGCAAGAGGATATTTAGCATGAGATCGCATTCCCCCACACCCTATAAGCCTCCGAGGTTTATCGTAACCTTGCCTAGTGACTGATACCGGCAGCCCATACGTGGGATACCCAAGACTTAATTACTTGTCCTTCTAACTTCTCATTCTGACTTTTAAATGAAATAGCAGCATAAGTCCTAGTTTAGACTCAAGCAGCAATCCTTCCCTCACAGGACCCATGATGGGAATCCTCTGGAAGCTCCGTGTGGGATATCTAATGCTAGAAGTTAGATCAGAAAGGCCCTTCTCAGAAGAATTGGCATGAAGGCTATATCTATCATATAGTTATCGATTGATAAGTGACTTCGTTTCTTTCCGTAAGTCAATCCAGCTCGTCTTTATTCTCTTATTCCATTCATGAGTTGCTAACTTACTATTTATCAATAGTGTGATTTTTCTCAGGTGACTGATCGAGTTGAATCATAAATTAACAGAGAGGGGATGAGCCTACTGCATTTCATCATCAGTAGAATATTATATAGAAGTCTTCTATTTCCTCCCGTAACGAGTGAGTTCACGAAGTCAATCCCTTACTTCATCTAAGTCAGCTGAAGGGCTCGGTAACAACTAAATCGAACTTGGATCGTCAGGCTCAGCCTTCTGACTTGGACATTATTTCCGGAAATAAATAAGTCAATAAATCAATTCATTAGCTCTTGGAAGAGTCACAGAATCTCGAAATAGAACTGACTAATCCTAAGGCAAAGGGTCGAGAAACTCAACGCCACTATTCTTGAACAACTTGGAGTCGGGCCTTCTTTTCTTTTCGCACTATTACGGATACGAAAATAATGGGAAAA
>Ga0153961_1000226_pt1 | contig 16973 bp, 16 predicted proteins | sample TSFL045MetaG_FD_104748 | JGI IMG/M metagenome (GOLD analysis project Ga0153961, IMG submission 104748) | Attine ant fungus gardens microbial communities from Florida, USA - TSFL045 MetaG | ecosystem: Host-associated > Fungi > Mycelium > Unclassified | place: USA: Florida, Withalacochee...
ACAGTAAAAGCTGTAACGAGGCATTCGCCCGTGGTGCTGTAGCCAGCTTTGTATTACAGCTTGACCCCACTATTGCTGAGCTGTCAGACATAAAAACAGCAGTGTCAGAGGCTGTTACAAATGCAATAGTTCACGGTTATAGCAGTACTATAGGTATTGTAAACATAAAGGTGCAGATACTTGAGGGCGGCAGAGTGGTAATTCAGGTTAAAGACAAGGGTGTAGGTATAGAGAATATACAGCAGGCTATGGAGCCTATGTTTACTACAGGCGGCAGTGAACGTGCAGGACTTGGCTTTGCTGTTATGCAAAGCTTTATGGACAAGGTTAAGGTTACCTCAAAGCCGAATAAGGGTACAACAGTAACCATGGAAAAATACATATTGCCACGTTTGTCGGCACGCAACTGATTATGCAAAGAGAAGAATTTATTGAAAAAAATTTAGGGCTGGTACATGCCTGCGCGTCACGCTTTAAGGGAAAGGGTATAGAATACGACGACCTTTACAGTGCGGGCTGTGTGGGACTGGTGAAAGCTGTGGATAATTTTGAAAGTGAGCGTGGGCTTTGTTTTTCTACCTATGCTGTTCCTGTTATTCTGGGCGAAATGCGCAGATTATTCCGTGACGGTGGTACTGTCAAGGTTAGCCGTGGCTTAAAGGAGCTTTCATTGAAGGTGAATAAGACTGTAAAAGAATTTCAGGATAAAAATGGCTATGACCCTACACTGGGACAAATTGCAGAAATTATGCAAATTGACGCTCAGCAGATAGCAGAAGCTATTAATGCAGGCACACAGCCGCTTTCGCTAACCTGTGACAGTGAAGACGGAGAACATCAACTAGATATACCGGTGTTACCTCCTGAGGAGAGATTGACAGAAATTATGGCATTGCGGCAAATTATAGGCGAGCTGGATGAAACAGACAGGCAATTAATTACCCTGCGTTTTTTTAAAAATAAAACGCAAAGTGAAACAGGTGCCGTTTTAAATATGTCGCAGGTGCAGGTATCTCGCAAAGAAAAGAAAATTTTAGAAAAAATGAGGTGTAAGCTGCTTTAATGTGTATAGCTTAGCTGTGTAGTATAGGCGAATAACTCAAATGTAAATATTATTTAAAAATAGTCAAAAAAAGGTGAGAGCATACAGCCCTCACCTTTTTTGTACTATTGATTATACAAAATTATTTTACATCGTGAAATTCAACCGTAAATTCTATAAGACCCTTGTCTGAGAAAACCAAATTTAATGTGTAGCCTATCTGCATCTCAGATGAATCCTTTCCGTATGTTAACTTTGTGTTGCCGTTAGAGGTTGTTGATTCCTCTAATGGTTCGCCATACTCCTTTTTTACAGTATCCACAGTGTCGTTCCAAGCAATCTTATTAGGCAGATGTAGTACCACATCCTCGCAATTTCCTTTATTTAATCTTACAGAAGTGTATTTGCAGCCCGTGTAAGGTACTGTATCGGAGCTGTTGTTTACCATAGTTACATATGCTGTCAGTCCGCTGTCGCCGACATATTTGACATTTTCTTTTGTTTCACCCGGTGCAATGGCATCAAGTCCTGTTGGGTCAGCAATATGTAAGCCGACATACTCCATTTGCGTATCGTCAACTAGAAAGTGCAGAACCTTTTCGTTAAGAGTAAGACTTCTTGATGACAAGAAAATATCCAAGGTAGCAACACGAGCCGCCTCAGGGTCAGATACAACTACCTTTGGTGCAGTTGGTTCTACATTAGATGTAGTAGGTGATTCATTATCATCTGAATTTTGGCAGCCGCAGCCGGTTAGTGCAGCTGTAGCCAATATAGCGGCAAAGCTTATGGCTATTATTTTTTTAAACATTTCATATTCCTCCATAATCCTGTGAGTAAAACATCTTTTTGCCATTCTATCACACTTTCAGATTAAAATCAATATTTACGACTAAATATGAATATTTGGTTAAGAAGTATAATTATTAATGCTTGGGAAATGCTAATATAAATCAGTATTATTGCCGTTGAGGATATCTTATTGTGTGCATAATTAACGATTACAAAATTAATTATTTAATAACAAAAAAACGTTATTGGTTTATGCAAAATACACAATAAGCAAGTGGCATTTTCTATACTTAAAAATTCATTAGTTTTAAAAAATGAATTGTAAAAAATTAATAAATATGTTAAAATAAATAAAAATTTAATAGCAATTATGTTGTGTGCCTGTGTTTTGGAGGCAACTTATGTTTAAGAAATTATTAATGGGAGTATTGACTGCTATGTTTACTTTTTCTACAGTTTTTTGTCCGATTAATGCCAATGCAGCTGAGAATATTGGTGCTGAAGCCAAAAAATTGGACAAGCTTGCATATAGCGGTGATGATCTGGGTGCGGTTTACACACCGCAAGGCACCACCTTTAAGGTTTGGTCACCCACTGCAAGCGAAGTAAGGCTAAACCTGTATAAAACAGGCAGTGACAGTGAGGACGGTGCAGAAAGGCTTGCATCATCTGTTATGACTTATAACGAAAGCAACGGTGTGTGGAGTATCACTGTTAACGGCGATATAAAAAATACCTATTATACCTATTCAATTACGAATGACGGCGTTACAAATGAAGTTGTAGATATTTACGCTAAGGCAGCAGGTGTAAACGGCGACAGAGGTATGGTGGTGAACTTGTCAGAAACAGACCCACAGGGTTGGGAGAATGACAAGCGTGTTTTGCTAAACAGTCAGACAGAGGCAATTGTCTGGGAAGTGCATGTAAGAGATTTTTCTAACCAGAAGGAGAGTGGTATAAGTCAGGAACATCAAGGAAAATACCTTGCTTTTACCGAGGATGGTACGACTTTGCAGGGGTCGGATACTACTCCGACAGGCATAGCCTACCTGAAAAAGTTAGGTGTTACACACGTTCAAATTAATCCGTTTTATGATTTTGGTTCAATAGATGAAGCAAAGTCTGACAGCGAGGAATATAACTGGGGTTATGACCCTAAGAACTATAATGTGCCTGAGGGCAGCTACTCAACAAACCCGTATGACGGTAACGTTAGAATTAACGAAGTAAAGCAAATGATTCAGGCACTGCACAACGCAGGTATTGGTGTGATTATGGATGTTGTTTACAACCACACTTACACCGGAGAAGACAGCTTTTTTAATCTTACTGTGCCTGACTATTACTACAGAATAGATGACGACGGTACATGGCAGAATAATTCCGGCTGTGGTAATGACACAGCTTCAGAGCGAGCTATGTTCAGCAAGTTTATGGTGGACTCTGTTTTTTATTGGGCAACGGAGTATCATATTGATGGTTTTCGTTTTGATCTTATGGGTTTGCATGATGTAAATACCATGAATAAAATCAGGGAAAAGCTAAACACCATTGACAAGCGCATCATTATGTATGGTGAGGCTTGGGACTTGGGCTACGTTGAGGACACAGACTTGGCTGTTCAAAAAAATGTAGATATGCTGGATGGTATTGCAGCCTTTAACGACGGTATGAGAGATGCCGTTAAGGGAGATAACTTTGACGCTGTTGGAAAGGGTTTTGTACAGGGTCAGGGCGGTACGGTTAAAATTGAAAACGGTGTTAAGGCTGCTGTGGATGAGTGGGCTGAAGCTCCGCAGGACACAGTAACCTATGCATCTTGTCACGATAATATGACGTTTTATGATAAGCTGGTTGCATCTATGCTTGGTACAAAGGATTCTTCATTGTATAGAAAGCGCAACGAACAGCTTGTGCAGATGAACAAGCTGGGGGCAGCCTGTATACTGACCTCACAGGGTATGTCGTTTATGCTTGCCGGTGAGGAGATGGCTCGCTCAAAGGATGGCGACCACAACAGCTACGTATCTTCACCGCAGCTTAATCAAATTGATTGGAATAACCTTGAAAAGTATGGTGATTTAGCAGCATACTATAAGGGTCTTATAGATTTAAGAAAGAGCTATGCACCTTTTACAGATAGCACTAAAACAACCATTGACAATATGAGTGTTTTTGAAAACACAGAGAAAAAGGTGTTTGGTTTTATGATGACCAATAAGCTGACGCAGGATACCCAGTGGGACAAGGTCGTTTGCATTTACAATGCAAATACTGACAAGGATGTTGAGGTTGAACTTGAGGGTGATGATCTTCCGGTCGACTGGGTAGTAGTTGTTGACAACCTTTCAGCAGGAGTTGACAGCCTGAAAGAGATTAGTGGAAACAAGGTGACTGTTTCAAGGTCCTCTGCGCTGGTGCTGGTGGACAAAGAAAGCTTTGATAGGGTCAACATTACAGTTGATAATTCGTTCAAGGATGAATTAATTAAAAATACCGTGTTTGAAGAATCAGCTACACAGCTTGCAACTACAGGAGAGAAACAGCTTGCTAACCCAAAGAATGACAATAAGGCTTTGAAGATAGCCGGTATTGTTGCAGGTGTTGCAGCGGGTGTTGCAGCAGTAGCTACGGTAGTTGGTGTAGCAATTACTAAGAAGAAAAAGAAGAGATAATGAAGAGATAATTTAGATAGTCGTTCTGTTATTACAGAGATTATATATACGATTCACAAGGAGGATTAAAAGTGAAGCTTAATAAAATAATTGCTGCTATGCTTACATTAATGCTAGTGGGCAGCACTGCTTCAGTGGCTGTTTCAGCTGCCGCTGATCCTGATAGTGCTAACCCATACGAGGCACAGGCAGCTAAGTATGACCAAGAGGCCTATAGCGGCGATGATTTGGGCGCAGTGTATTCACCTGAGGCTACAACATTTAAGCTATGGTCACCGTCAGCAACGGCGGTTAAGTTGAATGTTTACACAACAGGCAGCGACAGTGAAGAGGGTGCCGAAAAAATCGTTACTTATGAAATGACAAAGGGCAGCGATGCTGTTTGGTGCTACACTATTCCGGGTGACTGCAAAAATTTGTACTACACCTACAGTGTTACAAACAACGGCAAAACAGAGGAAACCTGTGACCCATATGCAAAGGCAGTGGGTGTAAAGGGTGATAGAGCTATGGTAGTTGACCTTGACAGCACTGACCCTGAGGGATGGAATAATGATGATGGCTTTACAAGAGTTGCGAATCAGTCAGACGCTTCTGTTTGGGAAGTTCATGTTAAGGACTTTTCATATGACTCCAGTTCCGGTGTGAGTGAAGCCAATCGCGGAAAATATCTTGCTTTTACAGAAACCGGTACAACACTTAACGGCGAGGGTAAGGTTTCAACAGGTGTTGATTATTTAAAGGAGCTTGGCATAAACTATGTTCAGATTAACCCGTTTTATGATTATGGTTCAGTAGATGAAACAGGTGCTGATACACAGTTTAACTGGGGTTATGACCCTAAGAACTATAATGTTCCGGAAGGCAGCTATTCTTCAAATCCATATGACGGTAATGTGAGAATCAACGAAGCTAAGCAAATGATTAAGGGCTTACATGACAACGGCATAGGCGTTATTATGGACGTGGTTTATAACCATACATATTCTACAGATTCTGTTTTCCAGAATACAGTTCCTGACTATTATTATAGAATAAATGCAGATGGCAGCTTCTCTAGTGGTTCAGGCTGTGGTAATGATACAGCTTCAGAGCGTGAAATGTACAGAAAATATATGGTTGATTCAGTTGTTTACTGGGCAACAGAGTACCACATTGACGGCTTCCGTTTTGACCTGATGGGTTTACATGATGTTGAAACAATGAATTTAATCCGTGAAAAGCTGGATGAGATTGACCCTGACATTATTATGTACGGTGAGGGTTGGACTCTTGCTTCAACCTTTGATACAGGTGCAGTTGCTGCAACACAGACAAACGCTAGCAAATTGAGCGATCGTATTGGTTTCTTTAATGATCAGATTCGTGACGGTTTGAAGGGCAGCGTATTTGACTCAACAGGCAAGGGTTACATTCAGGGCTCAGTTGCTAATGCAAAGTCGGTTTATCAAGGCTTACTTGCTAATACAGAAGGCGGTAACTGGAAGGCTAATCAGCCAGAGCAAACAGTAACCTATGTTTCATGTCACGATAACGCAACATTGTATGACCGTTTGGTTTATTCAATGGGTGGCGATTTTGAGAATCGTTATGACGATTATATTAAGATGAACAAGCTGAGTGCGGCAGTAACAATGGGTTCACAGGGTACAGCATTTATGCTGGCAGGTGAAGAAATTGCCAGAACAAAGCTTGGTGACGAAAACAGCTATTCATCTTCAGCAGATCTCAACAAGCTTGACTGGAGCAGAACAATTGAGTATGGCGATTTGCTATCGTACTATAAAGGTATGTTAGAGTTCAGAAATTACTTTGATCCGGTCAGAACTCCTACAAAGCTTACTAATGTAACAGGTTCTTATGATAATAAAACAGGTCTTGTTCAAATGGTATATGCAGACCAGGATTTTGCTTGGAAGAATGTTGTAATGCTGTTTAACGGGGGCACAAGTGACCAGACAGTAGAGTTAGCTGAAGCATTACCTGAGAACTGGGTAGTAGTTGTAAACGGCTTGATGGCAGGTACATCAAATCTTGCTGAGGTTTCAGGCAGAACAGTAACAGTTCCTGCTGGAGAAGCTCTGTTCTTGGTTGATAAAGACAGCTATGATGCTTCCGGTATTGTTAGTAAAAAGGGTACTGTAGAGGTTCGCTATATTGATGATTCTACAGACACAGTTCTTTCTACACTGATGCTTTCAGGCAATGTTGGAGACTATTATTACACAATGCCTAGTAACAGTTATGAACTTGAGTATAATCTGGTTGCTACACCTAGCAATGCAGAGGGTGTATACACAGACGGCAATATTGTTGTTGAATATCACTATACGCCAAACAACGTTGTTTTTGAAGATATAAGCGGCGACGGTCATGTTACACTTGTTGATGTAGTAATGATTGAGAGAAATATACTTGGTTTACAGGAGCTGACTGATGAGCAGATTCAGAAGGCCGATGTTAGTCTGAACGGTAAAGTAGATATTAGTGATGCTGTTCTTATTATAAGACATATTCTAGGTTATGAAACTCCGAAGGCTATTGGTACAGTTACAGTATCATATGTTGATGAGAACGGCAATAAATTGGCAAGCGACACAGTAACAAAGATGAAGGCCGGTTCTAGCTACACAGTATCTCCTGCTGATATAGCTTTCTATGAGCTTGATGAAGAAAATTTGCCGAATAATGCAACAGGTATTGTTTCAGTAGGTAACACAGTTGTTACTTACCGCTATGTATTGGGTGCGCTAAGTACAACAATTCACGTTAAAATGCCGGAAGGCTCTACAATAACTCCTAATTTGTATGTTTGGGAAGATGGAGGTACAAATAATTGTGGCTCATGGCCTGGTACAGCAATGACAGATACTGACGAAGACGGTTGGTATGAGTGTACTTTTGCAACTTCAGGTACATATAACTGGATTGTAAATGATGGTACAAATCAAACAGCTGACAATATGGGTTACAGCGGTGACCAGTGGATTGCTGTTAACGATGATTGGACTACCGAGGTTCTTACAACAGTAGTAAATGTTAAAATTCCTGAGGGTGCAGATTGGACACCATATCTGTATACATGGCAAACAGCACTGCAAACAGGTGACAAAGATGTTAACCCTACAGGCAGCTGGCCTGGTACACAAATGACAGACTTTGATAAGGACGGTTGGTTTACAGTAAACCTGTTCTGCGAAGGTGAAACAGGCGAGTATAATTGGATTGTAAACGATGGCAGTGGCAACCAAACAGCTGACCAGACAGGTTACACGGGCTCCTTGTGGATAGTTATGGAAAGTGCTACAACTGTTGGTTCAGTATCATCTGAGGCACCTACGGAGTAAGTTTTCATAAAAGTCCCGATATAATATGTTAACAAGGTAATTCCCCACAGTTTGTCTGTGGGGAATTCGTTTGCGTGTAATAAGCCTGCATAACAAATACGTTTGACAACTTTAGAAAATTATATGCTGAAATTTTTCGCCGCAATACTTAGGAATTTTTTTGAATACGCAGATTTCGCTGCAAAAATTTACCCGTGGCTTGTTACATTCAAAATTATTCCGGTTGCCGAATGAGTCTAATGTATCTTACCTTAGTTTATATATAGACTTTGTTATGTGTAAACTATTATTTTAGCATAAACCTACTTTTGAAAATAAATTTTATTATTAAAGCAAAGTTTAATTGTAATTAATAATTTATTCAAATTTTAAGATTATCATATAAGCATAATTAAAACTGATAAAAACTTTGTTAAAGATCATTTTTCTATCTCCCTTTTAATATATGTGAAAAGAAGGCTCCTGTTTAGGCGGAGTCTCATAAGGAAGTAAATTAAATTTCCGGTAAAACCGGCGTGGCGAAAGTCACGTCGGTTTTTCTGTGGCTGTAAATGGTTCGGGCTTGGAAAGTGGGATGCGAATTTTCCCCACATAGGTGAAGTAAACCTCAATCGTGACATGCTTTTTTCCACTGATTTTCTCCAGGCTATGAATTACAATTTTCTCAATCAGTTCATTTACGGTGACGGCGTCAAGCTCCTGCAAAGCGGAATATTTGTCGGCAATCTGTAGGAAACGATGCACATCGGCAATTTGTCCGGCTTCATTCTCAATCTCCCATTCCAGTGCAATAGCAAGCTGCTGGATTTCTGCCTGCTCTGTTTCATATTGTGCTGAAAGTTTCTGGAAACGGGTATCGCTAAATTTACCTAACACAGAATCTTCATAGAGCCCCTGAATGATTTTGTCTAATTACTCCATACGTTTTTGTGCGCCGGAGAGTGCCTTTCGCTTCTGGGCCAGTTCTGCTTTTCGACTGACTTCATCCTGTGCCAGCATTTCCTGTGTGAAGTCGTCCCGGAACAGCCGCACATAGATAGGTCAGCGTTCTCTGAATACATTCCAGCACACGCTTATAGAGCGTGACTTCCCGGATATAGTGGATGTTACAGGATTCGGTGTTGCTCTTGTAGTTCGAGCAGACGAAATGGTCTTGGGAATCATCCTTGTAGGTGCAGTAGTACAGCTTTGCCCCGCAATAAGAACAGCGGACAAGATCGGAGAAAATGCTGGCCTTTCCTGTCTTGGTCGGTTTGCGCTTGTTTTCACGAAGCGCTTGTACCCGTTTTCATTATCCCATTTCAATGATTGGCGGCTGCGTTCCATCAAATATACTCTGATTTTCTTTTGGATTTTCCATCCGCTTTTTGAATTTCAGAGATTTTGTGTAGGTCTTGAAATTGACGGTACAGCCCGTATATTCCTGCCGCTCTAAAATTCCTACAACCGATTTAGAACACCACTGATACAGATTATCCGACATTGCCCAGCCCTTTTGCCTTGAATTGTAGGCGGTAACGGTCAGCACCTTGTCCGCTATCAGCATTTTTGCGATCTGCATAGACCCTTTTCCTACAATGCAAAGATCAAATATGCGCCGTACCACCTTTGCAGCTTCTTCGTCTACGATACAACGCTTTTTGTTCTACGGGTCTTTGATATACCCATAAAGCGGATTACTGGCGAAATGTTCCCCCGCCTTGCCCCGCATTTTAACGACTGCCCGAATCTTCTTGCTGGTGTTCTTGGCGTAATAGTCATTAAATACATTCTTGAACACTGCAAAATCATTTTCTCCCTTGGCGCTGTCCACATCGTCATTGATGGCAATAAATCGGACATCGTAAGCCGGGAAAATGAAATCCTGAAAGCGTCCCATATAGGAATATTCCCGGTCAAGGCGGCTTAAATCCTTGACGATCAGGGTGGAAACACTGTAATCCTCCACATATTTTATCATTTCCAAAAAATCGGGCCTTTGAAAGTTTGTTCCAGAGAATCCGTCATCCACGAAGAACATGGTGTTGCGAAAACCATGCTCTGTGGCATACTTGGAGAGCAGGGTTTTCTGATTGGTAATGGAATTGCTTTCCCCGTTGAGAGCATCGTCCTGACTCAAACGGCAATATAATGCTGTGATCTTCTTTAGTTGCTGGTTCATAAGCAGCTCCTTTCCTCCCGCATAGCGGGATCACAGCCAGGTAAACGGCCACCTTTATTATAACGTGCTTTTCCTGATTTTGCAGTACTCCTTATTCCGTTTCCCCAAAATTTCTTGACATCATTCGACGCAGCTTATTTACAATGCTCTCCGAACCTTCCCCCGCAAAATGAGGAATTACATGGTAGACAGTATTCCCCTCTACGGCGATACACCCTTCTGTATCAAGTTCAAATTCAAAGGCTCCATCTTTGAAATGCTGCATCATGCGTTTCGCCGTTTCGGGCTTCAAATGTTGTGTTGCTTTGTACAAGTCTTTTTCCTCGCTCATTCCGCCTGCCCTCCTTTATCTTGTGATATTATGATATTCAGTGTAATGACCGCTGGTCTGCCAAGCCCCTGCTTGCGACGCACGATTAAGCCAAACCGCTCCAGCTTTTGAAAAGCACGGATTGCAACCTGACGGCTCCTGTGCAGTTTTTTCTTCGCTTCCTTCAGAGTGAAGTAAAGGCGTATAGTTCCGTTCGGTTCTATGTAGCCGTTTTCTTTGGAAATACCCTCCCGGTCAAAGAGCAGGGCATAAAGTATCTTTGCGTCGTTGGATAAATCCAGTGGAACCAAAAACCGGGGAAGCGGGAGATAGGCTGGTATCTCCGTGTCTGTTTTGTAGGACATCAATTTTTTGTTCTGCATATTGTTATCCTTTCCATCAATCCATCGGATAGATTGATATTGATTATCTTATCCTTGACTTATTGTTATTTAATTTCTGTCTTAATTTGGGCGGTCATAAGCGGCAGAAAATACAGCACCGGAAAGACAGGGTTCGGGCTGTGCTGAGTGTCAGCTTATCCAGTCTCTGAAAATCCAATCCTGGATAATCCCGTATATGCGGTAATCCTGATCTGCGGAGAATTAGCCATATTTGCTTCCGCACCTGTTGGGGAAAATCCAGTTTAGGTATTTTAATCACTGCGGACAGTTAAGAAGGCTCTTTTGGGATATAGAAGGGATTTATCCCACCCACCCGGCGACAAGCATTTGAAAAGTCATAAAATCAAGGTGTTTTCGCTTCTAATTGTCCGCAGATGAGCCGCCTTTTCCGATCGCTGGAATTTTTCTGCTTTCGGTGAACCTTTGCTGCACAGGGGTTACAGTATTTCGCCCGGTTGGAACCGGGAAGAAATGGCTGGTTACAGACGACACAACATTTCATATTCTCCCGGAACAGCAGCGCTGTTTCCAGCGGCTTATACGAAGGGAGGACAGCAGTGCGGAACCATTTGCACAGCAGGGAGTAGGAAATACTTTGAACACGTCGTCACAAGCTCCATATCGCTCGTTTCACCGCAAGCGGTAAAACTTGCTCATTCCGCTGCTCCTCCTTCCCCCACAAAGTCATACGACTTTGCAGGGACCCCATATATTCCTCTCCATCGTCCAATGCGATACAGTTGCCGTTGTCATAGCTGCAGCATTCATGTACCAGCTTTCTCGCCCGGCGGTACTGCTGGTAGTACATGACAGGTATCTTATTTTGGATATGTACACCTCCTTTCTGACAGTCAAAAATATCCCCTCATTATACATTTCATTTTTGAGCAAAAGTTGGTGGTCTAAGACAAATTTAAGTCAAAATTTATACAAACAGAGAGGCTGCCGCGACTTTTCAGACACAAACAGCCTCTCTGACAGATTACATATTGAATTTATACCCAACGCTGCGGACACTGCTAATATAATCGGGGATATCCGGCTCGACTTTCAGTTTTTGTTCGATACGGCTCATCAGATTGTGAATGGCTTTTGGCGTTGTGATCACATAATCATATCCCCACACACGCTCTGAAATCACTTCAAATGTGATTACTCGCCTGCGGTTGGAAATTAAAAGGTGAAATGCGTCAAATCAATTTCCTCTCCATGGACAAGCACCGTTCTTTCTTCCAGAAAGAAATATAAATCTTCCACTTGAATTTCCGTCAGAGAGGAGGTAACGTTGGCTTGCGCTTTGTGGCTTACAGGAACGTATTGCATGGAATGAATGGTAGAAGAAGATTGCTCTTTTCTTTCCAGAACATATTTTGTTAATTCATGTTTCTGGGGTTCATCCAGCAAGACAAACAGCTTTTCATCAATCTGCCATCCAGTTTCAGATATGTCCAAAACCCTAATGTCTCATATCATCACCCCATTTTTCTTCTAATCAATATTGGCAGAAAATGATTTGCAGCATTTTCTGCCGCCGGTTTATTTCAAGTGGCTGTAGTTTTCTTGAGATACTGCTTCAAGCCATTCTGTTGAAACGCCTTCACCGGGAACCTCAACAGCCAAATGAGCAAACCAACTGTCCGGTGCGGCTCCATGCCAATGTTTTACCCCCGCTGGGATTATTACGACATCTCCGGGGTGAAGCTCTTGCGCTTCCTTTCCCCATGCCTGATAATAGCCCTGGCCAGCGGTACAGAGAAGAATCTGTCCGCCTCCTTGCTCCGCATGATGAATATGCCAGTTGTTCCGGCATCCCGGCTCAAAGGTTACATTGCCAATTGTCACGCCCTCTGTAGTCAGCATGTTTAGATAGCTTTGCCCCACAAAATACTTTGCAAACGTCTCATTTTTCCCGCCAACCGGGAATACGCTTACTTCTTTCGGTTTCATTACAACATCCTCCTTATTTGTTCTACCCACGCTTCAATGCTGCCATCCGCTGTTACCAATTTCGCTCCGCCAGTCGAATCAAATTGAATCTCCATTTCATGAGAAAATGAGGCTCCTTTGCAGACAACCTTCATATCTCTAATCGCATGACCCGGCCAGCCGCCGTGGGTCTGAAACGGAATGACAGTCTTTCCCTTCCAGCTATAGGTGATTAAAAACGTCAGCACTGCCGGAGCCATTGTGTACCACCATGTGGGAGTACCTACGGCGATCACATCATAATTTGTCGGATTCACAGCCAAAGGCTTGATCTCCGGCTGATACCCGCGATTTACCTCTCTTTGTCCTTGCTCCACAATGTCATTGTAAGAACCCGAATAGGGCTTTACAGTATCAATACCAACAATATCCGCACCCGTAGCTTCCTGCAGCCGTTCTGCAATCCGCTTTGTGTCGCCATTGGACACAGAATAATATACGATCAACATTCTTGTTCCCACTTTATTCACACTCCTTCCGATGGGTGTACCTGATAGCGCAGCCACACGCTGCCGCCATTTCTTACCTCGGCACTTTGCAGGTCAAAGCGTATCGGCGTTTCGTTACTCAATCCTTCCCGTGCCATGAAAAGCGTCTGGGTCGTAGGGGAACCGTCAGCCACAGCAGCAATTACAACACTCACTTCATCACACATTCCTGCCTGAATAAAAGACCAATTGAGCGCGGCGCCGCCGCCCAGCATAAGCGTTTCGATGTCAAATAGTTTCTTCAGCTTTTGCATTGCCAGCGCATAGTCCAGAGTATCTGTTCCCGCAACAATATAAGAAATTCCCAGCTTTCGCAGGAAGGCTTTATAAGCATTTCCTGATTTTTCCGTCAACACTTCCAGTATATGGGCTTTTGTATCGGAGTAAGTCAGTGTACTGCTTTTCCAGCCAAGCCTTCCCGACGGATCAACGGAAACATAATACATATCCGTTTTCTTTGCAACGAAATCACCTTCGGGTACTGTTGGAGCAGTTTCGTCCAGCTCCGGCTTCTCATAAAATGTAAAATTGTCATCCGTTGTGATGCGCCCGGACAGCCATCCCTGATGCCGGTAATATGGCTCTTTTCCGAAAGCGATATTGTAAAACACATCCCCGGCAGCGCTGCCTTCCGGTGTATTCATGTAATTCCCCATGATCTTCCCATCTAGGGATGTCATCATGTGACAAAAAATATAAGGTCTGTTCATAGTCATGCTCCTATCATCTTTTAAATCCCCAAGGATTCCACCCATGTCTGAACGGTATTCTCTGTCACACTGGAGGAAAAACGCTCACCTTCCACCCAGTCTCCTGTACCTGCCAATTCAGCCAGCAGTTCTCCGCTTTCTCCCAAATCGGAGCTGGAAGAAGTGCAGAAAGGAATAACTGTCTTACCCGTGAAATTATTTGCTTTTACAAAGCTATCCACCGGCCATGCCGCAATTCCCCACCAGATTGGATATCCGATAAATACCGTATCATACGATTCCCAATCAGGAACAGTAACAGCCACTAATTCTACATCTCTAGCATTCGGCTTGTTATGCTCATATACAACCCGACTGTTATCATCCGTCCAGTCCAAGTCAGCGTCTGTATAAGGATTTTTCGGCTCCAACTCAAAAACATCCGCCTTGGTTGCTGCCACTATGTAATTTGCGACCTCCTCTGTATTTCCGGTTGCCGAAAAATAGACAACCAGAGTTTTTCCGCTTTCCGGTTCTGTTTCAAAATCAGGGGGCAACTTACTTTCTAATACATCAGATTCGATAGTCTCTGTCGCGGAAGTCTCCGATTGAGAAGTTTTCTGTTCATCCACAGAGGATTCCGCCTGCGAAGGGGCAGACGAACTGTTGCTGTCACACGCCGTAAAGCTAAATACCAAAACCAGTCCCATAAGTAATGCAATCCATTTTTTCATTGTATTCGCTCCTTATTTTTATTTGGATATAGACGACATTATTTCTGCGGTTTTAGAGGTCCGTAGAAATAGCTGGCAGTCGCACCGCCGTCAATCAGGAAAGTTGAACCTGTAATGAACGCTCCTTTATCACTCATAAGCAGTGCCGCCACATTTGCCACTTCGTCCGCCGTTCCCGGACGTCCCGCAGGGCAATTTGCAAACATATTCTTGTAGAAATCTCCGCGAGGACCGTTAAACTCGCAGGTAGCCAACGGCGTTACAATAATACCGGGGGCAATCGCATTGATACGAGCTCCTCGTTTTCCCCATTTAACGGCTTCTGCTATGACGCGCTTTTCGTTGCAGCGTTTCGCCATTTGGTAAGCGTGCAGGGTATCGCGAATCTTCGACCGTTGCAGCAGAGGGAGATTAAGCAGTTCCTCTGTCGGCGCAGTTGCAAGCAGCTCATCTTCCTCGGCTGTCAGAGCAGGCATACGCCAGCCGAACTGGCTGGAAATCGTAACACCCACACCGCCCTTTTTGATTACCTTTCCCACTTCCTCTAATAGAACCGCCGTACCATACAAATCTACTTTCAGAATTGCCTCAATAGGAGCCTGACTGGGTGAAACTCCTGCCGCATTGATCAGCATGGAGATTTCTCCATATTTCTGCGCTTCTGCAATAATGTTCATGATGGAGTCGCGGGAAGATAAGTCCATTTCCACTGGTACTACATCAAAACCCGCATCATTCATAATTTTAGCAATAGCCTGAGCATTTTCCAACTTCTTGTCCCCGACAACAATTATCATTCCATAGCCCATCCTCCGGGCGATCGCCATGCCGATTTGACCTGCTCCGGTTAATATCATTACATCCTTCATTTTTATTTCCCTTCCTTACCAGTTCTTCTTTTCTTTGGAGCTGTCATGATTGTTTTTACGTTCTTTCACCATTTTTACAAACCACTCCACAATAGCCGGGTCATAGTGGGAGAAGAACGAGCTTTCACCCTTATCCAGTGCAGCAATTGCCTTCATATCCTTTTCATCCAGCGTAAAATCAAATACATGGAAGTTTTCTTCCATCCGCTCTTTATGTGTAGACTTTGGAATAACCACCACGCCCCGCTGCAAATGCCAACGCAGCATAACCTGTGCAGTGGTCTTGCCGTATTTTTCTCCGATTGCGGAAAGAACAGGATTTTCAAACAAACCTCCTCGTCCCTCACCAAAGGGCGCCCATGCCTCGATTTGGACCTGATATTTATCCATGTATTCCTTCGCGAGTGTTTGCTGATTGTATGGGTGTGTTTCCACCTGATTTACCATCGGCCTGATTTCCGCAAAGGAAGCAATGTCTACCAAGCGGTCAGGATAGAAGTTGGAAACGCCGATCGCCCTGACCTTTCCTTCTTTGTATAATTCCTGCAAAGCCTGGTAAGTGCCGTAATAATCCGCAAAAGGCTGATGAAGCAGGATCAAATCCAGATAAGCGGTCTGGAGCCTTTCCATAGATTGAAGCACCGACTTTTTCGCCTTTTCGTAGCCATAGTGTTCAATCCATACCTTTGTGGTAAGGAAAATTTCTTCTCTGGAAATGCCGGATTTTGCAATGGCATTTCCCACCTGCTCCTCATTGAAATAGCTCTGTGCGGTATCCAGTGAACGGTAGCCCACTTCCAAAGCGTCCAATACACAGCGCTCACATTCCTCCTGTGTCACCTGATAAACGCCATATCCAAGCTGGGGCATCTTCACGCCGTTATATAAAGTTACATATTCCATTTTAATATTCTCCTTATTTTGCCGCCTCATTGACGCATCGCAGGGCATTGAGGCTTCTCGGATAGCCAATATACGGAAGGCACTGTGATATTACTTTGATTAAAAACGCCTTATCATTGCCAATTCTCATATTAGCAGCGGCATGGCTGGTAAGCTGTGGTTCACAGCCGCCCTGTGCTGCCAAAAAACAGAAGGTAAGCATTTCCCTCTGCTTATAGTCAAGCCCTGTCCGGGTGTAATAATCCCCGAAGCAATTCGCTGAAAGCCAATAGTTAATATGGCGGCTTTCCTCCGGACCGGATTTCCAAAAGTCCCTCATGTTTTCCCCAAAAATATCCACCTGTGCCTGTGTGCCTGCCTTACGGCGGTTTTCTGTTGTGATCGTGGCCTGACAGGGGAGGGGCAAAGAGATACCGTCCTCTATTAATACTTCATTGGTAATTTTCAAAAAGGGAAATACCCTTCCAATGCCGAGGTAAGCCACCGCCTGATACACAATTTCCTTGACCTCCACCGGAGTCACACCAAAATTTAGTGCCGCAGGAAGCATTACCCGGAACATGTCACTGC